>Ga0247735_1000057_pt1 | contig 72036 bp, 62 predicted proteins | sample UWRJL178409R2_FD_180934 | JGI IMG/M metagenome (GOLD analysis project Ga0247735, IMG submission 180934) | Plant litter microbial communities from Arlington Agricultural Research Station in Wisconsin, United States - UWRJ-L178-409R-2 | ecosystem: Environmental > Terrestrial > Plant litter >... | reverse complement strand
AAGGGCAGGTTACTCACGTGTTACTCACCCGTTCGCCACTAATCCAGTAGCAAGCTACCTTCATCGTTCGACTTGCATGTGTTAAGCACGCCGCCAGCGTTCATCCTGAGCCAGGATCAAACTCTCCATAAATGTTTATCTGCTCAATACCGAAGTACTGGCACATCTAGTGTCACCCGCACCCGGAATGGGGTGTCGAGGCGACAAGTTTGAAACTGACAAGAACAAACCAATACCGGATAAATCCGGACTGACTTGCTTTGTTTGTTTATATCTATTTCCAAAGGAATCTCTTGTGGCTCACCGGCTAGAAACCGGATCCCCACACGAGGTTTTTGGCATTTGACATTGTGCACGCTGTTGAGTTCTCAAGGATCGGACGCACCTGATCCCACCTCACGGTGTTCCTCAGGGCAACTTCACAAACCTACCACACCACGCTGACCGTTTGACACACACCCTGACTTCGAAAAGTCAGACCCGTGACAGAAGGAACAACATCATGTGGGTAAAACATCCAAACAACCAGAACACACAACAGAATCAACTGCTGCGATCTAGAAGGGATTTGGTCCCGCTTGAGGCCGGTAAGCACTTCGACTTATTCCGAACCTGTGGGGTGACAAGAGAAGAGATTACGTGGCAAAACACCCCCCTGGCAAATACCCCCACACCCCGGGCGTGTCGCCACACCCCAAGCATCCACCCACCCAGCAAACATATGGGATGTGCCCATGCGGCGACGAGTCAGGCCGAGCGCGCAGGCAACGACACGTTCATCGGCGATCAGAAAAACGCAGGGACTCTCATCAACCAGTGCGCTTTCATCACCCAGGGCGCCGGGCGATGTACCGGAGGTAAACCACTCCGTTGGCGAATTGATGTTTTTCGATGAGCTCCAGGGCGAGGTAGGCGTCATCGGGAAAGAACCGCGTTCCGCCGCCCACCAGTACCGGGAACATCAGGATGCGGTACTCGTCAACAACACCGGCGCGAATCGCGTCGGCGGCGAGGCCCGGTCCACTGATGGAGACATCGCGCCCGGTGGTGTCGGCGATGGTTCGCGCAACCTGAGGGTCGAAGTTGCGCTCGAGGCGAGTGTTCGAGGTGGTGATTTCATCGGCCGACAACTGGGACGAATAGACAATCTTGTCGGCGGACCGCCAGATGAAGGCATAGTCCTGGATAACCCGGGGCTCTGAGGTAACGTCCCAGGTGTCCCAGTCCTTCACGACCTCGTACGTACGCCGGCCGTAGAGGGATGTTCCGACGGAACGCTCCGTCTCGTTGATAAACGCGTGCACCTCTTCGTCGGGCACGGCCCATTCGAAGTTGCCGTTCGCATCGGCGATATACCCATCGAGCGACACCAAACCAGTGCAGATGACAACGGCCATATCTTCACACCCACTCCCTCGCGGCAAATACCTGCGTTGACCATAAGGTCTGCGTGAAGGACGAGCAACCCAGAACGGGTGGCGGCACCGAGATGGCGGCGGTCTTGAGAAGGCGATCGGCCTCGAAAAGGCGGCCGGCCACCGAGATGAGTGTGTGCAAACGGGCCGACCGTACGCCGGGTTCTGTCCCGGTGCATCGTGCTCGCGCACCCACACCATCGACGGTCATCTATCTACGATGTACGTTGCCGCACACCTCTAGCGGTCTACCCGGGAACTGGGCGAGCAGCCTTTAGCGTTCCCTGTCTGACCTTGCTCCGGGCGAGGTTTACATAGCGAGCCCGATCACTCGGGCCCCTGGTGGTCTCTTACTCCACCGTTTCACCCTTACCGCCGGCCATCATCCGAAGATAAAAACCGGAGGCGGTCTACTCTCTGTTGCACTGTCTCGCGGATTGCTCCGGGTGGGTGTTACCCACCGCCCTGCTCTGCGGAGCCCGGACGTTCCTCGGCGATTGTGTTTCTCTTGCGAGAAACAGCAATCAACGCGACCGTCTCATCGACCCGTTTGCAGAGTCAACGCTATCTGGTCCTGTTCAGCAGCGGATACCGAGCCGGCGAAATGCTGGGGTTATCAGATTCCTGATTCGCCGGTGCGGACGAGGATTGCGTTGGACTCCGGGCACATCAGTACGTCATCGGGTGCAGCCGAACGGATGGCGACCATGTCGTTTTCGTTGAGACGAATCCCGCTCGCGCTCGACACTCCCCCACGCAGGTGCGACGCACCGAGTCCGTACCGAAGGCGCTGCTTTTCGTAGAGGGCGAGCAGATCGGTCGGCACCTTCTCGGCAATCGCGGCGCGGTTCGCTTCGGCGTTGGTGCGTTCGGTCGCGACAGTACCGAGCTCCGCATCACGTTCGCCCTCGATGACGGACACCCGCGACTGGATCTCTTCGAGCTGGTCGTTGATGCGCGAGACAACGGCCGACTGCTCCTCTACCCGCTCCATCACGGTGAACTCGATCTCTTCGAGATTCGACTGGCGGTTACGCAGCGCGGCGAGTTCTTGCTCGAGCGCCTGCACGTCCTTGACCGACGACGTGACCTGCAGCCGCTCGTCGTCACGCTTAATGCGTGCCTCAACAACGGACACATCCTGTTCGATGCGGCGCAGCTCGGTCTCGGCGTCTTCGAGGATGCCGTTCTGCTCGGCGTGCGTTATCGCGATCGCGGCGCGCTCGGTCTCGAGCTGCTTGAGACCCGGGTGCTGCGACAGAACTTTCGTGCGGTGCGCGATCTGCGAAAGCTTGGTGTCAAAAGACTGGAGGTCGAGCAGCAGAGCCTGCTCGGCGGGGCTAGCTTTTAGGGCCATGGGGGTTACACCTGTTCTTCACTGGACAACAACAAAATCCCACGGGTCGGTGCGTAGGTCGCTGACGGTTACGGTCACTCCGTCGAGCATGGTCCGCAGCTGGGTAGCCGCGGTATCGAGCCACAACCATTCACTCGCCCAGTGCGACACGTCGATGAGCGCGGGCCCATCGTTGTGCCGCGCGTTCTCACGGAACTCGGAGGCGGGGTGGTGGCGGAGGTCGGAGGTTATGTAGACATCGGCATCAAGCACGTCGGGGTTGCCCAGAAGGGAATCCCCCGCGCCGCCACAGAGGGCGATGGTTGATACCGGTGCGTCGAATGCGCCGGAGACACGAATGCCGCCGGCGGTCGAGGGGAGCAAAGCTCCGAGTTCGCGGGCAAGGGCGCCCAGTGTGGTGGGTTCGGGCAGGGTGCCTGTGCGGCCGATGCCGCGTGCCGGGTCGGGGCCGGGAACGAGGGGGCGGATGCTCTGCAGCCCGAGCCGCTCGGCGAACACCGCCGAGGTGCCGGTTTCGACCACATCGGCATTGGTGTGAGCCGCGATTAAGGCGCATCCCCCACGGATCAGGCGGGCAAGTGCCGCGCCTTTGTAACGATCTTCGGCGACACTGGTCACTCCGCGAAGCAGCAGCGGGTGGTGGACAAGCAGGAGGTCGGCCCCGAGGGCGAGCGCTTCATCAACCGTGTCGAGCACGGGATCCACCGCGAGGTGGATACGGGTCACGGGAGCATTCGGGTCGCCCGAGAGCAGCCCGGGCGCATCCCAGGATTCCGCCCCGGACATGGGCCACAGCTGTTCCGCGATTGCGTTGGCTTCTGCGACGGTGGACACCGCCCCAGTCTATTCGGCTCGGGGGGCCGTACTCTCCTGCCGGCGGATTGCGGGGATGCCCGCAAGAACCGGCGTCAGCATGCCGAGCACAAGCGCAACAAACACCCCAATGTCACTCGCAGCGAGGTCGCCGGAGATGGGAACGTCGAGCGCAGCGAACAGGTAGCCCTCCCAGGTGAGCCAGTCCACGGCAGCGGTTGTGAGCCCCAGGCCCACCACGGTCGCCACACCAAACATCACGAGGTTGACCCAGCGCACGTCGGCGTAGATTCCGCCACGGCGAACGAGGGATGCCGCGTCGAGCTGGCGGTGCCGAATCATGGTCTCGACGAGGAAGATTCCTACCCACGCCGCGATGGGTACCGCGAGCGTGGTGGCGACGTCGCGCACAAGGCCGTCGAAGTCGGTGACGCTGACAGCGAGAACCGCTGCGAGTGCAGCCAGAAGAACGCCGACAACCACGGATGCTAGCGGCCGGGGCATCCGGGATCCCAACGCGCGCAGCGCAAACCCTGCCGAATAGACCGACACAATCACCCCGGAGAGCAGGCTCAGTGCCACCGCTGCGAGGAGCGGGATCGGGTACCAGGCGGGGAGGAGGGAGCCGAGGGTGTCCATGGGTGTGGTGCGCAGGCCAGCGGCGACGGCGGGATCGGACGCGGCAAGCACAGCACCGTAGGCGATGAGGACAAAGCCGGGCAGAATCACACCGAAGGTGGCCCAGAATCCGGAGCCGCCACTGACCGAGGACGGCCGCTGGTATCGGGCGAGGTCGGCCGTCGCGTTGGCCCAGGCGAGCCCCACAAAACTGAAGACGAGAACGGCGCCGGTGACCACAAGGATCCAGTCGCCGTCGGGCACGGTGAGCGCGGTGGGAATGTCGATGCTGCCAAGTGTGAGGGCGATAAAGCCGATGACCAGCACCCCGGTGATGATGCTGAGCACAAATTGCACCCGGGCGAGCAGGCCATAGCCGAAGAAGGCGATGAGCAGCGCGAGCACAAAACCCGCGCCCATCGTCACAACAGTGAGTTGCGTTTCGGCGAACCCGGCGGTGTAACCGGCCGAGGTCAGGATGCTCGCGGTGCCGATGCCGAGCAGCCAGAGGAGCGCTGCGCCCCAAAACAGCCGGCTGATGAGGCCGAACGCGGCAGGAATACCGTTACCGACCACACCAAAGGTGGCGCGGGACGTAATGAGGGTGGGTTGGCCGCTGCGTTTGCCGGCGAGGGTGCCGAGGCCGAGTGGGAGGAACGAAACGGCGATGCCGGCCATCACCGCAACAACGGACTGACGCAGGCTCATCCCGAGAGAGAAGACTGCGCCGCCGAGCACCACACTCACTAGCGACGAGTTCGCGGCGAACCAGAGCCAGAACATCCGTGCGGAACGGCCCACTCGCCGGTCGAGCGGTGTCGCCTCGGCGTTGGCCGCTTCCGGCCGGAACGCGGGCGGCGGGGTGGTCGCGATAACGGGCGCGGCAATCGCCGGGGCGAGGTCGGCGGGAAATTGGTGGATGTCGTGGGCCGACGCACCGGCCGTGACGGGAGCAGTGTTGGGCGCAAAACCCAAAAGTTCTTCGAGGGACTGGGCGTTGTTGTCCGCTGGTGCGGTCGGCGCCGAGGAACGTGGTGCAGGGGCGCTCGGGGCGAAGGCCTGGGTGGAGGCCTGGGTGGCGTCACTCGATGCAAAGGCCCGCGTCGGAGCGTCTCTCGCCTCGGGTGGTGGAACCACCGAGTCCGCGGGGAGAACGATCTCGCCGTCGACCCAGGTGGGAGCCACTGCCGCCGCGGGTGCTCCTGCCGCCGCGTCGCCCGCGATGACGGTGTCGAAGTTCATGGTGGGGGTGCGGGTGGGCGCCCAGGGCGATGATGCTGGCTGCACCGTTGGCTGCACCGTTGGGGCGACGGCGGTCGCTGGCAGCGCAGACGTTGACAGGTCGCGACCGGGCGACGCCGCGGCGGGGTTTGCCTGTGTGGCGACCTCGGCGGTGTCTGCGGAATCCTCGACCTCGACGGGAGGGTCGAAGAGCGCGGCGAATCCCCGAAGGGCGCCGGTGTTGGTCTCGTCGGGAGCGGATTGCGCACTCGCCCCGTCGATTCGCGCACCGGGTGCGGTATCGGAGTCGGACGCCTGCGGCGTGTGGTCGAACGGGCGCAACGTCGGCAGCGGGGTGTACCCGGCCAAGGGCGGTTCCACCAGCGGTGGTGGAACAAAAACGGGCTCGGGCTCGGGCTCGGGCTCGGGCTCGGGGGCAATATCAACTACCGGGGCGGGATTCACTTCGGGAGTTGGCTCGGAAGGAGGGGTGAATTCCGGGGCCGGCGTGAACTCGGGGGTCGTCGCCGGAGCCGGCGAGAACTCGGGCGTCGTCCCAGGAGTCGGGTCGAAACCGGGAGCCTGTGACGGAGTCGGGTCAAATCCGGGTGTCGGTGCCGGAGTTGGGTCGAATCCGGGCGGCGTCGCCGGGGTGGGGTCGAACTCGGGCGTCGTCGCCGGTTCAAAATCAGGCTCGGGCTCGGGCGTTGAGCCAGGCAGCGGTTCGAACTCGGGCGCCGTAGTTGGGTTGTACTCGGGTGCTGTCGGTGGGTCGTATTCGGGGGCGGGGTCGATTCCGGGTTCCGGCGCGGAGCTCGGCGTCGAGTCGGGCTCCGGGAACGGGACGATCAGCGGCTCGGGCGTGGGATCGGCTTCGGGCGCGACCGGGGTCGGATCGGGCTGAGCTGGTTCGGACTCGACGGGAGACGCATCGCTCACCACGGTGAGAGCGCCGGTGGAATCAACAACCGTGGTCACGGCCGTGGTGGTGGGCACGGCGGCGCTTGGACCAGCCGTGGCGCGAGCGAATTGCTCGGCCATCGCGGTCGCCAGGTCGTCATCGTCGAACAGTTCGGACGCACCAAGGTGCATGGACTGCTCGTCGGCAGGGGGTGTGTAGGTGGAGCGTTGTTCTACAGGAGGAACAAACTGTTCTACCGGCTCGCGGTCCCCCGCGTTCTCGTCGGTCATCCCTAAAGCCTAGGTGCCGGGTGCAAGTTTCTCGGAGGGACGGGCCGTCGCCAGCACAGATACTCCCAGCAGAATCACCACAATGGCTCCCCATCCGACCGGGGTGAGCCGCTCCCCCACAATCGCCACCGCAAGCACGGTGGCCACAACGGGCTCGAGCAGCGTGATGGTTGTCACCGTGCTGCTGCGGATCGATCCGAGCCCCGCGCCAAAGAACAGGTAGGCCAGAAACATTGGCCCCAACGCGAGGTACGCCGCGATCGAAATGTTCGACCCGGACGACACCAGCGGTGCGCCGGTAAGAAGGAGAACGGGAAGAAGCCCGATCGCTCCGAGGCCGAACGTGCCACCCATGGCCGCGCGCCCGCTGTGCCCGTGCCCGATCACTCGCGTCGAGCTGTAGGTGTACAACGCGTAAGAGAATCCTGCAACGAGCCCGAGTAGAACACCAACCGGAACATTGTGCTGGCCACCATCCGCGGCATCCCGATGCCCAAACAAACCAAGAAGCGCAACGCCGGCAATTGCAATCGCCATGGAAATCAGGCCGCGGCGTGGCAGGCGGTGACGTTCCCACAACCACTCGAACATGGCGGCAAACACGGGGCCGGAGCCGAGCGCAATAACGTTGCCGATCGCCACACCGGCGAGGTCCATCGCGCTGTAGAAGGCCAGGGGGTAGGCGATGACGCCGAGCGCGCCGAGAAACAACCACGGCCGGGTGCGACGGTCTCGCACTGCGGCGAGCGCGGCCGTCGCAGACACGGCGAACAGGAGGAAGCCCCCGACGGCCATGGTGGATGCACCGATCGCGACGGGGCTGACCTCCTCGCCGAAGAAGCTGGCCGCGGTTCCGGTCGTTCCCCAGAGCACGGACGCAAGCACCAGCGCGATGGCAGGCGATGCCGCGCGCGATGACCGCGTACTCAGGTGTGCCACCGGCGTTCCCTTTCCTTCGACATGGCGCGTGCGAGGTCACAGTACCAAGAGGTTCGCCTCGGGCCGAACACGGGAATTTGTATCAAAAATTGCGTTGAGGGCCTTTTCTCACGAGCGCAGGCTCGGTAAGACTGGGGGCATGGTGCAGCCATGAGCACGTATCGCCGTTTTACGACGTGGACCAGCGCGGGCGCGAACACCGAGCGCAGCGCCCTCTTTGGGGATGCCTTTTACGCCATCGCCATGGTGCTGGTCGCGACAAGCATCCCGATTCCGTCCGTGCCCGAAAGCGATTTTTCGGCAGCCCTCGCAGCGCAGGTGCCGGACTTTTTGTCATTCGCTCTGTCGTTCGCTCTGCTCGGCGGCTCTTGGCTCACCCACCACCGCCTCTTCAAACTGCTGACCGGATATAACAACGATCTGCTGCGGCTCAATCTTGTGGTGCTGTTTTTTGTTGCCCTCACGCCCTACGCCACCGCGGTGCTTGCTCGGTATGGCAGCGAGACGGCCGCGGTCATTCTTTACGCCACCGTGTTTTCGGTGATTGGGCTCGGCCAGATCGCGCTGCTGCAGTACGCGTGGCGGCGCTCCCTCGTCACCCGTCACGTCGATCGGTCGCTCTTTGTATTCCTCCGCACCCGCAGTGTGATTGTGCCGGCCGTGTTTATCACCTCGATCGCCGTGGCGCTGCTGGATGCCGATGCAGCGAAGTTCTTGTGGATCTTTGTGCTGGTTCTCGATGCCGCGCTGATCCTCGACAACCGCCGACAGACCGAAGACGCCGGAGAGGTGCCGACCCAAGAACTTTCTGCGCATTCACCCCGGCATGGAATACCGGCGGACCACAACTAGTTTTCTGTTCGGTGGCGGAAATCCTTCGGGGTGCGCCCGCATTTACCAGCGCCGACGATGGAGTCAGACCGGGACGAATACGTTCCGGGGCCGCGTCACTCGTGGTTCTGCGCGTTTCACCATTCACTCAAAGGATCTGTTTTGCTGCTGTTTTCCCCTGTAACACTTGGTGCCCTTTCTCTGCCGAACCGTGTGGTGATGGCTCCCCTCACCCGTGTGCGCGCCGGCGACTCGGGCATTCCCAACGACTTGATCGTGGAGTACTACACCCAGCGCGCCAGCACGGGTCTCATCGTGACGGAGGGTGTCTACACCAGCCTCGCGTCCCAGGCGTTTGTGGGCCAGCCGGGAATGGTGACGCCCGAACAGATCGCCGGCTGGCGTCGGGTCACTGACGCGGTGCACGCTGAAGGCGGACTCATCGTCGCGCAGATCATGCACGGTGGCCGCGTCACTCACCCCGACGTCACCGGCGGCCACACCGTTGTTGCGCCGAGTTCGATCGCGATCAACGGCTTTATGCGCACCGCGCAGGGCAAGGTCGAGTTCCCCACCCCACACGCCATCACCACCGAGGAGATCCCCTCGGTCATCGCGGAGATCGTTCAGGCCGCGCGCAACGCCATCGACGCAGGAATGGACGGTGTCGAGATCCACTCCGCCAACGGCTACCTGCTGCACGAGTTCCTCTCCCCGGCATCCAACGTGCGCGAAGACATCTACGGCGGATCCCCCGAAAACCGGGCCCGCTTCGGCATCGAGGTGCTCACGGCGGTCGCGGCCGAGGTCGGCGCCGACCGCGTGGGCCTGCGCATCTCCCCCATGCACAACATCCAGGACGCGCTCGAGGCAGACGACGACGCAACTCGCACCACCTACGACACTCTGCTCAGCGCCCTAGCCCCTCTCGGACTGGCGTACCTCAGCGTTCTTCACGCCGACCCGGCCGGCGAATTTGTGCAGCACCTGCGCGCCACCTTCAACGGTCCGTTGATGGCCAACAGCGGCTTTGGTGTGGTGACCACTCGCGAAGAGGCCATGGCCATCGTTGAGGACGACTTCGCCGACGCCGTCGCGATCGGGCGTCCGATCATCGCGAACCCCGACCTGGTTCGCCGCTGGGAAGAGAACCGCGAGGAGAACGAGCCCAACGCAGCGACCTTCTACGGCCCGACGGCCGAGGGCTACACGGACTACCCCGCGCTGGTTCACTAAGAATCACCGCGCACTGAAGAATTACCTCATCAATGGTGGCGGCTCAGTGAGCCGCCACCATTTTTTGTCTGGGAGCGGAAGCGCTATTGTCTGGACTCATGCGAAACGGAGAAGGGTCAGCGGCCGTTACAAGCCCTGAACTACTACTAAGCGTTTATAAGCCCTCGACTAATCACGAATTGGCTGCCAGCCACACGCCTCCCGCCCCGACGAAGGCAAGCGACCAGCTCACGAGGCTCCCGACCAAGAAATACTCGGCTTTCGAACCGCCGACGACATCGTTCGAAATCTCGGGAAACCGCACGATCCCTTTCGCGGCGATGAGCCCAACAACGATTGGAAGTAGCCCTCCCACCGTGAGGGACAGAATGAGCAGCCGCTCGAGTGGGCCAATCAATCGCCCGCCTCGAAGATCTTCGATGATCAGAGGTTGGGTACGAACGACGTTTGTTCGCCACCATCGCTTGCTGCCAGCCAGGGGCTGCGATTCGACGCTCGGCTCGACGTGAGTCGAACGAAGAGCAATCCGTACAAGCACGTTCGCGCTCTCCATCAGGAAGAGCACTACTCCCACCCCAACCACCAAGCCCGGCAGAGCAAGCTCCCGGACAACGCTTAATGGCGCAGTGCTGTGCCAATCGACGACAAACCCGCGGAGGTTCTCACCCGTTCGATCCCATATGAGAAACGACGCAAGTGCGGCGGCGAGTATGAGTGCCGGGGCGACTCCAGCAAATAACCGATCGTGCATCCCCGCCCGAGTCGTCAGCACCCACAGTGATGCAACGCCAAAAGGGATGAACATCAACGCCCAGGAAACGCCCAGCCCCAATACCGCCAGCACAACGATGGTGCCCCACACTATGACCCCACTCGTCAACATTTGAGGGCTTCGTGATGACGATTTGCGGGGAGTCAATCGAATTAGGTCCGCGGATCCGATCAAAGCCAACATCAGGCCACCCAGCAGCGTCACAGCGCCATCCCCCGCAACTCATCGATCGCGACGATCAAGTTGATCGCACCCGACCGGTGCAAAGCTTGCGAAACCGCCGATTGGGTCACACCCTCCGCTATCGCGAGATCAGCCTGCGAGCGCCCGATTATTGTGCCGTACGCCAGCCGTCGAGCTCGGGGGTTCATCGCCCCAACGATGTGATCGCGGGAAAGTAGGTACGCATTCACGAGCCCCTCGATATCGCGGCTGCCACTGTCTGTCCGAAACCATCCGCGCAGCGATGGAGTCCGCCCGTTCTCGCGGCGATGCGCCTCATCTATGGCCTCTCTGGCAAACCACCATCCTGTGCCGTCCTGAATTGGACCGATGGCGCCATTTCCGACGTCGACAACCGACCCACGCCCTAAGCCGAACCTGCAGTCGATGCCAACAGGCAGCAGCAAACGCGCCAGCAAGGTTGCCTCGAGCGCATCCGTCACGGTCGGGTAGATTGCCTGAAACTCGTCACCAACGGTTGCTCGCAGAATTGCATCGTGATCAGCGCGTGAGTCGATCCGCGAAAACGCATCCAGGATTTCTGCCTGTGCACGAACGCGATCAGTGATGCTCTTCGAGTCAACGATGTCTACGATTACTGCCACACGGGTGGTGTTCATTTCATAAGCGTATTACTTATATTCGGGATATATAAGATATTCACTTAAGTCCCGTTTCGGGAGCGAGAACCAACGCACGGGCGGGAAAAGACTACGTCCCGGTCTTTTTGGTAGGCGATGCCTTTCGCGATTTGGCGCCCGACGGCGCACTTTTTGTTGTGCTCTTTTTTGTGCCTGCAGAAGAGGTCTTCGTCGAGCCCGAGGATGACTTTTTCGAGGGTGAGTTTTGGGCACTTGAGGTCGACTTTTTTGCCCTGCTGGCATCAATGCTGCGCTTGAGCGCTTCCATCAGGTCGATCACATTGTCCGAGTCGTCGTCATTGGCATCAGTCTCGTCATCAGAATCCGTGCCAAACGTCTCCTCCGTACTCACGTCATCACCCTTGGCCAGCTTCGCCTCGATTAGCTCGCGCAACTGGTCTTGGTAGTCGTCGCTGAACTTTTCCGGACTGAAGTCGGCGGCAAAAGACTCAACGAGGGATGCGCTCATCTCCAATTCCTTGGCCGAGATGCGCACCTTCTCGTCCAGCGCCGCAAACTTTGCCTCCCGCACTTCGTCGTCCCAGAGCAGTGACTGCAGCATCAATACATCCCCGTGCACTCGCAGGGCACCCAGCCGGGTCTTCTGCCGCAACGCGAAGTGAACGATCGCCGTCTTGTCGGTCTCCTCGAGCGTGCGCCGCAGCAGCACGTAGGCCTTCGACGACTTGGAATCCGGCTCCAGAAAGTAGCTGCGGTCGAACGTAATCGGATCAAGCTGGTCACTCGGCACAAACTCGACCACATCGATCTCCCGGCTCTTCTCCTCCGGCAGCGAGCTCAGGTCGTCGTCGGTGAGCACAACCGTTCTGTCGCCATCGTCGTACGCCTTATCGATGTGCTCGTACTCCACGATTTTGTGGCAAACCTCGCACCGACGCTGATACCGGATCCGGCCACCGTCTTTGTCGTGAACCTGGTGCAAGCTCAGGTCGTGGTCTTCCGTTGCGCTGTACACCTTGACCGGAACGTTGACGAGTCCAAAGGCGATGGCGCCCTTCCAAATCGATCTCATACACCCATCATGCGGCAGCTGTTGTGGATGGGTACAGGGACTGGCGCGACATGAGCGTCAGAGCGACACTTGTTGTATGACTCATCAGGACATGGTCACGGTGGGCGGGCGCCGAATCACCCTGACGAACCTCGACAAGGTGCTCTACCCGGAAACGGGTACCACTAAGGCAGACGTTGTTGCGTACTATGCGACCGTCGCCGAAGCAATGATCCCGCACATACGAGACCGCCCCGCGACCCGAAAGCGATGGGTGCACGGGGTGGGGACGGCGGATGCTCCGGGCGACGTCTTTTTTCAGAAGAACCTCGACAACAGCACTCCCGGCTGGGTGACCCGCGGCACGCTCGAGCATTCCAGCCACAACAACGACTACCCGCTGGTGAACAACGTGGCGACGTTGACCTGGCTGGCGCAGATCGCTGCGCTGGAGATCCACGTGCCGCAGTGGAAGTTTGCCCGCTCCGGCTCCGCCAAAAACCCTGATCGACTGGTGCTCGACCTCGATCCGGGGCCCGGTGTTGGGCTTCTCGAGTGTGCCGAGGTCGCTCGGCTTGCGCGCTCGATACTGCAGGGGTCGGGTCTGGATCCTCTGCCCGTGACGAGTGGAAGCAAGGGCATCCACCTGTATGCCGCCCTCAACGGCACGCAGACGAGCGACCAGGTGGCGGCGATTGCCCACGAGCTGGCCCGCGCTCTGGAAGCGGACCACCCTGAGCTCGTTGTGAGCGACATGAAGAAATCGCTGCGCGAGAACCGCGTGCTCGTCGACTGGAGTCAGAACAACGCGAGCAAAACGACCATCGCGCCGTACTCCTTGCGCGGAAAGTTGCGTCCGTATGTTGCGGCCCCTCGCACCTGGCGTGAACTCGCGTCTCCCCAGCTAAAGCAGCTGGAGTACACCGAAGTTCTGCGCCGCATCACCCGACGAGGCGACCCCCTGGCGGGCCTCACGCGGGGATCCCTGTCGGCGGACGACGTCACCGGCGACACTGACGATCGCCTGCATCTCTACCGCTCCAAACGCGACGCCGCCAAAACGCCCGAACCGGTTCCAGCGCGCACCGAATCGTTCGCGGCTGGCGCCGGAGAAGGGCGCAGTTTTGTCATTCAAGAGCACCACGCACGGGCGCTGCACTGGGATTTCCGCCTCGAGCATGACGGTGTTCTGGTGAGTTGGGCGCTGCCCAAGGGCGTCCCGACAAACCCGTCGCAGAATCACCTGGCAGTGCAAACCGAGGACCACCCGCTCGAATACGGATCGTTCGCCGGAGATATCCCCCGCGGAGAATACGGCGCCGGGTCGGTCTCCATCTGGGACGCGGGTACCTACACGCTCGAAAAATGGCGGGAAGGTAAAGAGGTCATCGCCGTGCTGCACAGTGATACGCACGGTGACCGTCGGTATGCCCTCATCCACACGGGGCGGTCCCGCAGCAATTCCGCGTCGAGCCACTCCGGTAAGGAGGAATCGAACTGGCTCATCCACCTGATGGATCCGGACAAAAAGCCTCCATCCGACAGCGCCACAGCGCCCACCACCCGATCGCCGAGCAAGACCCACGCGGTGAGCCCCATGCTCGCCACCACGGGCAGCGCCACCGATTACTTCGACGACAACGAGTGGTCGTTTGAGATGAAGTGGGACGGAATCCGCGCGCTCGCCACACTCAAGGACGGCACAACCCGTCTGGTCAGCCGCAATGGGATCGACCTCACCGCGACCTACCCCGAGCTGGCTGAGCTGGCCACCAACGTAACCGGGGACGCCATTGTCGACGGTGAGATTGTGGCATTCGATGGCTCGGGCCGACCCAGTTTTTCTCAGCTGCAGAAGCGGATGAAGCTGCGACGCACGGCCGAGATCGCCGCGGCGACGAAGGACGTCCCCGTGCGGTTTATTGCCTTCGACATTCTTGAGGCCACCGAGAAGGGCCACTCGCGAACCGTCTCGCTGCTCGGCCGAAGCTACACCGAACGACGCAACACCCTCGAACGTGTGGCCACTCCCGGCAAACGCCTTCAGGTGCCTCAGGCGTTCGATACGGATCTGGATGCCGCGCTGGAGGCGAGCCAATCGCTCGGCCTCGAGGGCGTGATGGCGAAGCGTCGTGACAGCACCTATGCCCCGGGTCGTCGCTCGAGTGCCTGGGTCAAGGTCAAGCACCACTACACACAGGAAGTGGTCATCGGCGGGTGGAGGCCGGGCAAGGGTAGGCGTCAGGGCACCGTTGGCGCGCTGTTGATGGGAATTCCCACAGCGGATGGGCACCTCCAGTACATCGGCCGAGTGGGCACGGGGTTCGACGACGACATGCTTGACTCGTTACTCGCCGAGTTCGAGAGCCTGGGTCAGGAGGCATCCCCCTTCGTCGACATTCCGGCGATCGACGCTGCCGGCGCACACTGGGTTCGCCCCGAGTTGGTGGGCGAAGTCGAGTTCGCGGAGTGGACGCCGACGGGCAAGCTCCGTCAGCCGGCCTGGCGTGGGCGCCGCTTCGACAAAAGCCCCTCGGACGTGGTGCGCGAATAGCTGCGACCAGGCGTCGGCCCGAGCCGCCGTCAGACGAGTTTGTGCGCCCGAGCGCGAACGACAGCGCCGACAACAAGAGTCAGACCGGCAACAACAAATCCAACCGCGATCGGCACCCACCACGTGCGGCCCGACTCCTGAAAGACGATGGAGCTCATGGCGAAAACGATCAGCAACGGGATTGCCAGCTGCGCGAGCGGTTTCCACGACCAGCTGCGCGGCCCCCACACCCCAGTGAAACCGCGTGGTTTCAGACGAATCACGAGGTAGAGGACCGTGCAGAGAACAAGAATCCTGACGACGGTTCCCACAATGCCGGTCAGCGCCAGAGCAAGCGGACCGAGCGCGATCGCGCCGAACATCCCGGCAACCGACGGATAAAACGGCGGACCCGGCGTCTCGCTCGACGCCGGGGGCGCCCACTTCGGGGTCGACGGAGGAATCTCGTCGGCGGGAACGGCGGGATCGGATGACGTCATGGCCACAGCCTAGGGTGCGGTGTGCTGTCGGATGCTTCGTTGGCAACGCCTCTGCGCGGCGGAACGTCGTCCGCCGACACACTCTGTCGATCCGATCCGATCCGATCCGAGAAAATATCGCCAGCGATCCCCCTACCTACTCCCACTCACGCTTTCTGTGTACGATCGGGCAGCATCATGACTGAACCCATTGTTGTCACCGCTGTATTTGTCCCCGCACCTGGTCAGTTCGACGCCGTGCATGCCGCTCTACTCCCGGCCATCGCTGCCGTCCACGAGGAGGAGGGCTGCCTGTTGTATGCGATCCACCGAGCCCCGGACGATTCGATTGTGATGATCGAAAAGTGGGACTCCGCAGCGCTCCTCGACGCCCACGGCGCTGGTGACGCGGTCGCCGCACTCAACGCGTCGCTCGAAGGCAAGCTCGCGCGCCCGGTCGAAGTGACTCGCCTCGAGCCGCTGCCCGCAGGTACCGACTTGCAGGGAACGCTCTAGCCTGCAGCGCGCCGTCCTGTCAGTCCGTGGTCAAAATAACGAGTTGCTGCGTCGCCCGGGTCATGGCCACATAGCGGTCAACCGCACCCTCGATGCCGTCGCCAAAAGCATCCGGATCAACCACAATCACCAGGTCGAACTCCAACCCCTTCGACATCCCCGGGCTCAGCGAACGCACCCGGGCCGTCGCAGCAAAGTTCGGGTCGCCGATCACGCAGGCGATCCCCTCGGCGTGGGCAGACAACCAGTCGGCGAGAATCCCCGTCAGCTCAGTGGTGGACCCATGGACCACCGGCAGCCCGCTGTTTCGAATCGACGACGGCACGTTGGCGTCGGGCAGCGCCGCACGGATGACCGGTTCGGCCTCGGCCATTACTTCGGAGGGAGTGCGGTAGTTGACGCTCAGCGATGACAGGTCGATCTCGGTGAACCCCACCCGCTCGAGGCGCTGATGCCACGACTCCGTAAAGCCGTGCCGAGCCTGGGCGCGGTCGCCGACGATCGTGAAGCTGCGAGAGGGACACCGCGCCAGCAACATGTGCCATTCCGCGTCGGTCAGTTCCTGGGCCTCATCCACCACAATGTGAGCGAAGGGTCCGGCGAGCAGATCGGGGTCTGTGGTGGGAAGCGCCGATTGGTCGACCAGCGCATCCTGCAGGTCCTGCCCCCGCAGCATGGTCACAATGCCATCGCCGTCCAGATCGGCCTCGAGAAGATCGTCGATCACTCGCGCCATCCGAGTCTTTTCGATCGCGATGGCAGCTTCCCGCTGGCTTTTTCGGCGGGATGCTTCGGGGTCACCAATCCGCCGGTGCGCAGCATCAACAAACGGCAGGTCGGAGATCGTCCAGGCTCGGGGATCCGAGCGCTGCAGCATCTCGACGTCGTCCTCGCTGAGCACGGCGTTACTGAACGCAGAGTTCTTCAGCACAGAGCTATTCAGCGCAGAGCTGCCCAGCGCAGCGAAACTCTGCTTCAGGTACGCCGGCACCGACCAGAGGTCGCCCACCACACCCGCGGGTTCAAGCATTGGCCAGGCGCGGGTGAAGGCGCTGCGCAGCTCCCGGCTCTGCAGAAGGGCTTTGCGGAGCAGGGTGCGCGAGGCGCTCTCGCCGTCATCCTCTTCGATCTCGCGCTCGTCGTCATCCTCGTCGGTCTGTTTGTCCAGCAGAATCTCGATCAACTTGTCCCACACCGCATCGCGCGAGTCATTGTGGGGTGTGCCAGGTTCCGCTTCGGCAAACGCCTCGGCCCAGTCGGCGGGGTCCAACCAGAGATCACCCCAGTAGGTTTCGACATCCATACCTCGGGCGGGAGGGCGCTCGTAATAGGAGACGGCCGCATCGATCAGCGCGATCGGATCGGTGGATGCTTTGAGACGCATCACCTCCCCGTTGAGCTCGGGCTGCGCCGCGGCGCCTTCGGCCACGAGGTCGGCGATGGTGCAGGTCTGCACGCTGTCTTCGCCGAGGCTCGGCAGCACGTCCTCGACGTACGCGAGGTAGGCCGGGCTCGGTCCGACAAAGAGCACACTGCCGTTCTGTCGGGATACGCGGGGGTCGGAGTACAGCAGGTACGCGGTGCGGTGGAGCGCGACAACGGTCTTCCCCGTTCCTGGTCCCCCGTCGATGACCAAGGCACCGCGCGAACCCGCTCGGATGATCGCGTCCTGGTCAGCCTGGATGGTGCCGAGTACACCGCGCATCCGCGGCGAACGGCTGCTGCCGAGGGTGGCAATAAATGCGGACTGGTCGTCCAGTGCCGCGTTGCCCTCGAACCCCTCGGTGGTGAACACCTCATCCCAGTAGTCGCTGATGCGTCCGCGGGTCCAGCGATACCGGCGGCGGCTGGTGAGACCCATCGGGTTGGCGTGGGTGGCGCCAAAAAACGGTTCTGCCGCGGGTGAGCGCCAGTCGAGGAGAAGCCGTTCCCCGTCCTCACCCGTGAGTCCGAATCTCCCGATAAAGACGGGTTCACCGCTGTCGGCGGTGACCATTCGCCCGAGGCAGACGTCGAGGCCGAACCGACGCATCGCGCGCAGTCGCGCGGTGAGCCGGTGGATCTCCATGTCGCGTTCCATCGCGGCCTGCCCCGGGCCGCCGGGCGCCGTGCGCTGGGTGGCGAGTTGTGCGGTGAGGTCGCCGATGGATCGTTGTTGGTGAAATTCGATCGCGGCGAAGTGCTGTTCGTCCGCACCGATGAGATCCGGCTGGGCCTTGGCCACAAGGTGTTCGGGCAGCTCGAACGCACTGGCAAGACTGGTCATAACTACTCATTGTCCGGCATCTCCGAGTAGCGCCTGTGGCGTTTTGAGCACAGCCTGAGTGTCTTCGGGCCGAAAACCCGCACAATTCTCATCTCCCCCTTCTGGACGTTGGGGGCAGACTGCTACGTTCGGCAAAAGTAGATAATCCCTCGAAATTGGTCACCGGATTTCGACTCTCGCTCGCAGTGATGGCGCTGGTCCAGCCGGAGAACACTCTCGATCCGGCACCGACCAAAAGGAAGCCCAGTGATCACGTCCCTCACTCTGCGCAAGCTCTCCCTTGCGCCCATTGCAGCTCTTGTCCTCGCGGCAGGACTCCTCAGCGCTGCGCCGGCCAACGCCGTTGTTGTCCCCACCGCCGCCTTTGCCGTGACCAGCCCCGCCGCGGGTGAAGCGGTCGCATCCCGCACCGTGCAGTTCGCGGGCACCGGAACGCCCGCCGCCGCCGTGGGCGTGACCTCTCTCGACGGAGCGTCACTGTTCGGCGTACCGGCGATCGTGGATGCCACGGGTGCCTGGTCGCTGACCGTGGACTTCGCGGCCAACGCCGAGACGACGCAGTCGCTGCTCGTCTCCCAGGTCATCGATCTGACCACACCGCCGACGTCGGTGCCCATCACCTTCACCCTTCCGAGTGCCCCCGTGGAGCCGGTAGCCGCCATTGTTCTCACCGACCCCGGATCGCTCGAGGTCCTCACCTCCCGCACCGTGACGTTCGCCGGCTCCGCACCGGCAGGCACCGAAATAACCATCACCAACACCGACGGCTCCGCCGCTATCACCACCGTGGCGGACGACCTCAACGCGTTTGTGACCGACCTCGTGTTCTCCGATGAGGCCGCGTTGGTACAGGACGTCACGGTCAGTGGAACGCTTGATGGAGTGGCGCTCACCCCGGTGACCGTCCTTCTTATCCTTCCGCCGCTTCCCCTCGCTGTCCCCGTGATCATCGCCCCGGCGGCCGGCTCAACAGTGACCGGTGGCACCGTTGTGGTCAGCGGCACCGGTGAGGCCGGTGCGACGATTGCGCTGATCTACGCGCCGACGGCCGACCTCGCCTCCGGTGCAGACATCGCCACCCTCGAATCCGCCGCACTCGCCGGCGTCGGTGGAGACATCGTGGTCACCGCCGAGGGCACGTGGTCGACCACACTCACACTCGCGCCGAACGCGTATTCGTTCTTTGCGGGCCAGTCTCAGCTCATTGGCGCCGAGGGCAATGTGGCGGCGAGCGAGCGAAGCGAACGCCGTGACTTCACACTCGTCGCCCAGGCCGTCGCCCCGGCAGCACCTACGGTTCCCGTGAACACTCCCGCAGTGCCCGTGCGTGTACCGGCGGCTCCCGCGAGCAACGTGCGCGAGCTCGCGGCGACCGGCGTTGAGATCACGGGTCTCGCTGGCGGCATCAGCGCCCTGCTTGTGGCCCTCGGGGCCGCAGCGATAGTCGCTGCCCGTCGCCGTCAGCTCACCTCGGAGCTGTAAGGCTCGGTTCCCGACAGCGTCGGCGCGTGGCCTGTGTGGGATCGATCGGCTGAGAGGCCGCTCGATCCCACACTCTGCCGACTGGGCAGAACATTGTGGTGGGTCGACGGACGTCGCTCAGGAGAGTTCTGCGCGCACGATGTCCGCACCCTGTGCGAGCGCAATCATCTTGCCGCGCGCAACATCGCGGGGAAGGGGCGCCATTCCGCAGTTGGTGCTCGGGTAAAGCTTGTCGACGTCCACAAAGGGGAGCGCGCTCCGAAGTGTGGCGGCGACGTCCTCAGGCGTCTCGACGATGTTGCTGGCAACGTCGATCGCCCCGACCATCACCTTTTTTCCGCGAAGAATTTCGATTAGTTCAACGGGCACACGAGAGTTACGGCACTCCAGGGAAACGATGTCGAGCGTTGACTGCTGAAGCAGCGGGAACGACTTTTCATATTGGCGCCACTCCGAGCCGAGCGTCGCCTTCCAGTCGTTGTTCGCTTTGATCCCGTAGCCGTAACAGATGTGTACCGCAGTTTCGCAGCGCAGTCCCTCGGTCGCGCGCTCGAGCGCGGCCACACCCCAGTCGTTCACCTCGTCGAAGAACACGTTGAATGCAGGCTCGTCGAACTGGATGATGTCGACACCTGCCGCCTCCAGGTCCCTCGCCTCCTGGTTGAGGATCGTTGCGAACTCCCAGGCCAGCTTTTCGCGACTCTTGTAGTGATTGTCGTACAGCGTGTCGATCATCGTCATCGGACCGGGAAGCGCCCACTTAATAGGCTGGCGCGTCTGTGCACGGAGGGCCTTCGCGTCGTCGGCAAACACGGAACGCTCCCGGCTCACCGCACCAACTACCGTCGGGACGCTCGCGTCGTACCGGTCGCGGATGCGGACCGTTTCGCGGCGCTCGAAGTCGACCCCCGTGAGGTGCTCGATGAACGTTGTGACGAAGTGCTGGCGGGTCTGCTCGCCGTCGCTGAGGATATCCAGGCCGGCATGAATTTGGTCGTCGGCGGCCAAGGCCTGCGCATCGAGCTTGCCTTCGAGCAGTTCGTCGCCCTCAAGCTTCCACGGCGACCAGAGCTTCTCCGGCTCCGAGAGCCAGGACGGTTTTGGCAGGCTGCCCACGATCGCGGTGGGAAGGAGTGTATTCATCGATGATTCCTTGTGTGGAGGTCGGTCAGAAAGAGCGTTGAGCAGCCCACTGCTCGAGAACGGCACCATAGGGCTTGATCAAGCTTTCGGCGACGAACTTCCCCTGCGTGAGGGCCAGCTGGTTGCGCTCCACGCGGTCGTAGAAGACCTGCGTCTGCGAGTAGTCGCCGTGATCCAAGCTCGGCTGGTACACGTCCGCGGCCGCCGTATTCGCGTTGTAGATCTCCGGGCGGTAGATCTTCTGAAACGTCTCCATCGTGCTGATGGTCCCGGCCAGAGCAAGGGGAGCATAGTCGTTGAGAAGATCACCGCGGTGATAGAACGCCAGGGGCGCAACGGCACCGCGAGGCATAAAGTATCGAACCTTCAGCCCCATCTTGCCGAAGTACTGATCGGTCAACGAGTGCTCACCATCTTGCCCATACTCGACCCCGAGAACGGGGTGCTCATTCACGAGCCGACGGTAGGTACGAGAGGTCGAGACACTGATGCAGATGACGGGAGGCTGCGGGAATCGCTCGTGGTAGGCGTCGGAATCGAGGAAGCGATTGAAGAGTCTCCCGTGCAGCTCACCAAAGTCACTCGGGGTGCCCTGACCGGTCGCTTTCGCCGCGTGCTCGGGCAGCAGCACACTGAAGTCGTAGTCGCGGATGTACGACGAGAAGTTGTTTCCCACGATCCCGTCGATGCGCGCGCCCGTTTGTGTGTCGAGGATCAGCACGTCGAGGATCTCGATCAGTGGAAAGGCGGAATCCTCGCCAGCTGCGGCGATCTGCAGATCGACGGAAACGATGTCGAGCTCGACGGCGTAGCGATCTCCTCGGGGATTGTCCCCGCGCACCAGGTCGTTGAAGCGATTGTTGATCATCGCCAAGGCGTTGCGAAGGTTCTGCTCGCGATTCTCGCCTCGCGCCAGGTTCGCGAAATTGGTTGTGTTCCGGGAATGGGGCGACGGAGAGTACGTCTCGTCGAAGCGCGTCGTACTGATACTGAAAGCACAGTCGTTCGTCATTCAGATGCCTCAATATCTCAGGATTCGCCGAAAAGCGTCGTGGTGGGTGCTGAGACACGAGTGTATGGGCGACCCCTAGCCATAGCCCCATCGATTTCCACGATGCTTAGCCATAGCCAGCGCCTATGTCAGAAGTTCGACCCCAAAATCGGCGACAACGTCACGCATCTCCGCGACGAAGCGTTGCGCCTGTGCCGTCAGCGAGATCGAGGAGTGGCCAATCCACCCAATCTCGATGCGCTCGTCGACATCAAGAGGGACGGCGATGATGGACGGGTCGAGGTTGTCGGAAATGATGCCCGTGGAGATGGTGTATCCACCGAGACCGATCATGAGATTAAAGATGGTCGCTCGGTCACTCACCCGAATGTCCTGCTTCGACGAGCGAGTGGAGAGGATCTCCTCCGCGAAGTAAAACGAGTTGTTCGTCCCCTGATCAAACGTGAGGCGCGGCAGGTCCTCGAGATCTGCGAGGGTGACGCGCGAGCGCTCGGCGAGCGGGTTCGTCCGCGCGATAAAGATGTGCGGAGTGGCGAGAAAGAGAGGGGTAAAGACGAGCCCGGAGTCGCGGAGCAGCTTGTCGATGACGTTCCGGTTGAAGTCGTTGCGGAACAGTACGCCCAGCTCACTCCGCAGCGTGCGCACGTCTTCGATGATGTCCCACGTGCGGCTTTCCCGAAGACTGAACGCGTACTCCGCCGCATCGGACGCCTTCACCATTCGGACGAACGCATCAACAACGAACGAATAGTGCTGTGTGGACACCGCGAGGAAGCGACGCGACGGCGCACGTCCGAGGTAACGCTGCTCGAGGAGCTCTGCCTGTTCGATCACCTGGCGCGCATACCCGAGAAACTCGGTGCCGTCCTCCGTCAGCGTGACCCCGCGGACAGAGCGGACAAAAAGAGTGCGGCCGGAGCGCGTCTCGAGATCCTTTAATGCTGCGGACATCGTCGGCTGCGAGACATACAGAAGGTCGGCTGCAGCACTGATCGAGCCCTCGGCGGCCACCTCGATGAAATACCTCAGCTGTTGCAGGGTGATGCCACGCGTCGCCGCCAGACCGTCCCGAACCATAGCCACAAACTATCGCAAGCACCATAAATCGCGAACGCGCTGATACCGACATTGCTCACGACTGACATTTGGCGGCCCCAGCTGTACATCTGTGATCGTTATGCGTCGAATTCCAGGCCGAAGTACACAGTCGTTTCGTCGCGTACGACCTCTGGCAATCCACCGTGCTCAAGCGATTTCTGGGTTCCGATGTCGGCGGCCGTTGCCGTTGCGATGATGAAGCGTGCGCCATGATCACGCGCAATTTGCATCATGCCTGACACGATCTCGGCACCGTAGCGGTGGCCCTTGTATTCGGGGGCGATCCCAAAGGAAATCTCCACAGCGCGGAACTCGTCCGGCGGCCCGAAGAACCCGCCGCCACCAATCACCACGTTTCCGTCGCGCAACGTCACCTGGTACTGGGTGAACGGGCCCGGGTCAATTCCAGACCTGCGCTCATGGACAAGCGCGCGCAGGAGGTCGATTTCGAAGAACGACGGATACTGTCGGGCCCAGACCTGGCCGGGCCTTCGTATCCCGGCGAGGACGTCGCTCGCGTCGTCTAAAGAAAAAAGGTGCAGCGACAGTCTCGCCGTGTCAAAGTCCACGCGTGCTCCCGTCGCCTCTCCGCTCTGAGACTACTGCGACCACCTAGCGTGACGCCTATACGTGAGAAGTAGTTGTATCCATTTCGGCCGTGTACGGCTGGGCATTCATGACCACTTGCTACCGGCAAGTACCAACGTCTCGCCTCGCACCTATACCCAATGGCATCACAGCTGACCGTAAGTCAGGGTACTTACCTATCCCCACCAGGGCGTTCTTGGTGGGCCCTACCGGGCTCGAACCGATGACATCCACGGTGTAAACGTGGCGCTCTACCAACTGAGCTAAAGGCCCGTTTCTTCGGCAATCCCGAAGCAACGAATCTCCATGATACATCGGTCTAGACTTCCCAAAATGGCCACCGTCACCAAACGCAAGGCACGAGCCGAACATCGCGCCCCCGCAGTCATCGCAATTATCGTTGCGCTCGCCCTGTATGCGACCCTGCCGAGCAGTTTTCTCCCGGAAATCCGCTACACAGTCGTGGTCATCGGCGTGCTTCTTCTTGTGCCCGTTGTGGTGCTGAATCCCGCGCGACTTTCTAAACAAACTCCGTGGTCGCGCGTGTTGTCTCTCAGCAACGCCATTTTGTTGGCTGTCGCGAACCAGGCCGCGCTGGTGCAGCTGCTCATCGAACTCGTCAACGCGAGCAAGGATGACGGCCCCAACTTGCTGTTCGCCGCACTCCAGGTGTGGGTCACGAACGTCATTGTCTACGCACTGCTCTACTGGGAGCTCGACCGCGGCGGCCCCGTCGCCCGACGCCACAAGGCGCGGGAAGAACTCGACCCCGCCGACTTCCGTTTTCCTCAGGACGAAGACCACGACGCCATCGAGGAAGTGGCGGTGCGCTCCTCTGCTCGCAGCGACTGGGCTCCCGGATACGTCGACTACCTCTACTTCTCCCTGTCGAACTCGATGGCGTTCAGCCCGACCGACACCATGCCGCTCTCGCACCGGGCCAAGATCTTGATGGGCCTTGAAGCCTTCGCCGGGTTTGTCATTCTGGCCATGGTGATCGCTCGCGGGGTGAGCCTTCTCGGCTGAATCGTGGCACTCGGTCATGTGCGGGGCGTGGCCCCAGTTGCGACGCACGGGCGCGACCGACCAACGCCTGGCTCCGCATCGGCGAAGATAGTTCTATGACACGAAAACGCCTGTGGTTCCCGCGCGTCCACGACCTGACCGCCGAGCGCGATCAGCTCGCTGTCGACCTCCGCGCAGCGCAGGCGCAGATTGCCTCGCTGACCCACGCCGCGATTGTGCTCGACGAGCGTGAACGCCTCGCCCGCGAGATCCACGACACCATCGCGCAAGACCTCAAAACCCTTGTCCTCACGGTTCAGCGGGGTCGCCGCGAACTTCGATACGGCAATGCGCCCGCGGCAGCGACCCAGCTGGTCATTCTCGAAGACAGTATGCGCCGTGCGCTGAAAGACACTCGCGCACTCGTGGCATCCGGAGTCCCCGTGGGCATCGAAGGCGGACTGACCACCGCACTCAATGAGCTCGGCGAGCAGGTCGAGAGTGAATCGAACGTTTCTGTGACCGTGCGCGCCCGTGGCACGGCCGACCTCAGCCCCGAGACCGAGGCACTGCTGGTGGACTGCGCCCGCGAAGCCCTCGCCAATGTGCGGATGCACTCCGAGGCGACCGCGGCGTCGATGACCGTCAGTACAACACACGGTTCCGCGGTGCTGCGCGTGGCTGACAACGGCCACGGGTTTGACGCAACGCCAACCATTGCGAACGACGGACACGGCCTCTCACGGATGCGTGACCAGCTGGTGGCCGCGCACGGCAGCCTGTCGGTCATCTCGACGCCCGGCAAGGGTGCCGCGTTTGTGGCGTCCGTGCCCTACATCGCCGCGATCGGCGTTTAACTTCTCGGCGCTTCTCGGCGCTTCTCGGCTCTTTCTAGCTTTTCTTAGCTGCGGCGAGCCAGCATGTAGTCGAGTGCCGCGGCATTCAGCTCGGCATCAAATGTGCGGGCGATTCCGTCGATTTCGCGCACCGGGACGATCTGACGAACACTCGAGGACAGCCAGATGGAGTCGGCTTTCTCCAGCTCGTCGGGCGTCACCGTGCGGTACTCGGTGGTGAGGCCGTTGGCCTTGGCGTACTCGAAGAAGGCGCCCTGGGCGGTGCCCCGAAGGATTCCCTGATCGGTCGACGGGGTCACGAGGTGGGTGCCGAACTGCAGCACCACGTTCGACGTCGGACCTTCGAGCACAAACCCGTCGCTGCTGACAAAAATGACGTCGTCGGCGCCGCGGCGGGCAGCCTCGCGGTAGACACTTTTGTTCACCGCATACGACAGTGTCTTTGCGCCCTGCAGCAACCACGGGGAGGTCTGCGGTGCATCGTGACGGTATCCGCGGTCGAGGATGACCACGGAGATTCCGTCGCGGCGGGCGTCATCGAAGTTGGGAACGGGCTCGGCGAACACCCATCCGGTGCTGACCGTTCCGCCCTCGATGCCGCGGGTGAGCACCAGCTTGACCGAGATGCGGGGCTCGGACGAGAGCTCGATGGCCTGGCGAATCGCTTCGCGGTAGAGGTCGAGGTCGGGATGCGGCAGGTCGAGCAGGTTCGCCGAGTTGATGAGACGGGCCAGGTGAGGCTCGAGCGCCTGCGCATAGCCATCGACGGCGTCGAGGGTCTCGAAGATACCGTCGCCGCGGGTAACGCCGAGGTCGAGCACGGACACCTGCGGTTCAGCGATGTCGGCCACCTGGAGACGGTCGGCGAGGTCACGCTCCAGCGCGGCAGCACCCGGCTGCGGTGCCGGGTCGTCAAGCAGAATCAGCACACGGGTGTCGTTGGGGGTGGTGGATGCGCTCATCGTGTTTCTCCGTGATTCTCGAGACCGAAGGTCTCGTGGCTGATGGTGTTCTGCAAAATCCAGTCGGTCAACACAGTGTGCCCGAGGCCGGCCTCGGTCGGCACCCGCACCATACCGCGGTCCGCCGTCACGGGCGGGTCGATGATGTCGCGCTCGTAGTATTTGTCCGACGCGGACACATCGGAGGGGTAGCTGAAGCCGGGCAGCGACGACAGCGCAACGTTCGCGGCCCTGCCGATACCAAACTCGTGCATACCCCCACACCAGACTGGGATGCCAGCATCCCGAGCAATATTGTGTGCGGCAACGGCCACCGTCAACCCACCCATCCGCGAAACCTTGATGTTGAGGATGCGACCGGCCTTGAGCGCGATCATGGTGCCGATGTCGTCGAGGTCAACCACGGCCTCGTCGAGGCAGATCGGGGTTTCGAGCTGCGATTGCAGGGAGGCGTGCGCGGCGAAGTTGCGCGGGGCATAGGGCTGCTCGATCATGCTGAGGCCGAACTCGTCGAGGCTGCGCATCAGCGCGGTGGTCTCGTCGGAGTCGGTGTAGATGCCGTTTGCATCGACGTGAACGTCTTGCTCGGGGAATGCCGCCCGAACCGCGCGTACGGGTTCGATATCCCAGCCGGGTTTAATTTTGAGTTTCACGCGGCGGTATCCGGCGTCGACGTGCCGGGTGACCTCGGTGAGCAGCGCGTCGATCGACGTTTCAATACCCAGCGACACACCCGCCGCGACGGTCTCGCGCTCTCCGCCCAGCGTCAGCGCGAGGGGTTCGTTGCGGGATGCCGAGTAGAGGCTCCAGGCGGCCATATCGAAGCCCGCCTTGGCGAACTCGTGTCCGCGCACGCGCGCCCAGGTGGTGGCGAGGTCGGCGGGGGTCTCCCACTCGTGGCCGATCACCGCGGGAATGATGTATTTCGTCGCAATCAGCTGCGCCGTGTCGACGGTCTCCGACGAGTAGAACGGGCTGGACGGCGAGGCAATCTCGCCCCATCCCTCGAGTCCCGATTCGTCGGTGAAGCGCACCAGAATGTGGTCGAGGTGCGTTTTGCGGTGCGAACTCGTCTCGAACCCGTGCACCAGCGGTAACCGGGTCACATACAGGGAAACTCCCACGATCTTCATGCTGCTCCTCGGTTCGTTCAGTTCAGGTGGTGTTGTCACTACTCGACGTAGTGGTTGAGCATCCGGTTCAATTGCTCCCGCTCAGCAAAGCGACGGCGGGCGCCCTTGGCGCTCGCGATCGAGAGTGTGCTGAGCAGGTGGATCACGGCGGCGACGGCCGTCGGCGAGTCCGCGGACGAGGCACTCGCGGTTGGAACCGTCACGGTCTCGTGCGCGAACGCCGCGATGGGGGCGTCGGGTGAATCGGTCACGGCAATCACGGTTCCGCCCGCGGCAGCGAAACGCTCCGCGACGAGGATGCTCTGTCGCTGGTAGCGCCGGAATGAAAACACCACCAGCACGTCGGTCGGCCGCACATCGCTGAGCACATCGATCGATCGCACGGCGCCCTCGTCGATGAGGAGCACCTGCGAGAGTCCGGCCGAGAGATCCCAGGCGAACAGAGTGGCGTAGGCGAGGCTTTTGCCCGCGCCGAGAACATACCGACGGCGGGCGGCGACGATGCGCGCGGGCGCACGCACCAGCGCGTCGTCCTCGCTGAGGTGGTCGAACGTATCGCGGAGGTTTTGTTTTTCGCTCTCCACAATTCGGGCACGCAGCACGGACGCCGACGACTTCTTCTGCAGTCGTGCGGCGTAGCGGTCTTCCGGGGAGCTGAGTGACTCGTTGGACGTGGTCATCCGGCGGTCACCGCGGTCGGCAGAAAAACATAACTGGCGGTCGAAGCATCCACCCGCACACACGACACCGGGGCGAACCCCGCAGCGAACAGATCGGTGAAGGTCTCGCCCAGGGTCATGCGCAGCGCATCAACGAGCACCGGGTCGAGAGAGGTAGTGGGGCTCGTCGCCGGGATCGGAACGTGGATGCCGTGGCCCGCAGGCAGCGGACGGGCCCAGTCGGCCGGGGCGACCGTCGACGGGGCGGGCGTAAGTTCCGGGTCGGAGACGTCTGCGTCGGCGCCACGCGGCTCGAGGGCCCAGTCGACAATCAGGCGATCGGTGAACGACTCGTCGTAGTAACGCGGTTCGAAGCGCACCCCGCGAGCGCCGAGCACGTCGAGGTTGAAGTGGGCGTTGCGGGCGAGCAGCGGATCGAACGCCCAGCGCATGGACGAGAGCCCGGCCTCGGTGGCGATGTCGCGCTGCGCCTGCTTGAGGAGGCGGCCGATTCCCTGGCTCTGGTAGTCGGGATCGATAAACGCCGCCTGCGAGTAGAGATAGGGGCGGGTGCCGTCGAATCCGACAAACCCGTAGGCGAAGCCAACCAGGGCGTCGGTGTCGGTGGTCGCGGCAACCGCGGCTCCCCCGTTGGCGACGATCGCCGACAGCAACTTGGGGTTCAGGCTGTGGTCGGTGGACGTGTATCCGAAGACGCGGGCATACAGCGCGCTCGCCTCGCGAAAGACTTCGCGAGAGCGGGTGTTGTGCACCGTGAGTTGCGTGTGCGCCATATCCGTGTGTCCCCTTTAGCTGAGTGCCGTGCCCATCATAGGACTCAAATGTGTCCAATGGATGTCTACCAGACAGATATTTCCGGGATCAGGGCCTAAAGATAGGTAACCTATCTTTGTGACTTCTTCCAGCTCGATCCCCGCCATCAGCGACACTGCCCGAGCACGTGCGCTCGCCACCCTCGAGCGGTATGTGCTGCAGGAAACCCCCACGGGGGATCGTGCGGCGAGCGTCACCTTTGTGGAGGAGTTGAGCGACCGGTACACCGCCCTCGGCGGCGACGTTGTGCTGCACCCGGTCGACGGTGGGGTGCACCTGGTGGCGAACTGGCCCGGTACGGGACGTGGTGCCGGAGCATCCACGATCCTTCTTGTTGGCCACTCGGACACCGTCTGGCCCGTCGGCACCCTCGCCGGCGCCGTGCCGTGGATCGCGGGCGGCGAGCGCATCGCGGGGCCCGGCGTTTACGACATGAAGTCGGGGCTGGTCATCATCGAGGAGGCGCTCGAACTGCTGCGCGGCCCTGATGGCCCGACCGACCTGCGCCCCGTGCGGATCATTGTCACCGCCGACGAGGAGATCGGCTCCCCCACCTCCGGCGATCTGCTGCGCGCGACCGCGGAGGGCTGCGCGGTGGCGATTGGCTTCGAGTCCCCGCATCCCGATGGCAGCCTCAAGGTTGGGCGCCTCGGCTCGACCCGCCTGAACCTCGCGGTCACCGGTGTGCCCGCGCATGCCGCGCTCGACCCCGAGAAGGGCGTCTCGGCGACCGAAGAGATCGTCGACCAACTGCTGCGGGTGCGCGAGATCGCGGCCGAGGCCACGGCCCGCGCCGCACAGACGCCGGACACCACCGTTCTCTACAACCTGGGGTCAATCACCGCGCCCGGTCGGGCCAATGTGGTGTCGGATGCTTCGGCCGCAGAATTAGGATTCCGTTTCAGCGACCCTGAGATCGAGCAGTCCGTGCTCTCCGAGATCAGCGCCCTCTCCGCGATACGAGCAGGAGCCTCCGTAGAAGTCACCCGTCTCTCCTACCGTCCCGCGTGGAAGCCCCGCGCCGCCGACCTGGACTTCGCCGCCCACATCTCGGCCCTCGCCGAGTCGGTACTCGGCGCTCCCCTCGGCCAGCTGCCCGCGGCCGGCGCCGCCGACACCAACCTCCTCGGGGCGAGCGACATCGCGGTCATCGACGGGTTCGGCCCGCGCGGTGGAGGGGCGCACGCCCGGAGCGAGCACATTCTTGTCGCGTCCCTCTGGGAGCGCATCACCCTGCTCGCGGCGGTTCTCAGCGCGCCAATGAACTAGGCGCGCTGTTACCCTCGGCGTAGAGCTCACCGCGTCGCTGCGGTGGCCGGACGGGGGACACGGACATGCGGGCACACACACGGTACGCGATAGCCGCGGGGGCGCTTGTTCTCGCCCTGGCCGGATGCTCTGCGAGCGACGCCGAGGAACCGAACTCCGCTTCGAGCGCCACACCAACACCCTCCCCATCAGCGACCTCCACACCCCCTCCGACAGTTGAGGTCGTTCCCCTGCTCATCGAGTCGCAACTCGCCGCCATCTTCACCGAGATCGACTTCATCCCCGACCAGTTCACCGACACCACCGAGCTGATCGATTCGATTTACCCGGGCCTCACAGCATCCGACCCGTCCTGCCTCTCCCCCTTCGGTGTCGGCTGGGACACCGATCCCGCACTCGACTACACCATGCTCGAATTCGGGACCAGCATCGACCGCTCGATGACGGCCGTGGTGGCCAGCACCGGCGACGAGAATATGGCAATCGCACTTGTCGCGGAATCCGCGACGGCGATCGCAGAATGTGCCACGAAACCTTCCATGTTCTCGATGCAGGGTATGGACATCGAGACCCGGGTCGAGGAGATGAGCCCGGTGTTGACCGGCACCGACGAGTCGCTGGGGTGGCGCGTCACCGGCACCGTCGGCGGCTCCCCCTTCACTCTCGTGGGCATCACGGCGCGGGTGGGTGGCAACGTTGTTGCCGTGGTCGCCTGGGATCCGGAAACGAACGAGTCGTACGCACCGCTCGCCACGCAGATGTTCGTCGACCGCCTCTGACGGAGCTACCGCAGCTGGGCGCGGTAGTGCCGGTTGCGGAAGGTCAGGATGACCGACCCGATGGTCGCGGCGATGAGCGAGCCGGCGAGAACACCAACCTTCACGTGACTATCGGCTTCGGTGCCCACGCCGAATGAGAGCTCACCAACGAGCAGCGAGACCGTGAAGCCGATCCCGGCGACAAAACCCATGCCGATCATGTCGACCCACTTCAGCGACGGGTCGATCCGTAAGCCGGGCAACCGGGTCATCAGGAACGTGGTCGCGGTGATACCAATAACCTTCCCGAGCACGAGGCCTGCGACGATGCCGAGGGCGACGGTGTCCTGGAATGACTCGGCGAGACCACTGAGGCCACCGACGGTGACCCCGGCGGAGAAAAACGCGAACAGTGGCACGGCGAGGCCTGTGGAAACCACACTCCAGCGGTCCGCGAAGTGCGCGGCGAGGCCGTCATAGATCGGTTTGTTGGCGCTGTCGGTGCCCACTTTAACGCGAGCCCGCTTTGTGGCGATGACAGGAACCATAAACCCGAGAAGCACTCCGGCGACCGTGGCGTGGATTCCTGATGCGTGCACCAGCGCCCAGGTGATCACGCCAAGAGGGATGAGAATCCACCACGCACGCACTCCACGCTGGACGGCAAACGCGAAGGCCGCGAGCGGAAGAAGTGCGAGGCTCAACGGGAGAAGCGCGATGCCATCGGAGTAGAAGATCGCAATGATCGAGATGGCGATCAGGTCGTCAACAACAGCGAGGGTGAGCAGGAATGTGCGGAGCGCCGGCGGCAGATGTTTGCCCACCACCGCGATCACCGCGACAGCGAAGGCGATGTCGGTCGCTGCGGGAATCGCCCAGCCCTGGAGCGCGGTTGCCCCGGACTGGAGATTCACCAGCACGTAAATCAGCGCGGGGATCGCCACTCCCCCGGCTGCCGCCGCGATGGGCACAATCGCCGTGCGAATGTTGCGCAGGGAACCTGCGACGAACTCCTCCTTGAGCTCGAGGCCCACCACAAAAAAGAAGATCGCGAGGAGTCCGTCGGCAGCCCATGCACCCACGCTGAGGTTGAGGTGCAGGGATTCGGGCCCGAAGGTGAAGTCACGGACGGCGCTGTAGAAACCCGAGGCGCCGCTGTTGGCGAGGATCAGGGCGAGCACCGTGGCGCCGAGCAGCAGCGCTCCACCGACGGTGTCTTTAGCGAGAGTCTGATGTACTCCCCGCCAGATTGAGTGGGGGGCCTGGTCCTCGGGGAGGGTGGTGTGAGGGTGGGAAGTCATAAAAGTTCTCTCGTCAGAAGCGGGCACACGAAACACCGCGTCCGCGAACTCGAGGAGAGGGGCGGACGCGCTCTAGCGTCGTGGCGGTGGGCACCCAGCGATCTCACCGTGTGCATTGGTACCCCACAGGCTCATCCATCCGTTTGTTCCGCAGGTGCGTTTCGTCAGCAAGAGCCGATTCGGAAACGCGGCAGCGGCTCGCGCGCGGGCACGGCTCACTCCTGCGGTGGTCAACATCTACCCAGTCTATTGATCGTGAATCGGCTGAGCCCAGACCCTTTGCGACCTGAACCGAACTCAATAGTTGACGCCGTTCACATTCCTGATCTAGAGTCCCCACTACTGTTTACTGTTTACGGTAAACACGAGAGGAACCAATGAAGCAACCTCTGCTCCCGCAGCGACCGATCGGCCTGGGCAACCAGGTCGCTGACGAGCTGCGCCGCCAGATCATCACCCAGCAGCTGCCCACCGGCACACTGTTGGTCGAGGAGAAACTGGCCGCCGACTTCCAGGTCAGCCGCGGGCCCATCCGCGACGCCATCCGCGCCCTGACCTCAGAGGGACTCGTGATGTCCTCGGGACGCAGCGCCAGCGTTTTGGGACTCAGCACCCACGACATCGACGAACTGTTTACGTTGCGCGCGTCGCTAGAGCAACTCGCGCTCAGCTCTGCCCTGCAGGACTACGCCCATGAACTCGACGAACTGCTCACGGGTGCCCTGCGCGAGATGGACGACGCCGTCGCGGCGGGCGACGCCGACGCATTCACCCACGCAGATGTTCGCTTCCACAGCGCCTTTTACACCGCCGCGCACCACCGCCGGCTTGCCGACGTCTGGGGCCAGTATCTGCCGACCATCCAGAACCTGCTGCTTGTGGCCAACCTCGAGCACACCGACCTCGCGCCATCCCTCCACCGCCACGTGGTGTTGGCCGACCTGATCCATGCCCGTTCCGCTGACGAGGCCGCCGCTGAACTCCAGCACCACCTCGCCAGCTCCCAGATGCGTGTCCGAGGGGAATACGCCGGAGTCTGACTCCACCCGCACCACCGCACCATCTTCGACACAACGACGTGAAAGAGAAGACAATGAACAAAAAACTCCTGCTGCCGGTTGCGACCGGAGCTGCCCTGATGCTGGCCCTCGGGGGCTGCGCGAACCGGGGCGCCGAAGTCGCCGAAAGCGACGACTACCCCACCAAGTCCATCACCCTGGTTGTTCCCTACCAGGCCGGCGGCGCCTCCGACCTCTCCGCCCGCACACTCGCGGCGCAAATGGAAGAGAGCCTCGGACAACCGATTGTGGTCGAGAACCGCACCGGCGGCGCTGGCTCGGTTGGCCTCTCCTACCTCTCCGGCCGTCCCGCCGACGGGTACTCGATCGGGTACCTGCCCGTGGAGACCGTGATGCTCGAGCACCAGGGTTACGACCTCGACCCCGCTGCGTTTGATGTGCTCGGCCAGATCGTCTCCGTGCCCGCCACCATCGCGGTACGTGCCGACAGCCCCTACGAAACGCTGCAGGACCTGCTGGATGCCGCCGCGGCCAGCCCCGGCACCATCACGGTCGCCAACTCGGGTGCCGGCTCCATCTGGCAGGCAGCCACCACCGCACTCAATGACGCCGCCGGTGTCGAGCTCAAACCCGTCCCGTTCGACGGTGGGGCTCCGGCAGTGACCGCAGCCGTCGGCGGACAGGTTGACGCCGTTGCCGCCGGAATCTCCGAGACCGCGGTTGCCGCCGCCGACGGACGCCTGCGTGTGCTGGCCATCCTCGACAGCGAAGCCTCCGACGCGCTGCCCGGTGTGGAGACTGCAGAAGAGCTGGGTGTTGACGTGGTCATCGGCGGATGGGGTGCCATTGGTGCCCCCGCCGGTCTCCCCGACAGCGTGACCACCAAACTCACCGAGGCGGTCAAGGCTGCGGCGGAGTCGCAGGAGTTCATCGACGTCATCAACACGTCGGGCAACCTGCCCCTGTACACGTCGCCCGAGGACTTCGCGACGTTCTACGACGATGAATCCGCGCGCTTCGAGCAACTCTTCGCCGAGTAACCCATGAGTGTGCCCGCAGATGTCGCACGGGGCACCGAGAGCGGTGGAGGCGAATCTCGCCTCCACCGGCTCATCGGCCCCGCGGCCGGCATCATCTTCGGCCTGGTTGTTATTGCCCTTGCCCAGTCCATCGAGGTACCCGCCATCGACACGAGCTTCAGCCCGCGTTGGTGGCCCGAGATCCTCGGTGGCCTCATCATCCTGCTCAGCGTAGGTGTCGCGATCAAAGAGATCGTTGCCCCCGGCCCCGCGGATGACGACATCGAATCGCGCACCCGCGCCGGAGTCATCCGCGTTGTCGCTGTACTTGTTGCTATTGCCGCATACGGGGTGCTCTGGTACTTCATCGCCTTCCCCGTGGCCACTGTTGTGCTGTTTGTCGCCCTCGTGTACATCCTGGGCGCCCGCGGCTGGAAAGCGCTGATCCTCTTTCCCGTCATCTGCACTGCTGTGCTGTATGGCCTCTTTGGCCTGCTATTGAAGGTCCCGCTATGAATGCTGTCGCCGAGGGTCTCGGCCAGATCGCTGACCCGTTTGTTTTGCTCTGCATCCTGATCGGTGCACTCGTCGGAATGCTGGTGGGCGCGTTCCCCGGCATCACCGCCACCATGGCTGTCGCACTTGCGAGCAGCTTCACCCTCACTATGGATCCCGTGCCGGGGCTCGCGGTGCTCCTCACGATCTACGTCGCGTCCAACTTCGGCGACCGAGTGCCGTCGATCTTGGTTAACACCCCGGGAACCCCGGCATCGATCGCCACCACGTTCGACGGCTATCCGATGGCCAAGCAAGGGCGAGCGGGCGTCGCACTGACGTCGTCGGCGTTCGCGTCCGCGATCGGCACTATCGTCGGGCTGATCCTGCTGGTGTTCGCCGCGATCCCGCTGGCGAGTATCGCGCTACGTTTCGGCCCGGCGGAGATGTTCGCCCTCGTGGTCTTTGGCCTCACGATGATGGTCGGAGTCTCGGGCGGAAAGATCGGCAAAGGCCTTGTCGCCGGGGCTCTCGGTCTCGCGCTCGCCACGGTGGGGCGCGACCCCATCACGGGCACCGACCGCTTCGCCTTCGGTGTACTGGAACTCAGCGACGGCATCCCGTTTATCGCCGCAATCATCGGACTGTTTGGCATCGCCGACGTCTTCGACCAGATGCTCACGCATCGTCCGGAGAAGTTCCAGGCCATCACGCAGTTCGGCCGCTGGTGGCCCAACAAACAGGAACGTCGCGCGATGGTACAGCCCCTGGCGATCGGATCCGGTGTCGGTGCCGTCGTGGGAATTGTGCCCGCCGCCGGTGGTGACATTGCCGGGATTATGTCGTGGGCCGCCGCCAAAAAGGCGTCCAAGCACCCGGAGAAATTCGGCAAGGGCGCGATCGAGGGCCTGACTGCGGCCGACACCGCGTCGAACGCCACCCTCGGCCCCTCGGTCACCACTACCTTGGCGCTCGGTATCCCCGGCGACTCGGTGATGGCCGTGCTCATCGGGTCACTCGTGGTCTGGGGCATCCAACCCGGTCCGTCGCTGTTCACCACCCGGCCCGACCTCGTCTACACAATCGCGGCCATCATGGCGATCGCGACGATCCTCACCCTGATCCTCAGCCTGCTGCGTCTCAAGGGAGTCACCAAGCTTCTCGACCTGAAGCCGGCGTTTCTCTGGACCGTCATTGTGGTCTTCTGCATGGTGGGCACCTACGCGGTCAACAACAGCGTCTTCGACGTAGGCATGATGCTCGTGTTTGGGCTCGTTGGCCTGTTTCTGCGTCGCTTCGGCTTCCCGGCTGGTCCCGTTGTGCTTGGCCTGATTCTCGGCAAACTCGCCGAGGGCAACCTCCGGCGCGCACTCGAGATCGGAGGGGTCGAGAACATCTTGACCAGCCCGATCGCGATGACGATCCTGCTCATCAGTGTGTTGGCGATCACCGTGCCACCCCTGCTCGCCCGGCGCAAGGCACGCCGCCTCGCCGCGGCCGCGGCACAGCCGATCAACACCACCCCTCCAGCGCGATAGTTCGTTTCCGCTCAGTTTTTCTTTGTCAGTTCCATCGATCCTTCGAAAGAGGACCCCTCATGACTGTTCCCACCACTCCCCTTGTTATCACCGCAACGCCGACACTCTTCACCGCCGATGAGTCCCTCGACCTTCCTGCCATCCGCGCCCACCTGGGTTGGCTGAAGGAGAAGGGCGTCGACGCCCTCTTCCCCGCCGGCACGTCCGGTGAGTTTCCGAGCCTGACCGACGACGAGCGCATCCAGATCCTCGACATCGCCCTCGAGGTGTTCCCCGCCGACAGCGTCTATATTCACGTGGGCGCCGCCACGGCCCGTCAGGCTGAGGGCCTTGTCCGCCGCGCTGTGGAGCACGGCGCCACCCGGATGGCCGCCATCACCCCGTTTTTTCAGCCCGCCCCAGAGCAGCAGGTGGTCGAGTATTACACCCGACTCGTCGACGCGGCGGAAGGTGCCGACGTATTCGCGTATCTCTTCGAGGCTCGCACCACCACGGTGTCGAATCCGGGCATCCTGCCGCACCTCATCGAGGCGGGCGTCGCGGGCGTCAAGCTGAGCGGCGAACCGGATGCCAGCGTGCTCGGCTATCTCGATGCTGCGCCCGACGGCTTCACCGTGTTTTCCGGCAATGACATCTCGTTTGGCTGGCTTATCAAAAACGGTGGCCACGGCATCATCTCTGGCGTCTCGTCCGCGTATCCCGAACCGTTTGTTGGGCTTCGGGATGCTCTGATCGCAGCCGATGACGAGGCGATCGACGACTGGCAGGCGAAGGTGCAGGAGGCCGTTGCCGTTGTTCGCGCGGGAAGCCTGACCCACCTCAAGAGCGGAATCGCCTCGCGCGGTTTCGACGCCAGCCCGGTGCGCACTGCCGTTGCCTCCCCCAGCGCCGACGATGTCGCCGCGATCGAGGCACTCGGCGCGCGCTACAACGGGGCGTAGCCCGATGCGCAAGATCATCAACGACCCACAAACCTTTGTTGACGAGGTGATGGAGGGAATCTTCGCCGCACACTCCGACGAGGTGCGTACCGCAACCAGCGACAACCGCACGCTCGTTCGCGTCGACTCCCCCGCGGCCGGTCGGGTCGGTATTGTCACCGGCGGAGGATCGGGCCACCTGCCATTTTTTCTCGGGTACGTCGGCCGAGGACTCTGCTCGGCAGTCGCGATCGGCAATGTGTTTTCGTCCCCGTCGTCCGCCCAGATCTACGCGGCATCGCGGGCGGTCGCCTCCGATGCGGGGTTGCTCTACCTGTACGGCAACTACGGCGGCGATGTGTACAACTTTGATCTCGCAGCGGACCTCTGCCGCGCGGATGGCATTCCCGTCAGTACCGTGCTCGGGGCCGACGACATCCTGTCTGCCCCGGTAGATCAGGCCACAACTCGTCGCGGGGTCGCCGGTCTTGTGCTCGTCTACAAAGTCGCGGGTGCTGCGGCCGACCAGTTGTGGCCACTCGAGGAGGTCACCCGCGTCGCCCAGAAGGCGGCGGATGCCACGCGCACCATGGGTGTGGGACTGTCGCCGACGATCCTTCCCGCCGCGGGTGAAGCGACCTTCACCCTCGACGAGGGGGAAATGGAGGTGGGTGTGGGCATCCATGGCGAGCAGGGTGTGCACCGCGGACCGCTCGAAACCGCGGACCAGATCACTGACCGCTTCCTGCTCGAACTCGACAAAGAGCTCAGGTTCTCCGACGGCCAGCGCGTGGCAGTACTGGTGAACGGACTCGGCTCCACCCCGCTCGAGGAGCTCTACGTGATCTACCGCCGAGTGAACGCCGAGCTCACCGCACGAGGCGTGACCATTGCCCGTAAGTACGTGGGTGAGTACGTGACCAGCCTCGAGATGGCGGGCGCATCGCTGTCGATCATGCTGTTGGATGCCGAGCTCGAAACGCTTATCGATGAGCCAGCGTCCTCGCCCTTCTTCCGGCAGGGATCGCTGCAGCCGGTGGATGCTGGAGTCTCGGTGACGCCCGCACCACCGGTAGTGGACAGCGCGGCATCCCCCACCGTCACCCGCCTGACGCCGACCGGTGTACCAACAACCAGCACCCTGCGGACAGCCTTGCTGGCGGGGCTGCCGTCGATGCAGGCGCACGTCGACGAACTGCGGGAGCTGGATGCCGCGCTGGGCGACGGTGACCTCGGTATCACGGTGGGCGCGGGCAGCGCTGCGGTGGTGGCGGCGCTGGAGGATCTGCCGCATGATTCGGACGCGGCCAGCGTTATTCGTGCGGCGGCAGCAGCATTCGCCGCAGCGAACCCGTCGACATTTGCGGCCCTCGTCAGCAGCGGACTCCTCGGAGGCGCGGAAACTCTGACCAGTGGGTCTGATCTTTCGCTGGCGGGAGTCGCACCGTTCCTCACGGCGGTTTTCGATCGGATCTCGGAGCGCGGCGGCGCCACACTCGGCGACAAAACTCTGCTCGACGTGCTGCACCCCGTCATCAAGGAACTCGCTTCGACAGCGCCACCGACCGGAGACGCCGCGACCGACGTGCGGGACCGGGTGCGCGCGGCCGCTGCCTCGGCCGTGGAGTCATCGGCGTCACTGCAGTCGGCACGCGGTCGGGCCGCCTGGCAGGGTGAGCGCACCGTGGGCCACAAAGATCCCGGCGGCGTTGCCGTGCAGCGGTTTGTGGAGGCGTTTTAGCGACGTTCACAACCTCACGCGTTAACAGGTCACGGCGCGGATCCGACTGGATCCGCGCCGTGACGTGGTGCGCTGGTTAGAGCTGCGGTGCCGACGTCTCGATCGGTCCGCGGAAACGCTTGCGACGGGCAATAAGCACCGCGCCGGTCACGGTGAGCATCAGCGCGAGGAGCAGCGCCGGTACCACCGTGGTGCCGGTCAGCGCGAGCGGGCCACCGTTCGAACCGGACCCGCCGATGACGGCCGCGGGCGCGGTGTTGTCGGTGTCATCACCGGTCACCGGGTCCGTCGTTTCCGTCGGGGCGGGGACGGGAACAACTGCGTCGGCGGTCACCTTGACAGTGGCACTCGCAACAAACTCCGACTGCACACCCGTGAACGTCACGATGGTGGAATCCGCGTCTGCTGGGGCGGTGAACGTGTAATTCACGGTGCCGTCGACAACGTCGACCGTACCCAGGTCAACAGGCTCGCCATCCAGCTCGGCAATCACCTGGCTGTCTCCGGCGAAACCGGTCGCAGAGGCGGTGAACTCCGCGCTGGGCTTGACCTCGGCAGGAGCCGAGATCGTGGCAGCCGCGCTCAGCGAATCCAGGTCGCGGTCCAGTTCGAGTGCGTTGACGATGGTGAAGAAGTTGTCCGTCTGGTCGATGAGTCCGACGACGTTCGCCGCACCCGGGCCGTAGCCGGCAACACGCAGCTGGCTACCGGTGTGCTGCTGCGATCCGCCCGCAGCCGCGGTGCCGTAAGCAATCTTCATCACACTGCCGTCAACGGTGGTGAGCGCGGTGCTCAGGGTTGCGGGCGGCGTCGAGTCAACGATCTGGCTCGTGTGTGCGTGGTCGGCGGTGACGATAACGAGGGTGTTGCCGTCGTCTTTGGCGAACTCGAGCGCGGCCTGCACGGCCTCGTCGAGGTCAAGAACCTCGCCGATCTGACCGCAGGCGTCGGCGCTGTGGTCACGCTTGTCGATGGACGCGCCCTCAACCTGGAGGAAGAAGCCGTCTTCGTTGTCAAGCAGGTCGATCGACTTCTCGGTCAGCGAGCGGAGCGAGAGGTCGGTGTTCAGACGTGCCGGGTTGGCCTGGCAGGTCTGCGGAGCGAGGTCGGCACCACCCACGGTTGCCGTGGTGGAGGCAAAACGTGTCGGGAAGTTGCCGTCGGTGAAGGCGCCAAGTACTGGCTGGGACTGGTCGGCAACCGTCAGGGCGTCGAGCCCCGTGGCATCCCGAACCACCTGGTAGCCGCGATCACTCGCCTGGTCGAAGAGCGTGTCGCCCTGCCACTGGCCTGCGCGAGCGGACTGCGTGAACGAGGCAGCGCCGCCACCGAGCGTCAGGTCGGCGCGTGTGCCAATAATCTGCTCGCTGATCGAGCCGAGCCCGCCCTGGTCGAGGGCGTCGGTGCCACACTGCGTGACGGAATCGGGACCGTAGCAGCTGCGTGCCGCGACGTGGGCGGCGAGGACGGCGGGAGTCGCATCCTGCAGCTCAGCGGTGGAGACGTTACCCGTCTTGAGGCCGTTCGCCTTGGCGATCTCGAGGAGGGTGGCCTGCGGGGTACCTTCGATGTCGACCGAGATGGCGTTGTCGTAGGTTTTGGTTCCGGTCGCCCACGCGGTGCCGGTGGCGGCGGAGTCGGGAACGTAGTCGGGCTTACCGCTCTTGTCGAGCGAGTAGGTCGTGTACTGACCGGTCAGCGGGAGGGCGTCGATGCCCGGGAGCATCCCGCCGGCGCCGTATTCATAGTTGCGTGCGGAGGTGATCTCGCTGTCACCCATTCCATCTCCGATGAGGAGGATGACGTTTTTCGCGGGACCCTCGGCGATCGAGTCCAGAAGAAGCTGGGTGCTGTCGTCGCTGCTGCGGGCGGCACCGCCGTTGTCGGCGACGTTGTCGGGCGTCGCCGCGAAGGCGGCAGCGGGACCAAGTGTGAGAGCGAAGGACGCGGCGGTGACCATCGCGCCCATCGTCAGAACCGCACGGCGGCGGGGTGTAGACAAAATCATGTGTCGGCTCCAGAGGGATTGGACGAGCGGGCGATTGCCCAGAGACCAGCCCACCGAGGTGCGGTGAATTCCCGGTGAACACCGCCCGTCTCCGACGTGAATGGCCCCCAAATGAGGTTCATTCACTCACTGGAGAGCGCCGTGCTCGCGCACAGCGAGGGCGCGGATCCCTAGGGGTCCGCGCCCTCGCCGACGTGCGCATTGTTCGAGTGGAGCGTGCTTAGCTCAGCGGCGCGGACACCTCCGGTGTTGCCGTCAACGGTGTCGATCCGTCACGGGCACCGCGCGGGCGGCGGGCGAGGAGCACTGCCCCGATCGCTGTGAGCATTAGTGCGAGGAGAAGCCCGGATGCCACCACCGGTCCGGTGAGGGCGAGGGGCCCACCATTCGAGCCTGCGCCCGAGAGGATGGCGGCTGCGTCATCGTCACTCTTGTCATCGTCAGTGGCTGCATCGGCCGTCACGGCGACGTCGCCGGTGACAACAACACCGCTCTGGACTCCCGTGAAGCTCACGGTCACCGAGTCGGCGTCGGCCGGAGCGGTGAACGTGTAGCTGGCGGTGCCGTTCACCACATCCACCGTGCCGGCCTCGATGGGTTCACCGTTCAGCGCCACGGTGACCTGACGGTCTCCGAAGAAGCAGTCCGCCGTCACCGTGAACTCGGCGCCCGGCTGCACTTCGTCGGGAGCGGAGATCGTGGCGTCGCCACTGAGCGAGTCGAGATCGCGGTCAAGCTCGAGTGCGTTCACAATGGTGAAGAAGTTGTCGGTCTGGTCGATAAGCCCCACAACATTGGCTGCGCCCGGTCCATACCCCGCAACGCGGAGCTGTGTGCCGGTGTGCTGTTGCGACTCACCCGCGGCGGCGGTGCCGTACGCAATCTTCATCACGCTGCCTTCCTCCGTGGTGAGCGCGGTGCTCAAGGTTGCCGGCGGTGCCTTGTCGACGATCTGGCTTGTGTGGGCGTGGTCAGCGGTCACAATGACGAGGGTCTCGCCATCGCTTTCCGCGAACTCGAGTGCGGCTTGCACGGCTTCGTCGAGGTCGAGAACCTCACCGATCTGGCCACAGGCATCGGCGGCGTGGTCACGCTTGTCGATCGATGCTCCCTCAACCTGGAGGAAGAATCCCTCGTCGTTGTCGAGCAGGTCGATGGACTTTTCGGTCAGCGCGCGCAGCGACAGGTCGGTGCTGAGCCGGTCGGGGTTGGGCTGGCAGACCTGCGGGGCTTCGTCCGCTCCTCCAACGGTTGCGACCGTCGGGGCATATCGGGTCGGGAAGTTGCCGTCGGTGAACGTTCCGAGCACGGGCTGTTCCTGGTCGGCGACACTCACCGCCTCGAGACCGGCCGCGTCGCGGACCACTTGGTAACCGCGCTCCGTCGCTTGGTCGAAAAGGGCGTCGCCCTGCCACTGACCAGCGCGGGCGATCTGCGCGAATGACTCAGCGCCACCACCCAAGCTGAGGTCGGCGCGGGTTCCGATGATCTGCTCGCTGATGGAGCCGAGACCGCCCTGGTCGAGCGCGTCGGCACCACACTCCTCGACCGACTCCGGGCCGTAACATCCGCGAAGCGCCGTGTGGGCGGCCTGCACAGCCGGCGTTGCGTCCTGCAGCTCAGCGGTGGAGACGTTGCCCGTCTTGAGGCCGTTGGCCTTCGCGATCTCGATCAGGGTGTTTTGTGGCTCGCCGGCGATGTTGACCGAGACCGCGTTGTCATAGGTTTTGGTTCCGGTGGCCCAGGCGCTTCCCGTCGCGGAGGAGTCGGGGGCGTAGTCGGGCTTGCCATCTTTATAGAGCGAGTACGTCGTGTACTGGCCAGTCAAGGGCAGGGCGTCGATGCCCGGAAGCATCCCGCCGGCGCCATACGCGTAGTTACGCGCGGAGGTGATCTCGCTGTCGCCCATACCGTCCCCGATCAACAGGATGACGTTTTTGGCTGGCCCCTCGGCGATCGAGTCCAGCAGTAGTTGGGTGCTGTCGTCGGCGCTGCGTGCTGCGCCGCCATTGTCCGCAACATCGTCGGGTGTCGCCGCGAAAGCGGCGGCAGGGCCGAGTGTCAGGAGGGAGCTGACAGTGACTACTGCTCCCCAGGTGAAGGCCGTGCGATGACGGCGGATGCTCAAAGAAACCATGAGTCTGCTCCAAAAGGTTCGACGTGAACGTGAACGCCCACAGACCAGTGCACTGCTTTGTGCAAATTCCAGCTGAGCCCGTTGGAGAACGATTGTGCAAGACCCTCGACTGGGATTTGGCTCCGGCTTATACGCGCTCGAGGATGTATTCGCCCCAGTGTGACTGGCGCGAACGGCGATAGCAGCCCCTTTTTCTTGCGCGTTCGGGTGCTTAGGATGTGCAGATCCGCAGGGCATTGTGGAGTGAGTGTCGGGTAGTGCGTAACCCGCTCCTTAAGCTGCGTGTATGCAGATTGAGATCGTTATCGACGAGTGGGAACAGGCGTGCTGCGGGCGTCCCTTCAGCCTGGGCGATCAGATGACCTGGAAGATACTCGCCGCCGACCCGGCATCCACCCCGACCGGATCCCCGACGCGTTTCGCCGAAGAGCACCACGGCCAAACACCACCCGACGTTCCGCACTGGGACGTGACCGGTGTGGTGACCGCGATTTCAAGCATTCGATATGCCGAGGTGGCGGTGCCGGGGCAGGCGCGTACGTTCACCTGGGACACGGACAACCCGGAACGTCGAGCACTGCAGACCGTGAACACCTCTGAAGGAACGGAGGCCAATCAGTACGTGGTCGAGGTCGAGGTGCCCGACGATATGACCCTCCCGACCTATCAAGCTAGCGAGGAGAGTGCCGCGCAGAGCGAAATCGACGCACGGACCGCGAAGCTCAATGAGACACGGAGGAGTGATGCAGTCGGTGACATTCTCGAAGCCCTAGCGGACGACGTCGAGCGACGGTTCGCCGGTGTCGCGAGGGTAACTCGCACCACCGGAAAGTCCGCGATGTCGATCGAGCCGCATCGAGACGACACCACCGCCATCCACTGGGCACGCAGTGATAGTGCAGACACCGACGGGATCAGCGTGCACGTGGGAGACGGCGACTGGTACTTCGCCGCAACGCTCGACGATGCCACCGCGGTCAGTAACTTTGTCGAGTCCGCCGCCGCGGGGAGGGTCGAGGAGCGCGTTATCGTTCAGGACGACTCGACCACATCATTGAACACCGTGGTCATTGCCCCCGATGGCCGAGAATGGACGGCGACCGATGTCGTTGAGTCCTTCGGCTCCGACTCCGGTACCGGCGTGCGCGTGATGGCCGGATACTTCTGGAAACGTATCGAGCGCGGCAATCACCGGTACCTGCCGTGGGCTAGCTGAAAACGACCATCACTTTATCGGCGGCGCCCTCGAAGATCTCACTCGGGTAGCCCATCGCCGTCACGATGGTGAGCTCTTGTCCGAGGATCGCACCGAAGTCGACTTCGACCGGCTTTTTGTGGACGGCAACAATACCGACGGTGGCACCGTGTTTGGCTGCGGCGAGCGCCGTGGCGATAACGGCGGGCGCTCCTGCTGCGTCGAGGAAGATGTCGGGTGCTGCTCGAATCCGCCCTGGCGACACTCAAGCCTTATACGGATGCCGATCTGTAACGTCGGAGGGACCAGAGCGACAGAAGGTTAGCGCCGCCTGAATTAGTGCTGACTGGACCCGACCCGGTTGAACAAATGTGCTGCCTCGCCGTCCCTTGTCAGAATGATGAGGAGCTCCGCCGGAGCATCCACCGCGTAAACCGCATGCGGAAGCATGGTCGAAAACTCCGCGGCCTCACCGGCGTTGACCTGAATGGCGCGCTCACCGAGCTGTAGATGCACGGTGCCCGACAGCACTGTGAACCACTCACGCCCCGGATGTACCCCGAGGTGCTGCTCACCCGTCTCGCTCGCCACCGCGGTCAGACGCATCTTCGCGACCGTGAGCCCCTGGGGCGTGCGCTCCCCCATCAGGGGCCAGAGTGTGTACCCGCGGGCGTCGTCTCGGGTGGGCCGAATGACTACGTCGTCATCGGAGGCGGACTCCACCAGCTGGTCGAGTGTGGTGCCAAGCGCCTTCGCGAGAGGGACCAACTGGTCGAGGGAGATGCGGCGGTGTCCGGTTTCGATGCGACTCAGCGTGGAGGGACTGAGGAAGCACTGCGCAGCCAACACGTCGAGAGACCACCCACGTGCTTGGCGCAGCCCCTTAATGCGGTGGCGGATGACGCTGTCCAAATCGAGTTCTTGCTCCATACGCAAGATCGTATGCCACTGGCGCACGGTCTACCTAGGCTCGAAGTATGCCCAGCCACTCGCACATTCACTCCCACGGCTCTCATTCTTTCGGCACCGACGACGCAGGCTTCGCCGATTTGCTCGACCTCGATGCCGAGGTTCTCCACGATCACCTCTTTGAGGTGACGAACTGGGTGCGGGCGCACGTCGCCAGCGCCCCACGCCGTCGCATCCTCGACCTCGGGGCAGGAACCGGGACGGGAACCATGGCGCTCGCCTCCCGCTTCCCCACCGCCACCATCGTTGCGGTGGACATTGCCCCGAATCTTTTAGAGGCGGTACGAACGAAGGCGGTCGCCTGGGGCGTCGCGGACCGAGTGAGCACCGCCCAGGTTGACCTGGACTCGTCGTGGCCCGCTGGCGCACCCGCCGATCTGATCTGGGCCGCATCCGCGCTGCACGAGCTCGCCCATCCGGATACAGCCCTGACAAACGCCTTCCGCGGACTCACCCCCGGCGGCCTGCTCGCCGTCGTTGAGATGGATGCTCCTCCCCGATTTTTTTCGTCCGCCGTCACGAGTGGTGCGGCGCAGTTCGAGAGTCGGGTTCACGCGATTCTCGCCGCAACCCAGGTCAACCGGGAAGACCATCCCGATTGGGGCCCCCGACTGGAGGCCACCGGTTTCGACCTCGTCGAGCGACGCACCTTTGCCATTGACCTGCCGAGACCCCAGCCGGCTGCGACCGGACGGTATGCCGCAGCCTATTTTCGGCGGATCGCTCCCGTCGTTGCGCCACTACTGTCGGCCGACGATCGCGCGACGCTCGACGTCCTGCTCAGCGACGACGACCCCCAGAGCCTCCTGCACCGGACGGACCTCACAGTGCAGGCGACTCGCACCGCGTGGATTGCCCGGGTTCCGCGATAGCTAGAACGCGACCCCAACAAGCACCGGCTCGGGGTGCAGTCGCACACCGAACTCCGCGAGTACTCGCGTCTGGATGTAGCGCGCCAGCTCACTGATCTGCGTGGCATCCGCCCCACCCGCATTGATCAGCGCGAGGGTGTGTTTGCTCGAGACGGCCGCTCGCGATCCGGGCAGAGAGAAACCGCGACGAATGCCGGCGTGCTCGATCAGCCAGGCGGCACTGAGTTTGACGAGGGGTTCGGCAGGCGTTCCGGATGCCCCGGCAGTAGGCCCCGCGGGCGCAGCCAGAGTCGAGAGCACCTCATCCAACGGCTGGTTGCCCAGCGGCACACTCACCGGTGCGGGCTCGGGCGCGATAGGCCAGCGAGGAGCATCGGCGGGGAGGTCGCGGGCGAAACTCTGCCGCACGATCGGGTTGGTGAAAAAGGAACCCGCACTGACGGAGTCGGGGTCGTTGTCGTCGAGCAGCATGCCCTTCGACGCTCGGAGCCCGAGCACCGTTGAACGCACCTCGGCAATCGCGACGCGGTCACCGAGCGAGACGCCGAGGGCTGAGGCCAGCTGGCTGTAGGCGATGGGCTGGCTGAGGCCCGCGGCATCCGCCACCAGGTCCAGCTCGATCGAGACGACCAGACCAACACGATCGGTTTTGAGGACCGACGTGCGGTAGGCGAGCCCGAGTTCGTCGGCGGTCAGGCGCACCAGGTCACCGCTGAGGAAGTCGAGAAATTCGATGGCGACGAGCGCGTCGGCGAGCTCTTGGCCGTACGCGCCGATGTTCTGGATCGGTGCGGCCCCGGTCGAGCCGGGGATTCCCGAGAGGGCTTCGATGCCGGCGAGCCGGTGCTCCACGGCGTAGGCGACGAGGTCGTCCCAGGGTTCGCCCGCCTGCACCCGAAGGCGGACGGTTCCGGATGCTCCGGCGCCAGCGTCTGCCGACAGGCGTTCGATGCCGCGGGTCAGCACTCGCACCACCGTGCCGTCGAACTCGTCATCGCCGATCAGCACGTTCGAGCCGCCACCGAGGATCAACAGGGAGTCGTCGTCGGCCCACACATCGCGCACCGCGGCAATGAGCTCGTCACGGGTGGCGGGAGCGAGCACGGAACGCGCTTCCCCGCCCACCCGCAGGGTGGTCAGCTCGGAGAGATTCATGCCGGGGCAGAACCGGTCGATGCGGCGGCGTCCGCGGAAGTGGCGGCGGCTGCGATCACTCGCACCTGCGCCTTACCGAGAACAGTGGGCCCGTCGAACGTCACGGTCAGATCGATGCGTGCGCCGGAGGCATCCGCCACACCCACCTTCGCCACAACGGTGAGCACGGCACCCTCGGCAGCATCAACCGGAACCGGTCGGGTGAACCGCACCTGGTAGTCGGCGACGAGACCACTGTTGCCCAGCCAGTCGACAACCGGCTGCACGGCGAGGCCCATGGTGAGCATGCCATGGGCGAGGACGCCGGGGAGTCCAACACTCTGTGCCACGTCATCGCGGTAGTGGATGGGGTTGAAGTCGCCTGATGCGCCCGCGTACCGCACAAGCGAATCGCGGGTCAGGGTGAAGGTTTTTTCGGCAACGACGTCGCCTACGGCGAGCGCCTGCAGGTCGGGAGCGCTGTGGTCGGGGGTGCTGGTGCTCATTCGTCTCCCCGAACTACGAGTGTGGAGATGGCGGTGACCACGTGGGCACCGGTCGCATCAACGATGGATGATTCAGCCGTCACCATGCTGTGGCCGCCGAGCGATTTCACACTCGCCACCCGCAGGGTCGCGGTGAGCTCGTCACCGGCGACGATGGGACGCGAGTAGGTGAAGCGCTGGTCGCCGTGCACCACCCGGGTGAAGTCGATTCCGGCGTCGGGCTCGGCGAGCAGCTGCGCGAGGGTCGACTCCTGGATGACCACGGCGAACGTCGGCGGGGCAACGATGTCGCTGTAGCCGGCGGCGCGGGCAGCCTCGGGGTCGAGGTTGATAGGACTGGTCGCGAAGACGGCGCGCGAAAACTCCCGCACCTTCTCTCGTCCGACGAGGTAGGGCGCGGTCGGCGCGAATTCGCGCCCCTGCAGCTCGGGGTTCACTGGCACGGCATCAGTTTACCGGCCACAAAGCCACCCTCGGGGTGCACCGATCGCTCTGTCTACTGTCGCGAGCTTTCCCCATGTTAACAAAGGAATCCGCATTTTGTCACGCGCTTGATCCACCTACATCGTGTGCCTAGTTTGGGGGGTCTGCACGCTTACCCGAGTCCGCTCGCCGAGGACACCTTGATGCCCACCACACCCGCTACTCCCGTGCCCGATCCCGCCTCCATCACCCTCACCGACCTCAGCGACTTGTGGGCTGCGGTCACCCCCTACTTCCCCGTCGCGGTCGCCGGCGCCATTGTCTGGGGGCTGTGGCTGTACCGCTTTATTTTGTCCCACCGGGCGCACGCGATCGTCAGCGACTTTCGCACCACCACCTCGGTGATTGTGCCGTCCTTCCACGAGGACCCCGACATCCTGATGAGCGCCCTGCAGTCGTGGCAGGTGCAGGAGCCCAACGAGATTTTGGTGGTGCTCGACGTTGCCGACCTCGAGGCGTATGGGCGGATTATGGAGCTCAACGACCCGCGGGTGCGTCCAATCCTCTTCCACCACGTGGGCAAAAGGTCCGCTCTCGGCGCGGGCATCCGCGAGGCGAAGTACGACCTGCTGGTACTCACCGACTCCGACACCTGGTGGAAGCCGGGGCTGCTCGAGAACGTGCAGATGCCCTTTATCGACCCCCTCGTTGGCGCGGTCGGAACCCACCAGAACGTGTATAAACGTGACTCCAGCGTGTGGCGGCGCATCGCCGACTGGCTCGTCAACGTGCGGTACCTCGACTATGTGCCCGCGATGGGTCGGGCGGGCGCGGTTCCGTGTATTTCGGGGCGCACGGCGGTCTACCGGCGGGATGCCGTGCTGCCAGTTCTCGAGCATCTCGAGAATGAATTTTTTATGGGCAGGCGGTGCATCTCCGGCGATGACGGCCGCCTCACCTGGCTGGTACTCGCGTCGGGCTACAAAACCGTGCACCAGGCGTCGGCTTTCGCGGAATCGATGTTTCCCGCGACGTTTCGGGCGTTTGTGAAACAGCGCGTGCGCTGGAGCCGCAACTCCTACCGCTGCTACCTCACCGCCATCGGCAAGGGGTGGTTGTGGCGGGTGCCCTTTGTCACCAAGGTGACGGTTCTGCAGATTCTGCTCACTCCCCTCACGATGGGGCTGTCGATGTTCTACCTGATCTTCAGTCGCCTCGAGCTCACCGTGGTCGGCGTTCTCGCCGCGGTCACCTGGTTGTTGCTCGGGCGCGGGCTACGCGGGATCTCCCACCTGCGGCGCCACCCCCGCGACCTGCTGATCCTTCCCGTGCTTGCAGTCGCCGTGATCCTGGTCGCGTTACCCATCAAGGCCTACGCGTTTGCGACGATGAACAAGCAGGGCTGGCTCACCCGCCACGTCGACCAGATCGGTGGAGACGGCCAGGATGCCAAGAGCCTCGCGACGGAGGACGACCCCACCACCACTCCCCCGGAGGCGGATGCCGACGGTGAACCGCTGGAGCCTTCCGTACTGGCACCTCCGATTCCCTCGACCACCTCGTCGAGCCCGGCCACCGGATGAGCGACCGGAGGAACCGACTCCTGCGCGCCCATCGTGCACCTCCCCGTCCCCATCCCATCGCGCTCGGGCTGGTCGCGGGACTGATCGCTGGAGTACTCGTCACCCTGCTGGTGGTCGCGCTCACGTCGGTCGATCGGCGCGACAGCAGCGCAGAGGGACGCAACGAGATCGCGAGCAACGGAAACGTGCAGGGCCGCATCTATCCGGGCGACCCCGACGACGAGGCGAGCCTGGTGCAGTCGGAGGACAACCGGTTGCTCGATGTGCGGTCCGCGTCGGCCGCCCGCAGGGGAACCGACGTGATCACCCCGTATCGACTGCCCACCGGAAACACCACCACCCTCGTGCTTCCCGCCCGCGGCAGCGACTACACCCTCACCGATTTGCTCGCCCTCGCCCCCGATACCCTTCGGCAGCAACCGGGTGGGTCGTACCTGCTCACGGAGAACATCGTGGTGCTCGACGGCGCGACGCTCGACCTGCGGTCTGATCCAGGACTCCGGATGCTCCTCAGCAGCACCGCCGACGCGTTCGTTTCGATCGTCGCACTGGGCGGCACACTCTCCCTCGCCGGCACCCGGGACTCCCCCACCACCATCTCGAGCTTCGACCCGTCCACCGGGCTGCGCGACTTGCGAACGGACGACGGCCGCGCCTACGTCAGGGTGGTCGCCGGTCACGCCGCGTTCTCGCACACCCGGTTCTCGCACCTCGGGTTCTGGAGCGGCAACACTGGCGGCGTCGCCCTCACCGGCACCAACGGGGACGAAGAAGGAGACCTCGCCACCGCCGACATCAGCAACGTCACCATCGACGGTGACGCCTTTGGGTTGTTTGTGTCCCGCGCGGTCGACGTCACTATTCGCGACAGCGAGATCCGCAATTCACTCGTCGACGGGGTGGTGTTCCACCGTTTTGTCACCGACAGCTCCGTCACGCGCACCATCTCCTCGGGCAACGCGGTTGATGGATTTTCGCTCGGCCGCTCGAGCGTCGACGTGAGCTACGCGAACATCACGGCGAGCGACAACGGCCGCAATGGGGTCTCCCTCGACGGGCAACCCCTGGCCGACGGGCCCAGCGCGATCGGCACACCGGTCGACGTCTACGGCGACAACTCGGTCACCCGGGCGACCCTCACCAACAACAAGCGTTATGGCATCGAAGTCAGCGGGGGTCGCGATATCACGGTGTCGTCCTCTACCTTCGAGGGCAATGACATTGGTATTGTGCTCAGCCACGGAGCGGACACCGTGGTGATCGAGGGGGCCACGTTCCGCGCGCAGACTCGGCAGGGCATCGCCGTGCGCGACACCGTCAAGCGCGCCACCGTGCGGGACACCACCATTTCCGGTGGCGAAACCGGGGTGTATGTGCGGAACGCGGATGCCACCGTCACCACCAGCCGCATCACAAATGTGTCCCGGCACGGCATCACCCTGGTCGGCGACGCCTCCGGGGTACGCGTGACGGGTAACACCATCGCGGGCTACGGGCCCGCCGCCCTGTGGACACAGGATGCGACCGGTGGTGTGGTGGAGGAGAACGATCTCCTCGGCTGGCATCCCGCACCGACCGTGGCATCGGTGCTGCAGTCGGTGTTCCAGCCGCTCACCGTGGTGTGGCTGCTGCTCGGCATCCTGCTTATTGTGACCGCGCTCACCCGACGCGGGGGCCAGTACGGCGCGTTCCGCGACCCCTATGCCGAGCGGGTTCCGCTCACCTCGCTCAGCAAGGGAATTGTGTCGCGCGACTCGATCGAGGACCCCCGATGAGCGAACCCACCCGCACACCTCCCCCCACGCCGACCCCGTCCCGGCGACTCCTGTTGCCGCTCACCATCGCCCTCATTTTGGTGGTGGCCGCGGTGGTGCTCACCGTGTCGGTGTTGCAGAGTGCATCCCCCGACGGCGGCGACACGGGAGGCGCACCCGATGACGCCACCCAGGAACCCACACCCGAACCGACCCCCGACGCCGATCCGGATGCCACTCCCGACCCCGGTGCGGCTCCCGACGCTGACCCCACCGCCGAGTGCCCCACCGACGGTGTGACCGTGACCACCTCGGAGGAGCTTGAAGACGCGCTCGCGGGAGCGACTGCGGGCACAAGCATCCACCTCGCCCCCGGCACCTACGAGGGACACTTCTCCGCTGAAAGCAGCGGCACGGCAGAGGCCCCCATCACCCTCTGTGGCAGCGCCGAGAGCATTCTCGACGGCGGGGGCATTCGCCGGGGCTACGTACTGCACCTCGACAATGTCGCCTACTGGGTGCTCCGCGGCTTTACCGTGCAGAACGGACAGAAGGGCGTGATGGCCGACGGCACCACCCACACCCTCATCGAAAACCTCACCGTGCTGGAGACCGGCGACGAGGCGATCCACCTGCGCGACACCAGCACCGACAACACTGTGTCGGGCAACACCATCAGCCACACCGGAAACCGCAAGCCGAAGTTTGGCGAGGGAATCTACATCGGCACAGCGGAGAGCAACTGGTGTGACGTCAGCGACTGCGAGCCCGACCGCAGTGACCGCAATATTGTTCTCAACAACGAGATTTCCGCGACCTCCGCCGAGAGCATCGATATCAAGGAGGGCACGTCGGGAGGGATCGTGCGGGGCAACGCCTTCGACGGCTCGGCCATCATCGACGCGGACTCGTGGGTGGATGTCAAAGGCAACGGATACCTCATCGAGGGCAACTCGGGGGTGAACTCCCCCGGGGACGGGTTTCAGACCCACGAGATTATTGACGGTTGGGGAACCGACAATGTCTTCCGCGACAACCACGCCGAGGTCAACGGTCCCGGGTTCGGCTTCTCGCTGACGCCGGTGCGGGGCAACGTGGTGCACTGCAACAACTCCGCCACGGACGCCGGGGAGGGGACAACCAACACACCCTGCACCCGTTAGAGGTCCATTCCGCACCCGACCCCGATACCCGACCCACACCGTTTCGCCCGTTCCACCCGACACCCGCCCCGTTCACTCCCCACCCCAGGAGTTTTTGTGACCGACCAGCTTCCCTCCCTTCCTGCTTCTCACCCAGACGCTCGCACGACTTCTCGTGCCGCCGGAGCATCCACCCCGCCGCCCGCGGCCCCCACCCGTGTGACCGTCATCGGCACCGGCTACCTCGGCGCGACCCACGCCGTGTGTATGGCGCTGCTCGGGCACCACGTGCTTGGTGTCGACGTGGACGCCCACAAAATCGCCGCCCTCGCGAGTGGGCAGGTGCCGTTTTTTGAGCCCGGACTGCCCGAGAAGCTGCGGGAGGCACTCGACTCGGGACGCCTGCGGTTCACCACCGACTTCGACCTCGCCGCCGAGTTCGGTGACGTGCACTTCATCTGTGTCGGCACCCCGCAGACCGTGGGGTCCGACGCGGCCGACCTGCGCTACGTCGACTCGGCGTTCACCGAACTCGCGCGGCGCATCACCCGCAAGGCGCTGCTGGTGGGCAAGTCCACCGTCCCCATGGGAACCGCCGCCCGCCTGACCGAGCTGGTGCAGCGCGTCTCCCCCGTGGGCACCGCGCTCGAGCTCGCCTGGAACCCCGAGTTTCTCCGCGAGGGGTTCGCCATCGCCGACACCCTCACCCCCGACCGGTTGGTGTTTGGGGTCGAGTCCGAGTGGGCGCAGCAGCAGCTCGCGGCCGTGTATCACCCGATCCTCACGCTCGGCACTCCACTCATCGTCGCCGACCTCGCCACCGCCGAGCTCGTCAAGGTCGCGGCAAACTCGTTTCTCGCCACCAAGATCTCGTTTATCAACGCCATGGCGGAGGTCTGCGAGGCCACCGGCGCCGACGTGGGCGTCCTCGCCACCGCGCTGTCGCACGACTCCCGCATCGGCGGACGCTTCCTGCAGCCCGGCCTCGGGTTCGGCGGCGGCTGTCTGCCCAAAGACATCCGCGCGTTCGCCCACCGTGCCGAGGAGCTTGGGGTCGGCCACGCCGTCGCGTTTCTGCACGAGGTCGACAGCATCAACATCCGTCGCCGCCGCCGCACGGTTGACCTGGTGCGCGAAATGGTCGACGGTGACCTCGCGGGCAAACGGGTTGCGGCGTTGGGGGCGGCCTTCAAACCCAATTCAGACGATGTTCGGGATGCTCCGGCGCTCGACGTCGCGCGCATGCTCTACCTCGAGGGAGCATCCGTCACCGTCTACGACCCCGAGGCGAACGGCAACGCCCACCTGATCTACCCCGACCTGAACTACGCGGACGAACTCATCGACGCGGTGACGGGCGCCGACGTGGTGGTGCTGCTCACGGAATGGCAGGAGTTTCGCGACATCGACCCCGACGACCTCGGGCGCCTCGTGGCCCACCGCCGGGTCGTCGACGGCCGGCACGCTCTCGACGCGGACGACTACCGCGCGAAAGGCTGGGAGCTGCGGAGCCTCGGCCGACCCGCGCACCCGAAGGTCAGCGCAGTGGGGCGGGGATAATCGTGGGCCGGTCCCACTCCACACGGAAGCTGCGGTCGACGGCACGGCCGGGGGTCGCCAGGGCAAGCTCCCGTGAGACCACCTCGACCATGGTGGCGGCAACGGTCTCGTTCGGGGCGACCATGTCGAGCTGGGTCTGGTCGGATGATTCGGTGAGCAGAACCTGCCCGATACTCGTCACGTGCACCATGACGTTGCCATCGCGGGCGGTCAAATGACGGAAACGGCGAAGGCTTCGCCCGAAAAGAGTGAGTGCGTGGCCTGGCTCCGTGGGACGGACCTTCACGGAGAGGGCAATCATTAGCCCAGCATGACAGCCACAGATGTATAGAAGGTGAACACCTCTGCTACTGCCGTAAAACTCCGGAGCATCCAAACAACAGGCGTTGAATTATTACTGATTCTCGCTCGCCTATCAGCTTCGGGGCCCCACCTGAAGGGGTTGACGGCAACTGGCTTTGGTTGGAGGGTTCGTTACGTGAAGCGAATCTACTATTCGAGCGGATCGGTTCTCACGGGGGATTACATTGCGGATGCCATTTTGGATCTCGCACAGGTCGTCGCCTCGCGAAACTCGACCGCCTCAGTCGACATTCCAGTCATCCTTGCCGACGGGGAGGCTGGCCACGCCAAACTCTTAATCAGCCACGGGAGCCCCATGCTCGCTGTGCCCGAGGCGGTGATGACACGGGTGTCGAGACTCTGGGACGAAGATGCCGCCAACGATGCGGTGCGCGGAGTTCGCGACCGCATCAAATCGCTCGCGCGCGGAGGCCGTGCCCTCCCACTGCGCTCCTCCGACTTCAACGCCTACATCCCCGACTTCGGCGGACTGTAGACAGCTCTGCGCAACGAGCCGCGGATCGCTCCGTACAACGAGCCGCGGATCGCGCCGAGACAGCTGCAACCGTAGCCGGAGCCTGAACGCGCAGGGTTTCGAGTTAGCCGGGGCCTTTACGTTCACGGCTCGAATTAGCCGGGGCTACTTGAACCTGTCCGGGGCGAATACATTAGCCCCGGATAGGTTCAACTGGCCCCTGGCGCAAACTCGCGGAATTCTTCAGGCCCCGGATAACGGTCGCCGCTGCGCGTTCAGGCCCCTAACGAAGCACGGTCTGCACGTTCCAGCCCCTGCCAACCGGTGCGCTGCGCATTGTGGCCCCGAGTAACAGCCGGCGCTGCGCGTTGTGGCCCTGGGTACCTGCAGATGACGCCCACGCGTATTGCTAGAGCCCGGGCACGTGGCGGATGTTCGACCGCGCCATCTGCACGGCCTCCCCCGCGCCGCCGTTGAGCACCACCTTCGACAGGGCGAGAGCGAAGCCCTTGACCTGGTTCGCGGAGATCGTCGGCGGCAGCGAGAGAGCCAGCGGGTCGGTCACGATGTCCACCAGGGCTGGTCCGGGGTGGGCGAACGCCTCCGTGAGCGCGGTGTGGAGGTCTTGCGGGTCTTCGACGCGGCGCGAGAAGAACCCGAGGGCAGCGGCCACGGCGGCGTAATTGACCTCGGGCACATCCACCGCGAAATCCGGATACCCGTCGACAAACATCTCGAGCTTGACGAGGCCAAGGGTGGAGTTGTTGAACACCACCACCTTGATGGGCAGTTTGTAGGCGGCGGCTGTGATGAGCTCGCCCATCAGCATCGACAACCCTCCGTCGCCGGAGATCGAGACAACCTGGCGGTCTGGGTACGCAACCTGAGCTCCGATCGCCTGCGGCAACGCGTTGGCCATCGAGCCGTGCAGGTACGACCCGATGAGACGGCGTCGCCCGTTCGGGGTGATGTAGCGGGCCTGCCAGACATTGCCCATCCCCGTGTCGGCCGTGACAATGGCGTCGTCCGAGAGGATGTCGTCGAGCGTCGACGCCGCGAACTCGGGGTGGATGGGCGCTCGTGTGGCGACGTCTGTGTACTTGCCAACCACCGAGGTCAGCAGCTTGTTGTGGCGCTTGAGGGTTTTCTCGAGAAAGCCGCGATCAGTTTTGCGCTCCACCAGCGCCGTGAGGGCGGCGAGTGTTGCGCGCACGTCGCCGTGCACCGGATGCTCCACACTGGCACGTCGCCCCAGGTGCGAGGCGTCGGTGTCGATCTGGGCGATGATCACCTTGTTGCCGTCGGGCAAAAACTGGTCGTACGGGAAGTCGGTGCCGAGCAGAATCACCAGGTCGGCATCGTGGATGCCCGCGTGGGCCGCGCCGTAGCCGAGAAGGCCGGTCATACCCACGTCGAACGGGTTGTCGTATTGGATCCACTGTTTGCCGCGGATGCTGTGTCCGACCGGGGCAGCAACGAGGTCCGCGAATGCCACCACCTCATCGTGGGAGCTCTCAACACCCGCGCCGGCGAAGATGGCCACGGTCTTTGCGCGATTGATGGCATGCGCGAGAGCACCTATGTCGGAGGCATCCGGAACCAACGACGGCCGCGCCGGCACCACAAACTTAGGGCTCTCGCCCACCGCGTCGAGTTCGGCGATGTCACCAGGAATGGTGATGACCGCGACACCACCGAGGCCCACCGCGTGCCGCATCGCGGAGTTGATCACGCGAGGAGCCTGCGCCGCCGTGGAGATGAACTCGGCGTAGTTCGAGCACTCGACGAACAAGCGGTCGGGATGTGTCTCCTGGAAGTAGCTGCTGCCGATCTGGGGTGTGGGGATGTGGCTCGCGATGGCAAGCACGGGAGCGCCCGAACGATGCGCGTCGAACAGACCGTTGATGAGGTGCAGGTTGCCGGGCCCGCAGCTGCCGGCGCAGACCGCGAGTTTTCCGGTGAGCTGGGCTTCGGCGCCGGCCGCGAAGGCTGCGGCTTCTTCGTTGCGGACGTGGATCCAGTCGATCCCACCCTTCGCCGAACCACCCGTGCGACGCACGGCGTCAACGATGGGATTGAGACTGTCGCCGACGATCCCATAGATGCGGTGCACGCCCGCATCGACGAGCTGGGCGATGAGCTGGTCCGCAACAGTTTTTGTCATGTGTTTAGTAAAGCCGCCCCGGTCGGCCCAGCGGAAGGGCGACCCGCACAAATCCGGCCAGCTGACAGCAGAAAGCCAGCCCGACCGGGAAAAACCCAGTCGGGCTGGCGAAATTTGCGACATCTGTCAGGCAACATTTCGACGTTTGTCGAGCGACATCGTTTCCTGTGCTGTGCAGCGCCAGGTGCGCCGCGATCGCGCTACTTCGCTGTGTTCGGGACGCGGTTCTCCGCGCCGACCATCCACGAGTACTGCTCGAGCTTCAGGATGATCGCGTGCAGCAAGTCGGCGCTGGTCGGGTCTTCCTCGTCCACGTCGTCGTGCACGGCACGCATCCGCGCGACCGTGGTGTCGAGGCGCGCGGTGATGAGGTCGACGGTCTCGGCGGTGTCGATCTCGCCGTTCGGGAACGCCGGCAGCGTGGTCGTCGCGGCCACCGTGTCGCTGCGTCCGTCCGGAGCAGCGTGCAGGGCGCGAAGTCGCTCAGCGATCTCGTCGCTGAACTCGCGGGCGGCGTCGATGATCTCGTCGAGCTGCTTGTGCAGGTCGCGGAAGTTTTTGCCCACAATGTTCCAGTGGGCCTGCTTGCCCTGCAGGTGGAGTTCGATCAGGTCAACAAGAACCTTCTGCAGGCTGTCAGTCAGCTTCTTCGAGGCCTGAAAACCTTTTTCTGCGTTCTCGCGGCTGGTCTTGTGGGCACCAGATCCGGCCGGGGCCTCTACGTTGCGCTCAACCGTGTCGCGTTCTACCGTGGTCATCAAATTTCCCCTCGTTGCGTCTGCGTGCCGGCCGTAGTGAGATGTGCCGGCAGCTGGGTGTGTGGGTCGAGCCGCGAGGCGCATCCACACCGCCGCGGTCCAGAGAGAATTCTGGTCCTCGAGAGATTCGTTCGCAAGGTGTTTACATTCGGGATGCTCCGCTCCAAGCACCTTCCCAGCGTCGAGCCGCCCGCGTCCACCTCCCCGACACAACGTCGATGCAACGCCGATGCAATCGCCGCCGGAGGGCCTTCAAATACCCAGCCATGCACCCGTACTATCGGGACCATGGCACTCCTTCACCAGGCAGAAATCACCCCCACCAAGCTCGAGCTCCTCACGGCCTGGGTTCCCAGCCAGCCGTGGTTCGCCGGGGACACCGGTATTGCGTTCGCCAACGTCGGTGCGTACCGGTTCGACGACCCGGCGGGCGAAGTCGGAATCGAGACTGTTTTTCTCCAGACCGGGGACGGAGTTGTTCTGCAGGTTCCGCTCACCTACCGCGATGCTCCGTTGGTCGGCGGCGAGCGCTGGCTCATCACCACCATGCAGCACTCGGTTCTGGGCGAGCGGTGGGTCTACGACGGTGTGGGCGATCCCGTGTACCTGTCCGCCGTGGCATCCGCTGCCCTCACCGGAGGGGTGCAGGCCGAGCAGTACCTCGAGATCGATGGCGAGCGTGTGGTGCGCGAGCCCACCGCGCGCGTGGTGGGCGATGGCCAGTTCGGCACTCCGACGCCGTCCGTGCCTCCGATCGAGGTGGTCTCCACACACCACAACACCACCACGACGGTGACGGATGCGGGTGAATTCCAGGTGGTCGTTCTTCGCCGCCCTGCCGCGCCGGGTCAGGACTCCGTACAGACGAGCGACACCGCAACTCCCCCCACCGCGACACTCGCGGGTGGCTGGCTGGCCCAGTCCGATCCGCAACGACTGGTACTGGTGACCGTCGGTTAGACGAAGCGGACCCAGTTTGCCCCGCGTCCTGTCTCGACGCGCTCCAACAGGGTGAGGTCGTCACCGTCGACGGCATACAACGACACGGTCGTGGACTGCTCACCCGCGGCAACCAGGTGGCGACCGTCGGGGCTGAGCGCAAACCCCCGCGGCTGCGGCTCGGTCACCGTGAAGTGTCGAGGAGGTGCGACGGTACCGTCGTCGGACACTGTCAGGGCTGCGAGAGTGCTTTCGCTGCGCTCCGACGCCCAGAGCGTCCGCCCGTCTGCATCGAGATGCAGGTCGGCGCCCCAGATGAGGTGATCCGCACGCGGGTCTGCCCCAATGACGCCGTGCCCGAGCCCCGCGGACGCATCGAATGCCGCGGAGGAACCGCGCAGGGTCAGAGTGCCGCTCGCGCGGTCGCGGGCGAAGTGCAACACCTCACCGCTGAACTCGGTGAGAACGTAGACGGCGTCCTGTGCGTCGTTCAGGACGAGGTGGCGAGGCCCGGTTCCGCTCGGTGCGGCAACCGTGGCCGGGACGAGCGGTACAAGCGACAGATCGTCGTTGATCGCATATTGAGCCACCAGGTCTGCTCCGAGTGAGACGAAGTAGGCGAACTTGCCGTCGTCGCTCGGGAGTACCGAATGCAAGTTGGGGTAGGAGATCCGCGACACCGGTTCTCCGACGCCGTCAGGCCCAACCGGCGCGCTGATACCGTACCCGCCGCCGTAGGAGACGCCGAGGAGGGCGGACCCGTCGCGCGTCAGCGCCACATAGTTGAGGCCGCCGCCCTGGAGATCACGGCGTGAGATCTGGGTCAGCACACCACTGTCCTCGTCCAGCGCGAGCGTCACGATAGCAGCGGGTTCACCCTTGACGGCGGCGTGCACCAGATTGCGCACGTCGTCGACCACAAAGTTCGAGCAGCCCGTAAGCCCTTCGGCTGTGGCGAGGAGCGTCAGCGAGTCACCAGAAAGACGGAAGGACGTAATGGTTCCGTCGCCGGCATTCGCGACGAGGACGAGGGATGCGGTCATCCCACAATGATAGGAGGCCGTCTTGACGTGTTCGTCACAGGGCCCGGCCCCGCGTCTCGGACGGGCGCAGAAAAACAAAATGGCCCGAAACTTCACAAGAAGTTCGGGCCTTTTGTAGCGGGAGCGGGAATTGAACCCGCGACACCACGATTATGAGCCGTGTGCTCTAACCAACTGAGCTACCCCGCCGCGTTCTCCGGCCGGATGGCCCTGAGGCTGTCCGATATGGAGCACGGAGCCCCCTGTGGGAATCGGACCCACTACCTCTTCCTTACCAAGGAAGTGCTCTACCAATGAGCTAAGGGGGCGTGCGTACCGTTACCGCGCGGTCATGATTGCGCGGCGCCGTTTGGCACCGTAAGAGACTAGCATCCGCCAGAGGGTTGTTACGCCGTTCTGGCCTCCGTCGCCAAATTTTTGGAAACACAGTAGCCAGAATGCGAAATAGTACGCCGGTCTTCAGCGGGAAGCCAGTGCTTGTGTTTGTGCGCACTGGGAGCCGAGGAAGGGGCATGCCGTAGTGTTTTTGCATGACGCTCGAGAGTGCACCGGAATCCGCGCTGCCCAGGAACGACCAGGCAGCACCGCCAACCACCGATATTGACACCGGAATCAGCGAGGTATTTCCTCTGCCGGAGACGGCGGTAACTGAGGGCACCGAATGGTGGCGCAGTGCCGTCATCTACCAGATCTACCCGCGGTCGTTCGCGGACGGCAACGGCGACGGTATCGGTGACCTCACCGGAATTATGCAGCGCCTTCCCTCCCTCGCCGACCTCGGCATCGACGCGGTGTGGCTCTCGCCCTTCTTTACGTCGCCGCAGCGTGACGCGGGCTATGACGTCGCCGACTACTGCGACGTCGACCCCATCTTCGGCACCCTCGAGGACTTCGACCGCCTCGAGCAGGAGGCGCACCGCCTCGGCCTCAAGGTGATTGTTGACCTCGTGCCCAACCACACCTCTATCGACCACAAGTGGTTCGCGGCGGCACTCGCGGCGGGGCCCGGCTCCCCCGAGCGCGCCCGCTACCTTTTCCGCGACGGGCAGGGCGCCAACGGCGAACTCCCGCCGAACAACTGGCAGTCCGTCTTCGGCGGCGCCGCCTGGACGCGGATCACCGATCCCGACGGCCGCGCCGGCCAGTGGTACCTCCATCTCTTCGACGGCTCGCAGCCCGACCTCGACTGGACCAACCCGTGGGTGCGCGAGCAGTTCCGCGAGATTCTCCGCTTCTGGCTGCGCCGCGGGGTCGATGGCTTCCGCGTCGACGTCGCCCACGGCATGATCAAGGTCGACGGCCTGCCCGACTACTTCGCTCCTCGCAACGCCGACGGCGAAGAAGGCGGCTCCATGGGTGGAGAAGCGGTCGACGTGCCGTACTGGGCCCAGCCCGGTGTGCACGAGATTTACCGCGACTGGCACAAGGTGCTCGAAGAGTTCGAGGGCGACCGCGTTCTCTGCGCCGAAGCGTGGGTCGAGCCGCTCACCAAACTCGCGAACTGGGTTCGTCCCGACGAGATGCACCAGGCGTTCAACTTCAGCTACCTCGAGACTCCGTGGTCCGGCCCCGAGATCCGCGCCATTGTCGACGAGTCCATGGAGGCATTCCACGGGGTTGGTGCACCCAGCACATGGGTTCTCTCCAACCATGACGTGATTCGCCACGCATCCCGCCTCGCCCTCGACTCCCCGCCCCCGCAGGGCGCCGGTATTGGCCCGCTCAGCGAGCCCAAACCCGACGAGGCACTCGGACTCGGTCGCGCCCGTGCCGCATCGCTTATGATGCTTGCGCTGCCCGGTAGCGCCTACGTCTACCAGGGTGAAGAGCTCGGCCTGCCCGAGGTGATCGATCTGCCCAATGAGTTCCGTCAGGATCCCACCTACTTCCGTCACAACGGTGAAAAATATGGGCGTGATGGATGCCGTGTGCCAATACCGTGGCAGGCAGATGCCCCCGCTTATGGCTTCAGTACCACCGGCGAGAGCTGGCTGCCCCAGCCCGAGGGCTGGGAGGACTACTCCCGCGACCAGCAGGACGGCGTTCCCGGCAGCACCCTGGAGCTCTACAAGTTCGCCCTGCGCGAGCGTCGGGCCCGCAACCTCGGTATGGGCACACTCGAGTGGCTGCCCGGCTACGGCGAGAGTGTGGTGGCCTTCACCAATGGTGACCTCATTGTGATTGCGAACACGGGTTCCGTTGCCGTGGAGCTCCCCGTGGGCGACATCGTGGTCTCGAGCGAGGCGCTCACTGAGGCGGCACTGCCGCCGGACACCACGGTCTGGCTTCTCCGCCGCGACGAGGGCTAACACCTCCTCAGGCTTCACACGATGCGACGGCACCTTCGGGGGCCGTCGCATCGTGGTTTAAGTGAGGTAACCCGCTGTGCCTCCGGAAGCCGGCCGGACCTATCACGCCCGCTGGGCATCGGACGTCCCGCGGGACCTCCGACGTCCCGCGGGGCCTCGGACGTCCCGTTGAACCTCGGACGCCATCACCCTGTAATTCAGCGGGCTGTCGCGGAGGTAGAAACATACTCCCACCCGCGGGACCGGAGGCCTAACACGACGCCGGACCCCGCAACGGCGGTATCCGCGAGTCGACTTTGACCTCCGCGGCAGGATCTACGCCCTCCGGCGGTAGGTTTACGGGTCCGCGAGCGGCGTCGACTACCTCCGACGTAGAGTGTCCAGTTCCGCGAACGACAACGACACCCTCCGCCATAGAGTTTCCAGCTCCGTGAACGACGTCGGCTACATCCGCCGTGCCGGAAATGCTTCCGCGAGCAACGGGTACTACCTCCGGTGAACGGGAACTACCTCCGCGGTACCCCTACGGGATCCGCGAGAGCGCGAACTTTCGCTTAGGAGGCGTTCGCCTTGAGCCAGGCGAAGGGGTCAACCTGCACAACGCCGTCTAGACGGATCTCGAGGTGGAGGTGGGGACCGGTCGCAGCACCCGTGGCGCCAACGAGTCCAACAAACTCGCCCGCCGTGACAACGTCGCCGACCTGCAGGCTGCTGGAGCCTTCCTGCATGTGCGCGTACACGCTGGTGACCTTCTGGCCGTTGATGACGTGGTCGATGAACACGTGGTTGCCGAAGCCCCACGACGAGACCTCCTTGACACTGACAACACCATCGGCGATAGCCGTGATCGGTGCGCCGACGCCGGGGGTGAAGTCTGTTCCCTTGTGCTGGCTGGAGCAGCCGCTACAGGGTGAAACGCGCGCGCCATAACCGTCGCTGATCGGGACTGCGACGGGGAACGGCCAGCGCACGGGACCCTCGTTGACAACCTCGTAGGAGTAGTCACGACGAATGGTGGAGGCCTGGCGAAGCTCAGCCTCGCTCGTCATGGCCCACGTGTCGCGCTGCACCGGAGCCGGCTCGCTTGCTTCGACAACGTCGAGCACCTGGCCGGCGACCACGGTGGGGGCGTCAACGGCGAGAAGAGCGGTGGGGGTTTCGACAAAGAACGCGCTGGCGGGAACCGAAAGGCCCACAACCATTCCGGCGATACCAACAAGAGCACCGAAGGAGACGAGTCGGGCAGCAACGGGACGGCGCGAACCCGGAGTGGCTACCGGCGGGCGGCCTGCGGCACGCTTCGAGCGGAAGCGGCGCTTGCGGGCGACGGTCGGTGCGGAGACAACGGGCACTGCAGCCCAGACCGGCGCGGCCGAATCGACGGGCACCGCGGTGGGAACAGCAGCGGCAGAGATGACGGGCTCAACTTCGAGAACCGACGGGTCTGCGAGGAACGGGGCGATCGCCGGGTCAACGGCCTCGGCGACGGGGATGACCTCAATGGCCTCGGTGCCCGACTCGGCAATGAGGTCGTCGTCCAGCGTGGGACTGACGGACGTGGTCTCAACGGTCACCACGGGGCGGGCATGCACGGCGGCGTGAAGGGCGGTGGCCTGCTCGGCGATGGACTGCAGCTGAGCGGCTCGTTCTGCAGTGTCCGGCTCAGCAGTAGTCGAGACAGCGGTGGTCGAGGCAGCGGCAGTCACAGCGGCGGCAGTCGAAGCGGCGACAGTTGCGGCTTCGGCGGCACGGCGCTCGCGGCGCGAAAGGGGGGCGGATGCTGCGGCGGCAGCTTCAGCGGCGGCAAGAGCTGCGGCTTCACGAGCACGCAGCTCGCGGCGCGTCAGCGCGGCGGGCACGAGCGGTGCTTGTTCGAGATCACCCATCACCTATCGAGCTCCGCGGGCGCGCCCATAATCAGGCGGGTGGCCGTGTAGCCGGATGGGCGAAAAAGCAAAACGAAGATCTCCTCTAAGACGAACCTTCCGTCGTGGAGGGGATTCGGATGTTGGACGCTTTCGGCCGCGAAATATCACGGACAGATAACGGAATAGACCAATTTTAGCTCATAAACGCCTTTTCGGCCAGTGGAGCACCCAAACCGGATCAGATACCTATCGCGACCAGCCGTTTCTCTAACGCGTTCGCCACGCTCTCTTCGCCTGCGAGGAAGAAGTCCTTGTTTGGGGACTGACCGTTCCGCCCCCGAATACTGGCGCCGGCTTCGCGGGCGATCAGACCGGCGGCAGCGTGGTCCCAGGGGCTGAGCCCGCGCTCGTAATAGGCGTTGAGTCGGCCGGATGCCACGGCGCAAATATCGAGCGAGGCAGCACCGAAGCGACGGATGTCACGCACCTCGGGCAGCAGCTGCGCCACGATGGCGCCCTGCACCGCGCGGTCCTCGGCGCTGTAGGAGAAACCGGTACCCACCAGCGCCTGCGAAAGCTCGACGCCCGGCGCCGGAACGAGAGGCTCAGTGCCAAGGAAAGCGCCACCACCGGCGGACGCGGTATAGATCTCGCCGGAGACAGGGTTGAGCACACAGCCGGCGAGCGCGGTCCAGGTGAGGGGATCGGTACCTCCGGACACCACCGCGATGCTGATCGCATAGTGAGGGATGTTGTAGAGATAGTTCACGGTGCCGTCGATGGGATCCACGATCCAGGTGAGCCCACTGGTTCCGGTATCTTCCGCGCCTTCCTCACCGAAAAAGCCGTCATCCGGGCGCGCTTCGGCGAGCAGGCTGCGGATGAGCGTCTCGCACTCCCGGTCGGCTGCGGTGACAACATCCACCGGCGACGACTTGAGATCGGCCACCGTGACACCCTCGGCGCGACGGCGAACCACGAGTTTCCCCGCGGTAAGAGCCACATCCCGCGCGATCTCGAGGAGCGCTTCTGCGGTGATGTTTGTATTCATCTGGTGGCGAGTGAGGGATTCGAACCCCCGAATGCGATGCAGTCTGATTTACAGTCAGATCCCTTTGGCCGCTTGGGTAACTCGCCAGAGCGCTTCCGACCACGTGTAATCACCTGACCGGCGGCGCGGATCAAGAATACAAGCATCTGGAGGTGCTTGTGACCAACTCGGGCAGTCAGCGCCACTTTTTGTGCCGCGCACTATGATCACAGGTGCCAAAGGAGGTGATGCATCGTGCCGGGAATTATTGAGGTTGCGATGCGTGCCGGCGTGTCTACGGCCACGGTTTCCCGGGCTCTGAGCGGCAAATCCTCGGTTTCTGACGCCACCCGCGAGCGTGTTCTTGCCGCCGCGCGCGACCTGGGATACGTCGTGTCATCCAATGCATCCGGTCTCGCAACTGGCCGCACAAAAAATGTTGGTGTGGTCATCCCGTTTCTCACGAGGTGGTTTTACAGCACCGCAATCGAGGGTGCGGAGACCGCTCTGCTGCATCGCGGCTATGACCTGACGCTCTACAACCTCGGAGGTGGTCCCGATGACCGTCGCAGTGTTTTTGAGCATTTTCTGCTGCGCAAGCGGGTGGATGCGGTAATCGCCATCTCCCTTGAGCTCACTCCCAATGAGGTCAGCCGCCTTCTCGCGATGAATACCCCGATTGTGGGGATTGGCGGACCGCTTCCCGGAGTGCGCACCCTGAGCATCGACGACGTGGCCGTGGCGCGACGTGCGACGGACTACCTTCTGGGCCTTGGGCATCGCTCAATCGCACACATCGCCGGCGACCAGGCCTCGGAGCGGGACTTTCACCTGCCCACCAACAGGAGGGTGGGGTTCGATGCGGCGCTGTCGGCAGCGGGCATCCACCCCGATCCCACGCTTATCGTCACGGCGGACTTCACGATCGAGGGCGGCCACAATGCGGCGCTGCACTTGCTCACGCGGAGCGCGCGACCGACCGCGATCTTCGCTGCGTCGGACGAGATGGCGATTGGGACGATTCTTGCCGCCCGTGAACTCGGGCTGCGGGTGCCCGAGGACGTCTCGGTGATCGGGATCGACGACCACGAGCTCGCCGCTTTTTTTGGGCTCACCACCATCGCGCAGTATCCCGCCGAGCAGGGGCGGCGCGCAGTCGAGATTCTGATGGAGGAGCTGCACCCGGGTGGCGGAGGGGTCGGCGACCTCAATATTCCGCTGCGGGTTGAGCTGATTGTGCGGTCCAGCACCGCTCCGCCGTCGAATAGTCGGTAGCGGGACGGCGGAACAGTCGCCGGGTGACGGACGCGCAGGTTAAACTGGCCGTATGGCAGATTCCTCATTCGACATCGTCAGCAAGGTCGACAAGATGGAGGCGGACAACGCCCTCAACCAGGCCCAGAAGGAGATCGCGCAGCGATACGACTTCAAGGGAGTCGGCGCATCGGTCGACTGGAGTGGCGAGAAGCTGCTGCTCAAGGCCAGCGCCGAAGAGCGCGTGAAGGCGGTGCTCGAAGTTCTCGAGGCTAAATTCATCAAGCGGGGTATCGCGCTGCGCAGCCTCGACGTGGGCGAGCCCTACGCCAGCGGCAAGGAGTACCGCATCGAGGCATCCCTCAAAAACGGCATCTCGTCCGAAGACGCGAAGAAGATCAGCAAGATCATCCGCGACGAGGGCCCCAAGGGTGTGAAGTCGCAGATTCAGGGCGACGAGCTGCGTGTGCAGTCGAAGAGCCGCGACGACCTGCAGGCCACCATGGCGCTGCTCAAGGGCAAAGACCTCGACGTCGCCCTGCAGTTCATCAACTTCCGCTAACTATTCCGCGACTGGTGCCGCCCGGCGCCCACGACTCTAGGGGGCCGCGTGGAGTGGTGGTCATCGCTGACATTCGGCGTTGTCGCGCTGTTTATCGTCGACTTCATCGTGCGTGTGGTGTCGGTGATTGTGGTGCCGCGCAACCGGCGTCCACAGACCGCGACCGCCTGGCTTCTCGCGATCTTTCTGATTCCCTACGGCGGAATCCTGTTGTTCCTGGTTCTCGGCAGTCGGCGACTGCCCAAAAGCCGGCGCGACAAACAACGGGAGATCAACCGCTACATCATTGAGACCACCGAGGGCATCGACCGGGTTCGGCAAGACACCCCGTGGCCGCTCTGGCTCAAACCGATCGTTGAGCTGAACCGCACACTCGGCGCCATGCCGCTCGTGGGCGGCAACAGCGCGGAGCTGTACTCCGAGTACGACGCGTCGCTGGCGGCCATGACGGATGCCGTGAATAAGGCCACCCGCTATGTGCACGCCGAGTTCTACATCCTCGCTCTCGACCCGACCACTACCCCGTTCTTCGACGCTCTCGAAGCGGCGGTCAAGCGCGGGGTGACGGTGCGTGTGCTGCTGGACCACGTGGCATCCCTCCGCTCCCCCGGGTATTTCACCACCATCAAAAAGCTCAAAACCATCGGGGTCGACTGGCACCTGATGCTGCCGGTGCGGCCGTTCCGCGGCGAATGGCGCCGACCCGACCTGCGCAACCACCGCAAGCTGCTCGTTCTCGACGGCGACGTCGCCTTCACCGGGTCGCAGAACATGGTCGACCGCAGCTACAACAAACGCGGCAACCTCAAGCGCGGGCTGCAGTGGAAAGACCTGATGGTGCGCTTCGAAGGCCCCATCGTCGCCGGAATCAACGCCCTGTTTGTGACCGACTGGTACAGCGAAACCGACGAATTGCTGCTGCGCGAGACCGAGCCGACTCCGCTGGAGCCCACCGCGTCGCCGCTCGACGCGCAGGTGGTGCCGAGTGGGCCCGGCTTCGAGGGTGAGAACAACCTGCGGCTGTTCAACTCGCTGCTTTATGCGGCGCAGGAACGCATCATTATTACGAGTCCGTACTTTGTGCCCGACGAGTCGATGCTTTACGCCATCACCACCGCGGCGCAGAGTGGGCTCGATGTGCAGCTGTTTGTGTCCGAGATCGGTGACCAGCCCGTCGTCTATCACGCCCAGCGCAGCTACTACGAGGAACTGCTCAAGGCCGGCGTCAAGATCTGGCTGTACCGTGCTCCCACCGTGCTGCACGCCAAGCACTTCACCATCGACGACCAGGTCGCCGTGATCGGCTCGAGCAACATGGATATGCGCTCGTTCAGCCTCAACCTCGAGATCTCCGTGATGGTGCGCGGCGCGAAGTTTGTGCAGTCGATCCGAGACCTCGAGGAGAGCTACCGCGAGAACTCGCGCGAGCTCACCCTCGACGAGTGGATGACACGGCCGTTCAAGAGTCGTGTGCTCGACAACGTCGCCCGCTTGACCGCCGCCGTTCAGTAGGCGCCGCGCTCGGCGCTACGCCTCTAACGGCAGGAACCCCGAGGCGAGCCGCCCCGGGGTTCCTGTCGTTGACGGCCGCTGGCCGTCGAGTGACTCTGTGCTTAGTGCTCTACGGACGCGTCGACCGGGGCGGGCGCGTTGGAGACGCGCACCATCTCGTCGCGGGCAACGACCTTGATGCGCAGGCGTCCCTCGGGCTCGCCGAGAGCGAGCTCGTGGGCGTCGAGGTTGTGCCATCCATCGAGGTTGGTGAACTCCACTCCACGGCTGCGCAGCAGCTCGAGAACGTCGTCCTCGTCGGGGTTGGTGGGGGTCCACCAGTTGGGCTGGTCGTTGATGACGTGTTTGATGGTTTCCATCGCGTCACTCTTGGTGTGACCGATGAGGCCAACAGGACCACGCTTGATCCAACCGGTCGCGTAGACGCCATGCACCTGCTGGTCGTCGTCGTCGAGAACCTGGCCCTCGCGGTTGGGGATGACACCACGCTTCTCGTCGAAGGGGATGCCGTCGAGGGGAGAACCGAAGTAGCCGACCGCGCGGTAGATGGCCTGGATCGGCAGCTCGCGGATCTCTCCGGTTCCGCGAACGCCACCCTCGCCGTCAGGCTCGGTGCGCTCGTACCGGAAGCCGCCCACACGTCCGTCGTCACCCGCGGTGACCTCGAGCGGCTTGGCGAAGAAGTGCAGGTGCAGACGGCGCGAGGCGGTCCCGGTCTCGGCGGTGCGCCACTTGGTGAAGATACGGTCGAGAACAAGCACCTGCTTGTTGGTAGCGATCGCCGTGCGAGCAGCCTCGTCGTAGTTGAAGTCTTCTTCGTGAACGATCATGTCGACGTCGCGCAGCTCGCCGAGCTCACGCAGCTCGAGCGGGGTGAACTTGACCTGCATGGGTCCGCGGCGGCCGAAGATGTGCACGTCGGTGACCGGGGACGACTTGAGGCCGTCGTAGACGTTCGCCGGAATCTCGGTGGGCAGCAGGTCTTCGGGGTGCTTCGCCAGGATGCGGGCGATGTCGAGGGCGACGTTGCCGTTGCCGACCACCGCAATCTCCTTCGCCTCAAGCGGCCAGGTGCGGGGCACGTCGGGGTGACCGTCGAACCAGCTGACGAACTCGGCGGCGCCGTAGCTGCCGTCGAGGTCGATACCGGGCACCTTGAGGTCGGCGTCACGAATCGACCCGGTCGAGAAGATCACGGCGTTGTAGTGCTTCTTCAGGTCGTCGAGGGTGATGTCGCGACCGTAGAGGACGTTGCCAAACAGGCGGATGCTCCCACTGTCGAGCACCTCGCGCAGAGCCGTGATGATGCCCTTGATGCGCGGGTGGTCGGGGGCGACGCCGTAACGAACCAGCCCGTAGGGTGCGGGCAGCTGCTCGAACAGGTCGATGGAGACATCGAACTGCTTCTCGGCCTTGAGCAGGATGTCCGCGGCGTAGATTCCCGCGGGTCCTGCACCAACGATGGCCAAACGGAGCTTGGTCATAAAATCCCTATCTGGTTCGTGTAATTAAGTGCAACGGCTGCACAGCAGCATTGCGGCAGCGCGGCCCCAAGGGCCACAGCCTAGGAGGTTCGTTTGACGACCGTGTCGGCGAAGCGAGTCAGTGCTTTTTTGACCGGTCCCTCGGGAAGCGGCGCGAGGGCGGCGACCGCCTCGCGCGCCCAGCGATGCGCCTCGTCGAGCGTGCGGGCGGTGACGTGGTGGTCGCGAAGTTCAGCGATGGCGATGGTGAGGTCGGCATCATCCGACGGATTATTCAGCTCAGAGGACATACCCCGCTCGAGCCGCACCAGGAGAGCGGCGGCCTCGGCGTCAGTCGTCGACTGGGCGCGCAGGTACAGCAGGGGAAGCGTCGCCACACCGGCGCGCAGGTCGGTGCCGGCGAGCTTTCCGGTGTCTTCGGCGCGCGGCGACAGGTCGATGACGTCGTCGATGAGCTGGAACGCCACACCGATCTTCTCGCCGAACTGCTCGACCGGGGTCGCGTACGACTCGGGCGACTTGGAAAAGATGACACCCATGGTCGCGGCGAGCGCGATGAGGGAACCCGTTTTGTCGGCGAGAACCTGCAGGTAGTGCTCGATCGGGTCTTCGCCGTCGCGGGGGCCAATGGTCTCGTGCAGCTGGCCGAGGCAGAGACGCTCGAAGGTGTCGGCCTGCAGCTTGATGGCGCGCACACCGAGGTCGGCAACGAGTTTGCTCGCGCGGGCGAACAGCAGGTCACCGGTGAGGATGGCGACGGAGTTGCCCCAGACCGCCTGGGCGCTGGGAACACCGCGACGCATCTGCGCCTCGTCCATCACATCGTCGTGGTACAGCGACGCGAGGTGGGTGATCTCCACCACTTCGGCGGCACGGATGACGTCGTCGTTGTTGCCATTGCCGAGCTGGGCGGTCAGCAGGGTGAGCGTGGGGCGCACCCGCTTGCCGCCAGCATCGAGGAGGTAGCGGCTGGTGACATCGGCGAGATTGTCGGTAAACGACATCTCGCGCAGGAGGCCTTCTTCGACCGCTTCGAGCCCAGCTTCGACCTCGCGCGCAAAACGGCGTTCGTCAGGGGACGAAAACAACTTCTCACCGAAACCGAGCGATGAACTCAGCGTGTTGCTCCGTCGAGCAAGGGGAACGCTCGGATTCACTGGATGAACCATTCGTTTGGGGAAGCTAAGGCTTCGGCGGCTGCTCGGGTGTCGCGGTGGACGGTTTGCCCAGCGACTTTCCCTTGCGCTTGGCGACGGAGGCAAGCACTGCGGCGTCGACAGGCTTGCGACCGCGATGCAGGGCGACGATACCAGCCGTGAGGTTGCGGTAGGCGACGCGGGTAAACCCTGCGCCACGGATCCACTGGCTGAGCTGGCCCTGGTCGGGCCAGTCCTTAATGGACTCCATGAGGTAGTTGTACGCGGCGGGGTTGGAACTGGCGGTGCGGGCCACGGTGGGCATCACGTATTTCAGGTACGCCCAGTAACCCGTTCGGAGCAGCGCGCGTGGCGGTTTGGAGAACTCGCAGATCACCAGGCGGCCGCCGGGCTTGAGCACCCGGTACATCTCGCTCAGAGCGGTCTTCGGGTTGTTGACGTTACGCAGGCCGAAGCTGATGGTGACTGCGTCGAATTCGTTGTCACCGAAGGGGAGCTTTTCGGCGTCCGCCTCGATGAATTCAATGTTGGAGTGGCGCTTGCGGCCCTCGGTGATCATGCCGGCGGAGAAATCGACGGCCACCACTCGGGCGCCCGTGCGTGCCAGGGCGGCAGAGCTCGTGCCGGTGCCGGCGGCGATGTCGAGGATGCGTTCCCCGGCTTCGGGCGCGACGGCGCGCACAACGTGCATCCGCCACAGGCGGTCGTTGCCTACCGACAGAAATCCGTTGGTTCGGTCGTAGTGTTTGGCGACGTCGTCAAACATCCCCGCAACCTCGTTGGGCTGTTTATCTAGATTCGCCTTGCTCACGAGGATCAAGTGTAGTGAGAAAGGTTGTGCTTCTCCGGAGTACGGTTACTGAGTGAATGACACCGGGGGCGAAGTGCCTGTTTTGAGAGTCGAGACGCAGGTTCTTGACAGCATCCGACCACTGATTCCGTTGGTTGATCCGCGGAATCC
>Ga0247735_1000054_pt1 | contig 75547 bp, 78 predicted proteins | sample UWRJL178409R2_FD_180934 | JGI IMG/M metagenome (GOLD analysis project Ga0247735, IMG submission 180934) | Plant litter microbial communities from Arlington Agricultural Research Station in Wisconsin, United States - UWRJ-L178-409R-2 | ecosystem: Environmental > Terrestrial > Plant litter >... | reverse complement strand
TTGAGCTCTCGGTTCACTGCCGCCCAGTCAGGCTCCGCGCGCCATCGATGACCCTGCTTCGACCCCGCCGGACCATACAGACGGCTCTCCAGCGCCGTATCGTTCAACCCCGGTGGCAGCGGCCATTCCATCCCCGACGCATCGAACCGACGCACCGTCTCCCGCACCGTCGAGGCCGCCACGCCGAGCTGGCGGGCAACCGCGCGGGCCGGCATGTCCGCGTCACGGATCAGCCTCAATATCTCGCGTACACGACGCATGCTCAGTCTCTCCGTCGGCATCGGACCTCCCCAAAAGGAGCGATCCTCGACGACCGAAACTGACCTTCCAAACACCGCACCAAGTGGGCGGCATCATTCCGGAATGATGGGCGGCATCATCTCGGAACGGTGGGCGGCATCATCTCGGAAAGCCGGGCGCGATCACCCCGGAATCCGCAAATACCTGATTATGCCGGCCAGATATCACGTCACGAGGTCCCACGCAGGCTGTGGCGAAGATGTCCTTCGATCAGATCGATGATGGACGTTTGGTGACGCAATTTGGCGCGAAGGTGACGCGAGGTCTCGCGTTTGGACCGGAGGCGTCTGCTCGCAAGCCCCCGGTCCCATCGCTCACGCGTTCAGTTTGTCCTTGACCGCCTTAGCGGGAGCGAAGGTCAATTTCTTCGATGCGGCGATCTGAATGGTTTCGCCAGTCGCGGGATTGCGGCCTTCCCGGGCCGGCGTGTCCTTGACCTTGAACTTGCCAAAACCATTGAGAGAGACTTCTTCGCCGGCGGCTGCTGCCTGTGCAATGGCAGTGAACACGGTATCGACCGTTTTCCGGGCATCGGCCTTGCTGACTCCGGTCTCGGCAGCCAGCTTGTCGGCGAGATCGCTGTTATTCATTCGCAAAACTCCCTTCTTGGAACGATTTATCTTGCGTAATTAAACGCCTATAGCTTGGCCTTCCATTCAGCCAGCTTTTCCACGCAAAGTTCGTTGACGATTGTACCCAGAAGCTCGACGCGCTCGGAGAGGTAGGTAAATTCTTCTTCCGACATATTGAAGTGGTCGGAGTGTCGGGCTTTTACATAGGCATCCTTCAACTTGAGAAAACGTGCCTCAAGCTTACGGGTGTCGCGCGGCCAGACTTCGACCAGCCGAGGTGATAGCTTCTCCGCCTGCTGCCGGAGAAATTTGAGATTATGGCTGTATGGCGTGTAGAACGTGAAAACGAGCAGAACACAGTAATATAGTCGTTCGCATGCCTGTTGAAGATTGTAGGCGGCGTCCGGATACAGTTTGTTGGAGTAACAGAATTGGAAAGTCATCCGTGAGGATACTGCCAAGCCAAACCACTGGTCATAGTAGCCCTTTGCCATGTCATAGGCCTGCTGTGGCGTCTTGGGCTTGGGCTTGTGGAGCTCGCTGTCGTCGGCCTGGTAGAGCGCGATGCCATCGCGTGCGATGTCCATAAAGAAATACCGACCGTGCGCCAGCCCGTCGTTCACCTCTTGGAGAGTGTGAATGATGAAATTGACAGGAGTCCGCAGCCGGTTGAGGATCATGGTCTCAACGTTGATGCGCTCCTCGGCCTTGTCCCAATATTCAAGACGGTTGGTCAGCTCCTTCTGGTTGACGATGATGAGCAGGTCGAAATCCGACCGATAGCCGCGCTCGGTGTGAGGCTCATGCACCCAGCGACCCGTCGCATAGGAACCGTAGAGGATGATTTTGAGGATGCGGCCGAGCTTGCGCTCACCGGTCGGGTTGCCATGGGCATCGTCGAATTCCTCGAACAGGATCTGAATGACCCGATCAAGCTCGCGTCGTTTGTTGGCAGGAAGATTGTCGAGTTCGGTCTTCATTGCAGCGTTCGCTCGGTCACGTCAGAGGAAATCTGGTCGGATCGTCTTCCCAAGGATTGAAAATGGGTGCGCCGCTGTGGCGCGTGTCCTTCAGGTTGCGGGTGACGAGGCAGATGTCATGTTCGAGCGCGGTGGCGGCGAGTAGCGTGTCGATGACGGGTGGAGCCTGCCCGGTCGTGCGTTTGACCTCGCCCGATATGACGCCCCAGCGATAGACAATGGCGTCGTCGAGCGAGAGTAGCCTGTCGCTGAAGCGATGCGCGAGTGCATCGCGCGCCGCCATGTAGCGGGAGCGATCAGGATGATCGGGCTCCAGATTGTGAATGCCCTTGTCGAACTCGGCGAGAGCCAGGACGCTGAGGTACATTCGATGTTCGGGCTGCCCGCTTGCCCAGGTCTTCACGCTCGGTGCGCCGTTGGGGCTCGCCAGCGCTGAAACAACATGTGTATCGAGCAGCCAGCCTTTCACAGAGCGACATCCCGCCCAAGATCGACATCGCGCTCAAGGGTGAGGCCGTCCAGCCCGAGGCCTTCGAGGAAAGGGACGAATGCGGGTTTGCTAGGGTCCGCAGGGAGCAGGCGATCGAGCTCGGCGACGCTGATCACGACGACGGCGTCGCGGCCGCGAACAGTGACGCGCTGCGGTCCTTCGCTCTGTGCACGCCTGACCACTTCACTGAATCGAGCCTTGGCGTCCTCCAGCTTCCACGCACCGAGCAAGCCGGATTTTTCCTTGCTTCCTTTGCGAACGGCGCTGCCCACTTAATCTCTCCTGACTAGCTAGTCAGCTATAGCAGTGAGAGAACGGCCAGGCAAGCGTTTGGGTGTCCTATCGCGTGAAAGTCTTCGACGCTGCTTTACGACCACGAAAGTCCATCCGAGCTAGGATGCCACGCTCAACCAAAAAACATCGGCCTGCTAAATCGTAGCTGTGCAGTCTTCCTATCGGCCTCAACTTCTTCCATTCTGCCACGCTGCGGTGATCATGCCAGAACAATCGCAGACAATCTGTCGGGATTGCCGTGCATAGCTTGATGGTCGGATGCTTCCCTGCCGGCCGGTCTACACCTATGATGGCGCCATGAAGCAGAAGGGCGATTCGGGTCAGGGTTCGCTGTTCCTGGACCGTGAACTGCCCCTAGTAGAGCAGGGGCGAGTGCCATCGTCCAATAACGCTCCGGTTGCCCTCCCTGCGGAGGCGCCAACCGAGCCTGTGCGCCTTCATCTTCGCCGCCGGTCTGAGAGCCGATTTCCGTTTGCACGATGGTGGCGTGCTCTGGTTGGCGGCCGCTAGCGTACGCCGAATATGGCTTGAGCGATGGTTCAGGGCTCGACAAATTGCTTCCCAAAGTGATGGGCGAGCACAGTCGCCTGCGCAGCGCCGATCGCGATGCCTTTGATCGTTGTCTCCGCAACAGCGTCAGCGGCTCGGTCAAAAAGTGCTATGCAGCGCTGATTGTCGAATCTGGACGTGTAGAGGATGCCGTCCGCGGCGGTCATTGAATGTATCTCTGCGCTAAGGGCCCAGGTCCGGATATAATCGGCGCCGTGAAGATCGGTGAAGGACAGGCCGTGCGCGGAGACCCCGGCATCGACTAAAGGGTAGAGCTTTAGCGGCCTTGTCGTCGCGAGTTCGCTACGTATCCGGGTTCCGACGCTCGGGGAGAGGACGTACGGAACCTCCGGCGTGCGCACGAGCGTCTCACCGAATGCCGTTTCCAACGTTCGTGCTGCATAAAGAACTTTATAGCTGCCGTCGGGCGCATCGTAGCGGGACTGCGGTGCATCGCCGGAGGGCCCGAAGAAGATGGGGGAATGCGTCGCGCGGTGGATGCGATGGAGGCGAACGCCGGTCTCGACGCGCCGTAGTCGAACAGATGTCACTGTCGATCAGGCCGTCCAACTCGCAGCAAGACCCGCGAGACGTTTCACAACGATCGTATCCGGCCGTTTGGCGAGCGTCTGGAAGATTGTCTCGGGATGGGATCCGAACCCCTCAAGCGGCGTGGTGAGCATCATCAACTGCTCCCAGGGGTTCATGTCCGCAAAACCCTCCAGCACCACCTTGAGGCTTGGCAGTACCTCGCCATCGCCAAATTGCGCGGCGGGGTAGCGGATTTCCGCGCCGTACGGGACGCCCAGTATCTGCTTGCGCTGACGCTGCTTATCGATCGCGGCGGCCGACACGCCTAGCATTTCCGCGACATGGCTGCGATCGAACATGCCGCCGGCACGCTTCGCTATGTCTTCCCGAAACTGGCCGGTCCGCTCACGCGCAGCCTTGAGCGCCTCTAGATCAGCCGGCGCTTCCGGGGCGATGTCTCGCGGCGCGACCACCAGCGCATGCCGCAAGTCATGAGAGCCTACGATATCGGCCAACGTCTCATCGCTCGCGGACTCCACCGCCTTGGCGATCGCGAGGGTGAGTTTCTCAAGGGCCTTCCGGCGAAGCGTGTCTGCCGCAGAAACAACCGGACGAGCCGACGTTCGCCGAGCGGCTCTGGCGAGGGAAGCGTTGCTGGCCATATTCGTCCTTTCTGTCCCGATGATAGGGTGTCGGACACAAAAGACAAGGTGCGTGAGTGATTTTTCGATGACGGGAAGCGCCGGATATGCTATGCGACGCCCGAAAGGATTTCCCGATGGATGCCACCGTCGACAGCCAGGAACAGGGTGACCCCGCCAAGCATCCGCAGCTGTCTGCGTGGCTTTGGAAACCGTCGTATGCGAAGCTCTGGTGGTCCTTCATTCCACTATGGTGGGCGGGTATGGCGATAGCAACGCGTGTGGAGGTCTTGGAGTCCTTTTATCGCACCGGTTTCGCGGGCTATCTGAATGTCCTGTTCTTCCCGATGACAGCGCTCATGGTGCTCGGTATCGGCTACGTTCGCGAACGGTTGGACAGCTTCGTCGGCCAAGGAGGTGCAACCCCGCAGGGCAACGCCGGAGCTTCGGATGCGACCAAACGCATATGGGAAGAGTACGATCACGCGATGGAAGACGTAGCCGCTACGACAGACATGTTCGACCCGCGGTCAGGTGCGCTCTGGATCGGCAACCCGCTGAACCCGAACAATTCGGGTTATATCGATCCACATACGGGCAAGCACCGCTAACGCTTTTTGAACGCGCTGTCGCCGTCGCCAGGGCTGCCTTTGATATCGTTCGAGAAGCTCCCCTTCGAAAGAACGGAGTTTTGCTCAAGTGAGGTCAACGGGCCCGTAATATCGAAAGTCGCACGGCCATCATCCGCATCCTGGAGGTAGCGATTGCGCAAGCCTTCCCCACCAAGAATGCGTTTCGACAGCTCAAGGGAAAAAGTTGCGGCGGGATCGCTGGAATGCGCCGCCGCACGCTCCGCGCCGGCGATTGATTCCCGCACATCATAGTTGACGATATCCAGCGTTGAACCGGCAGTTTCACCCGTCGAACCAGTGTCTCTACTGCTAAATCCGATGCCTGCGTTGATCCGCCCGGACGTCGATAGAGCGTTTCGTGGCCCTTGAGATCGCCCGCCCTGAGCTCCGCTGCTGGCTCCTCCAAGATCTTCGTTCTCAGTCACTCCGACCGATCGCCCGACATCGATTCCGACGTTGGTTCCCATCGTGGTCTGATCCTGCGCAGACCGTGACAGTGTCCGCTGCCAACCCGTCTGAGCCATGATCGCCTGTACGTCGCGCTGGAGCGTGTCAGCGACCTGCGGTTTCAGGCGCCATTCGCCCTTGCGATCCATCTCGAACCCGCCGCGCAGCCAGTTGGAAAGCATGGCTTGGCCCTCCGCTCCGCCGCCCATGAAATGCTCGATCGTGTCTGGACCCGCCTGCTTGCCCGCCTCGAACCGGGTGCTCGTGTCACTGCGCGCCGAGCGGCTGAAATCCGTCCCGCTCGAAACCAGCAGGTCATTGTGCGCGAAGCTGAAGCGCGCATGCCCGCCATTGGCGATCGCGCCAAGCTGGCTTTCGTTGATGAGCCCCGCTTTCCACATCGCGGCGGCCGCCGCGGGCGTGAGATTGAGGCTGAGATCGCCATTCTGATCCATGGCGATCTGGCGCTTCGACATCTTGATGCCATTCTCAGCGAGCAGCCCCTGCATGCGTGTCAGCCGCTCCCGATCGACGATGGAAGTAAGCCGCTCGTTGCGCGCTCGATCGGCGACGCCCCCGGCGCCGCCCTCCGCCATATCAACCTGGTTGGCGGCGGTGCGGCTCAATGCCTGGATGAAGCTGTCGAGGCGCGCTGCCTCTCGCGTGGAGACGCCCGCTGCCGCCGCGCCCTCGGCAAAGCCGAAGTTCTCAGACTGCCGCCGCTGCTCTCCGATCCGCGCGGCGCTTCGCGTGCCCGATGTTCCGACCTCGTGCTGCGCATCGAGTTTGCCGGAACGCTCGGCAAAGTCGTAACCCGATGCCTCCCGTGTGCGCCCGTAGACGCTTGTGCCTTCAAGGCCAGCCTCGGCAGTCGCGCCATCGGCGGTCCCGACCTGCACGGCCGCATTATAGCGTTCGAGCGCCCCCTCGACCTGCGCCTCATTGCGCCCGGTCGCGCGGGCCAGTTGCGTGATCGCGGAGCTGCGTGCCTCACCGGATAGCGCATTGATGAATCCGATCTGGCGCGACGTTTCGTCGACCGACAGGCCGAGCATCGAGGCAGCCTGGCGCTGGCCATGATTACTGCCGCTGCGCCAGCCCTGCTCGGTCGTGACGTTGGTCCGCTCGACCCCTGCGACATTGACGCCGGCATAATCGCGGCGCCCTTCCATTGCGCCGACCTGGACCTGCGCGGAAGTGAGGTCGTTCCGCAGCATCTGCTCCTGGTCATAGGTGTTGGCGATCAACTTGGCGAAGGTCGGATCGCTCTGGGCCTCACTGATCACGCCGGAGGCTTTGAGCGCGGCATCGCTCGGCGAATATCCGGCCCGCTCGAAGTGGCGGCTCGCACCTTGCATCATCATGTCATAGGCCCGCTGGTCCCCGAAAGCCCTCCATTGGACGAGATTCTGGCTGAAGGCCGCGAACGCTTTCTCGCCCGTTTCGCCCTGTCCGAAATAGCTGGTGCCAAGGCTCCGAAGTGCATCCTTCTCGGCAAACTGGTGGATCGCCGAGGTCGCCGCATTAGCCTGGACCGCACGCGCGACGGCCGGATCGGCAAAGTCGCGGCCACCGAGCGCGGGGGCGAGGCTACCCAGTTGGCGCGAGCCTTCGATGCCGCCGAGCGCGAACGCGGTCCCGCCTGGTGTCCCGGGGCGCTCTCCGAGGATGTGGCCCGCCTCGCCATAGGTGCGGTTGGCGTTGAACGTGGAGCGCTCCCCAAAGTCTCCGAAGCTCGAAGCCGCCGCGACGCGGGCACGGGTGCCCGTTGCAGACGCCTGCGCCTCAAGCGCGGAGGCCCGCCCTTCGACGGTGCCCATCGGGGCGGCCGCCGCCGTTCCCTGGCTTGCAATCCCAAGGGATCCCGAAGTGAGCGAGGTGAACACATTGCCGCTGAAGCGGAAGACCGTGAAGACGAAGGCCCCGGCGAGGCCGGCGGCCGCCGTTCGGAAGCTCCCAAAGATCGCAAGCGCCTTCATCGCGGAGGATGGAGCCAGCAGCCAGACGTTGGCCGCCAGCGCGTTCGAGCGAAGCTCGGCAAGGGTAGCGGTCGCCCGTCCAAGGGTGAGCTGGTAGATGCCGGCGTCGATGACGCCCCAAAGCGCCACGAAGACGAACATGCCGAGCGCGAAGCTCGCCACGCGCAAATTGACCGGCGTCAGGATGAACAGCAGCGCGATCGGGATCATGAAGAGCATGATCCCGAACACCGTCGCGCGGATCGTAGGCATCCATTCGTTCGCGACCGCCATGGTGGCTAGGCCGTTCGAGATCACGGCGCGGTTGGCCATGACCCTGGCGGCGCTGGCCGGCGAGTCCTCGAACAGGACATCGCCGACCGTGTTGCCGAGGAGGATGTGGGACAGGAAGGCTTGCGCGGTTAGCGGTCGGCCAAGCATCATCTGGCCCATCTCGCCGAGTTGCTGGCGGCAACGCGTCATCTGCTGGGCGTCGCCGATATTGTAGCCGGTACGCGCGCAGATCTGGTTCGTGTAATTGTCGAAGAGCGCGGGGTCGGACAGGCGATCCGAGATATGTGTCCAGGCGTCGCTGCAGCTCACCGTCGTGCCGCCTTTGTCTGCCTCGGTATAGACGGTCGAGAAGGTAGCGGGGCCAGCCATGGCCGCGAACGATGCCGGCAGATCGGTAGAGGTCCGGAACAGCTGATCGTCGTCGACGCCGTAAGCGGCGGACACGCGAGCGACAGGATAGCATTGGCGGACATAGTCCTTGATCGTCGCATCGAGGAACACATCGGTCATGGGGCCGCGTGGCGAGACGGCGTTAAGGAACAGGTCGAAACTGTGACCGCCGGCGCCGAACTCTATCTTCGCATTGGGATCGAGCGTGTTGTCGTCGATCGTCTCAACCATCGCTCGCTCGATCATATTGGTCGCGCCGGCGACAAGTACGAGCAGGTTCGGGACGCCGCCCACCGGCTGATAGGCATTGCGCACGCGGTCATAGACATGGACCGTACCCGTCGTGGCGATCAGCCCGACAAACAGTCCCACGCCGACCAATATCTGGAAGCCGAAGGCGACGAGGCCCATGCCGGTGCCGCGTACGCTGGCGATGATCGCGCCAAGACCGATGCCGACGGTCGCGACGATCATCACCAGTGTCTCGTAGCGCGGATCGCCGAAGATCATCGACACGAGACGGAAGGCGTCGACCGTCTCGGCGAACCCGTCATAGGTGTGGAAGCTCGTCTCGACCGCCAGCGCGGGCGAGGCGAGCATGAGGGCGGGAAGGGCGGAAAGAAGCCTCAGAAGCCTGCGCATGGCGGTTTGATCCTACTGATTTCGGGCAGCAGCACCGGCGGCGTCGCGCGCATCGCGATCGCGCTCCCGCAGGAGGCCGGCATAGCTGGTGGAGAGGTTCGCCTGGTTGAGGGCCGCCATGTAGCTCTGCCGCATCTGTGCGCGCTGCCGAAGCACTTCGTCCCTGAGATCGCGGAGCTGCTCGATCCCCTTGGAGAGGATCCGCGTTTGGCAGACATTCTTGTTATTGCCGTCAGCCGAGCCAGCGACGGTTGCTCCGCGCTCGGCATTGGTGACGGTGAAGTCGATCGTACGGGTGAGGTCGTTCAGCATCTGATAGGCGAGGGTAAGCGCCACCAGTTCGTCGGTGTCGGCAATCACGGAATCGACGACGCCCTGACGGACGCCCCATTCCAGCATGCGATAGACCGGAAGTGTGCGGACATTCGCAACGAACTGCTTCTCGTCGGCCGACAGTGCCGCGCGTGTCCGGATCTTGGTGGCGATCGACTGCATGCGCTCGCGGGCGAGCACGAGGGCGCCACGACCTGATCCGTCCTGCGCGCAGTCAGCGCCGGTTGGCGGGAAGTTGAGCGTCCGGCGCTGGACGCGGCCGGTCAGGAAATCCTGCGCGCTTTCGGTGTCCTGCGCCGCGCATTGCGGGATCGCCGTGAACAAGGGAACCCGGTCGCCATCATCCCAGCGCATGTAGACGTCGCCGACCCGCGCACGCATGACGCTCGCCCAGTCGCCGGCGCCGACGCGCGAGGCGGCATGGGACAGCAGCGAGCCGGTGCGGAAGATGTCGGTCACCTCAGCCGGGCAGTTGGCGAGAGCGTCCTTCAGGTCCTCGGTCGGATTGTTGTTGTTCGCTTCGATCTTCTCGCGGCTTTGCTGATAGCTCTTGGCGAAGCCCTGTTTGACCGAGCGATAGCCGGTCATCTCCTCGATGATCCCGGACATATTATCATCGCCCTTGGCGATCTGGACCATGCGATTGGCGAGCCGGCAGTCGTTGACCTGGATCGAGTTCAGGAAATTGGTCGCTGCCTCCATTTTGGAGATAATGTTGCCCATCTTCTCGTCGAGCGTCTCGAGCAGATACTGGAATGCCACCGCCGGCGCCGCCTGGAGGATGCTCTCGAGCTTCTGAACCAGATAATCTGGATCGAGGAACGACATGCCGCCCAGGAACATGTCGATGCCGCCACACCCTGCTTTCACCTTGGGCAGGCTCACCGACATAAGATAATCATTGTGGACGTCGACCCGGCCGGACATGCCGCCGGCCGTCACGTATCCGCGGGTCTGATCCTCGAAACTGCCGGGTGATGTATAGGTGACATTGTCGAACCAGCTCTCCGCCCAACTCTGGGCCTGAGCAGGCGCCACGGACAGGCCCATGGCGATGATGAGAGCGATCAGCGCGCGGAGCGCTGCACGAGGCCTGACAGACATGGCGGACTCCGGACAATCTGAGATGAGGGGGGAAAGGCTGAGGCCGCCATCGCTCAGCGCTTTCCGGTTCGGGTCGCCGGCAGCCCCACGATGCCGGTGAACTTGGACATGGCCCGCACGCCGACGGCGGGTCTAACGCCAGTCAGCATCTTCGCAGCCAGGTAGAGATTGCGCGCAAGATTGGGCGCATGATCGGTACCGATCGCCACGGGTATGACGCGGCTATCGTCCGAGACCGGCCGCACCCATGCAACGGGATGCCCGACCCATGGGAGGCCGAGCCGCCCCGATCGGATCATAGCCTCCTGAGCGCTGATCGTGCGGACCTGCCACCCATAGCGCACGCCCAGTCCCGTCAGCTTCGTCCAGAGATCGCCGCAGGGGACACAGCCGGGCGTCGTCATCTCGATGACGAAGGCTGCGCCATGGCCTCTCAACGTCGCCGTGAAATCATCGGGAAACTCCCGCGTCACGGGAACACGCGAAAGCCAGGCCTGCATCGTTTTCGCGTCGCCCACCGGATGGATCGCGGCACGCATTGCGTCGTCACGGGCGACGGTCTGCGCGGAGGCAGACCCCATGCCGATGACAAGCCCCGGGATGCCGAGGAGGATGAGCGCGCGCATCAGGGTTTCGCTCCAAGGGAGGCGTCGACCAGATCGCCACCGAGTGCGCGGGGGTCAGTCGCGGATACCGGGCCATTGCCCAGCGCATCGAAGAAGCCCGCGTCTTCGCCCGGTCCGGTCATGAACTGCTCCGGCCGGATATCTCCGCGCAGCAGGCGCACGCCCTGATAGGCCATCTGCGCGAGGTTGGGGTAAGCCTCGACGCCGGATGCGATGATCATCCGCTGCTGGCTGCCGCGCCGGATCAGCATCGTCGTCGGAGTGATCTCGACGCCGAACCGCGCGCTAAGGTCGGGACGCTTGTCGAGGTCGAGAAGCGTGACCTGCCAGCCCATCTCTTCCTGGAAGCGCTGGATGATCGGCCACTGGACCCGGCAATAGCCACAGGACGAGCGCGAGAACATGACGAGAGCAAACTCGTTTGCCCTTGCCCGGAGATAAGATCGCCGGATCGCGTCTTTCTCCGCCGACATTTCTGACCGGGCATCGCCAACCATCGGGTTTGCGGACTTCGAGTTGAGCTCGGGATGTTGCAGCATCGCAATCTGCGTGACACCAGCGAACGCACGCGCCTTGCGCCGCGCGAAATCCTGAAGCCGCCAGAAATCAGCAACGGCATCAACCGTCAGCACGGTCGCCGCATAGTCGCGCTGCTCCTCGATAAGCTTGCGGATCTTCGGCGGCGTCCAGGTCGCCAGTTCCGCCATCGGCGGGATCACCGGTTTAGCGAGCGCGTCCGGCTCGGCTTTATCTTCTGCCTTGGGCCTGGGTGCTTCATACCACCAATAGCCCTGCCTGGATGGGTTATCAGGCGGAGTTCCCTGCGCACTGACCGCTGATGGAAGCGTAAAGAGCGTCGCCAAGGTGAAGCTGACGACAGCGAACCGACGGCGTGGTTCGTCGATGTGTATTGACATTGTCGTGGCAAATGACCAAATATCGCGAAGGAGTTTAGCGACATGGCACAGCACGCTCATACCGATCGAAGCGCCTCCGGGCGCAAGGACGATGTCATCCAGATCAGGGCCGCTGCGGAGCTCAAAGCGATGCTCAGCCGAGCCGCTTCCTTGCGCGGGCAGAAACTGTCCGAATTCATGCTCGCGAGCGCGCGAAGAGAAGCCGAGGCCGCGATCCTCGATCAGCGCACCTTTTTCCTGGATGCCGAGAGCCATGAGAAATTCCTGGCTATGCTCGATGCGCCACCCGCTCCATCGCCAGCTCTTGAAAAGTTGATGAAGCGCGAACCGCTCTGGAATCGATGATCGAACGCGTCGTTCGTTTCCATGTCCACGCGCCGTGTCACGCCCCCCGAACGCCTGAACGCCGATCACGAGGTCGCCACGTTCGACAATGGGCGTCACGCCTCGCTCAACGACTGGCTCGTTGAACGTGCGCTCGCCAGCGAAGGCGCCTCGGCACGAACTTATGTGGTCTGCGATGCCGAGCGGCCCCGTCAGGTGGTCGGCTATTATACGATTACCACCGCCATGGAGGAGCGCGCGGCGCTTCCAACCGCAAGGCTGCGTAAGGGCATGCCCGACAAGGTACCCCTGCTGTTGATTGCGAGGCTGGCCGTCGCGTCCAGCTTCCAGGGGCTCGGGCTTGGCGCTGATCTGCTCGTCGATGCGCTGCGCCGCTGCGCCGCCGCCTCGGAGATTGCCGGGGTTCGCGCAGTCGTCGTCCACGCGATCGACGATGATGCGGTCGGCTTTTACGCGCGGCATGGTTTTATTGGCTCGCCGCTGGGCGAGCGCGTTCTGCTCATGCCCATCGAAGCTGTTCGGGCCCTGCAAGGCTAACCACATTCTGCACTGCTTGCAGCCTGGCGGGATCGTTCGCGGATCGCAGGCAGGCCTGGGTTCCTGGCGGCGGCTGGTGAGCCTTTCCTGATCGCGCGCGCTCACAGGATCCGCTCCATGCGGATGAGGCTGGAGATCGGCAGCAGCCCGAAATAGCGACTGTCGAATCCACGCGGATGCGTCGAGCCGACATAGGCCATGCCGGCGGGGATGATGCCGCTCCACTCCATATGGGTGAGCTTCAGCCCGTTATGGGCTTGGGGCAGGCTCACGCCGAGCAGCTGCCCGTTGCAATAGTAATGACCGTCCCAGCTGTTGGAGGCGAGCGGTGAGGGGGTCTCGAACATGGTCAGTCGGTCGCCCGGCAGGCAGAGCGCATGCTTTGTGACGGAGACCGGCCTTGGCCCGGCGATCGGGTGATGCAGCGTGAACATCACATAGTCGCCGCGGGCAATCGGTCCGGAGCTTTTGCGCACGGCGAAGGCCTCGATCGACGGGCTCATCACCAACGTGACCTGTGGCATCACCAGCGCCGCGACCAGGGCCAGTGGCAGCACCACCAGCATGGCGCGCCAGAGGCGGTCGGGCCGGGCGGGCTGGTCCGCGCCGGGCGCGCCCAGTGCCATCGCCGCCTTGCGCGGCAGACGGCGCAGGCGTGGCCAGAGATTGGCAATCCACCTAGCGAGCAAGCAGAAGAGCCTGAGCATGGCTGACCTCCTCCTTCCCGCCGAGGCGGGCATATTCTTCGAGCATTCCGGAAAGAGCGCTGTCGCCGAAAACGACATGGGCGGCGCGGGGACTATCGTCGTCGCGCTCGCAATAGGCTTGGGTCGGATCACCCGGGAGCATCGCAAGCGCTGGAACCTGCGTGATGCCGTGCTGCCGGAACACGATGGGATCGACGATCAGTTGGACGTCGCGCATCACGCAGTTCGGGCCCTCGCACCCCGGATCGAGCCGAAGGATCTGCGCGGTGAGCTTTGCCATCGGCCCCATCCTCTTGAGGCCGCCCGGAACGCCGCGAAACGCCATCACTCCGTGCGCACGCTCCAGTTGTGCCGCATAGCTGCGCAGCGTTGGGATCGGCATGGACGAAGACACGAACAGCACTGGTACCCAGCCCTTGGCGGCGACCGCCGGCGCTGACTTGGCGAGGGCCTGTTCCTCGGCGGGCTCGAGTCCGAGTGCCTGCCGAAGCGCCTTGGCCTGTCGCTCCCTCTCCGCGGCAAGGTTGGCTTCGCCCTTCGCCTGTGCGGCACGGGCCCGCGCTTCCATCTCCGGCATAGGCACGCGCTCGCGCAGGCCTTCGAACGCACGCCGGCGATCGGCCGGATTGTCGGTGCGGGGCAATTGTGGATCGGGCATCCGCCCACCGGTGTCCTTGGCGCGCGCAACCGCATTCTTGAGCCGGTCCATGGATATCTGCCCTTGATCGGCGGTGGATTGCCTCCCGCTGCCGGACCGGGCATCAGGCGCGGCATCCTGCGCCAACGCGGCGGTTGCCGCACCCATGAGCGCGAGAAGCGCGGCGTTACGGATTGACGGCTTTGAGATACGCATTGACGCGCTCCCCCATGTCTATCTGGATATCGGATTGGGCGCGGGCTTCGATGTCCGCATAATATTCAGAAAGGTCGATCTTGCTGAAATCGAGCGCCTGGAACTCCTCCGGCGTGAACCCGCGGCACATCGGATGCTTGGCCGTTCCCCACAGATTACCGTTGAAGGCCTTGAGCTGAGGACGACCCTGCTCCTGGATGATCCGACCCAGCTTGGTGTTGAAGCAACAATGGCCGCGAGCCTTTTGCAGGCAGATTCCGAGGAAGCTCGAGGTGCAGTAGCTGCCGATCTCATGGCACATGCCCGACGAACGGAGCATGGCGATTTCCATGTCCTGTTGGTCGCAGCCGGCGAACAGGAATTCCATCATGAAATTGATGGCGAGGCTGACCGCGATCGAGGTCGGATCGAGCCCGACGATCAGCGCATGGGCGCCAGCGCTCGCTGCCTGGCTTGCTGTCGCGCCGGCCTTGAAGGCGACATAGGCGGCCTTCATGCCGGTGAACACACCCTTGGCGACAGCGATCTTGGTGCCGATCGAACCGATCGACGAGCCCATGCCGTCCTTGACGATCTTCCCCTTATCCTTGCAGCAATTGGAGAAGGTGGTCGAAAGCCCAGGCGGCCGGCAACGGACGCCGCGGCCTGAGAAGATTTCGATCTGCCCGAGGCAATTGCCGTCGGCGTCGATACCGCCGTTGGGCTCGCTGCCCGGATCGTCGATCGGCGGCTCTTCGACGATGGGGTTGGTCGCGAGATCCGCGCACTGATTGGGTGAGCAGGCCGGCGGACCGCCGGTGCTCTTGACCACGCAGGCATATTGGGCGCCCACCGGGCAGCTATATTGCCCGGCAGCATCCGCTACGCAGTCGACCTGCTGGATCGGGCAGAGCCAGGCGCCGCTGGTCGTGGCGAGGCAGCTTGCCTGCTCGCCTTCATCGGCGGCATCGCCATTGTTGTTGAGATCGGCTGCGCAGATTTGCTGTGCGCTGGCGATACTGGGGCAGGCGAGGGAAAGCCCCATGCCGAGCACCAGTCCAAGCGCCGCGCCGCGAAGATCCAGGCGCCGGTGCCTTGTTGTGGCCGGGCGGATCATTGCACGCTCCCCGTGCAGACCATGTCGGCGCCGGCGAGCCGGACCGTCTGCATCATCACGACGGCTTCAGGAAAATCATCGAGGCAGCCGCAGGCGGACACCACTTCCTCGCCGGGGCCCGCCGGGCACTGATTGTTGGCGGTGCAGGCGTGGAAGAAGGTGTCGTAGCCGGTCGGCACATTCTGCTTCGCGCCGACCACGCCATCTGGCGCAGCCTCGTTGTTCGCTTTGGGCGCGCGCGTCTTGCACACCGGCTCGCATACCGGCACCGAGCCGCGATCCGGCAGGCTGAATGGGCGTGTCGAGCTCGCGAAGCTGCCGTCGCTCTGCCGCGACCGATCCGCCAGCATCGTTTCGGTCGAATGGTCGATGATATAGGTGCCGCGGCTGGTGTCGGGCTTGGCGACATCATCGACCGAACAGCGATAGGTGCGATCCTTCAGGAAGAAGCCGCGGGTTAGGTCGGTTGGGCAGGCCGGGCCGCCGAGGATGCGGGTCTGCGGCAGGGGCTTGAGGCCGGTGGCGACGCCATTGATCCAGGTCTGCACCCCATCGACCAATTCGCTGTCGAGCTTGCATTGCGGATCGGACGCGATCGAACCGCATCCGTCGACCAACTGCTCCAGAGTCCTGCAGCTGTTGTCGACATCGACATGGATCTGCGCAAAGCCCTCGCCGCCTTCCGCGACCGCTACCCGAAGCCAGATCTCGTGATCGCCCGCGGTAAGCCAGGGCTTCAGGTCGAGGTTGGGAAAGGCGTAGAAGGTCCTTTTGAGCTCGCATTTCGAAGGCGGCAGACCCATCGACGTCCAGGGCGAGGGGCCCGATCCAACGAGTTGCCCGTCGATGCGTACCTGTCCCCAATCATCGGCGAAGAATTCGGTAAGGTGTGCTGCAACGATCCGGTCGGGGTCGGTGACGTGCAACGTCATCCGGAAATCGATGAGCGTGCAACTCCCACCGGCCAGACTGTTGTCCGCGGGCGAGCCCATCAGAAAATCGAACGAGGATCCATTCTGGATCGTCGAATAGCCGCCAGAGGTCCGACTGATGATGTCTTCGGCGGCAGGCTTGAGCACCGTCACCCGCCGCTCGATCGTGCAATGCCGATATTGCAGCGATGTCCCTGTCCCAACCGAAGATCCCTTCAGCGCCTGGAACACGGCGCTGCCGGTCGAGGCGGCATATGCGTCGGAGGCGATGGTCGCGGGATTGGACCGATAGGCGGTCTGGGGCAGATTGGGGTCGGAGGAGCAAGCGGTCGATTGCGCGCCGACATAGCGGATGGCCGGACCATCGATCACCGCCTCGGCCACGCCGTAACGCGGATCGGCGGTCGTCAGCGCGCCAATCATGCCGCCGCCCAGATCGCGCAACACCGAGGGCATATTGCCCCAGGCGAGATTGGCGCCGCAGCTATTGTTGATGCAGTAGCAGCCGGCGAGCTTGGGCATGTCCACCGCCGTCAGCTTCAGGGCCTTCGCGGCATCGACATCCCAGCGGTAGAAGCTGCAGCCATTCCAGCTACCGGGCTGGCAGGACACCACACCATTGGCGCAGATCCCCGATACCGGAACCGGCAGCTTGTACGTGCTGTCGACGGTCCCATCGAGATCGGTGTCGCGGGCGATCGTGACCGTGCCGAGATCGCCGGTGCCGGACGGCTGGACCAGTACCTCGAGCATCGTCGCCGTCTTCTGGCACGCGATATTGGGCGCAAAGGTCCGGCTGTTGTCGACGGTGGAGATCGACTGGCCGGCAAGTCCTGGCGTCACATAATTCTTCTGAAGCGCATCACTGTCGCTGGTCTTGACGCGAGATGCGTCTGCCGCAGCCCGCGCACGCTCCTCCATCGTCTGAGCCGAGGCCGACGATGCGAAAGGAAGAGCCAGCGCGACCGCGACGATGGAACAGGCGGAGAGGATACGCCAGTCCCATCGAGGGGGCATTGCGGCCGCGCTGGCCGGGGGTGGAGCGACGCCGCCAGGGTGGCTCGGCAGCGCCGCTCCTGTCCCGCGCAGCAGCCCTCGACCGTAGGGGCCTTGGCGGACAGACCTCCGGATGGATGGGTTGTCGTGCGCGGGAACGGGGGAGGGTGATCGGCTCATGGCACGGGTATCCCGGCGCAGCAGATCACCTTTTCGAAGAGCATGAACTGGGCATTGTCCTTGCCGGGCGCATGCTTGGCCGAGGACCACAGCGAGCCGGGTCGGCCGATATTGACGCACTTGCCGCCCTTCACGGGCTCCATGATCTGGAGCTTGTAGCGCGACTTGGTCCAGACGGGCTGGGGGACGAACGAGCAGCCGTCGGCCGAGCTGATGGTGAGCGCCCCCAGGCGTCCCATCATGAACGCGCCGCGCGCGGCAAGCCCAGCCCAGGCCTCGACGCTGTCGTCGAAATGGATGTCGCCAGCGATCGGATAGGTCGCGCCCCAACTCCCCATGCACCAGAAGAGCGGGTCGATGACCTTGCCGGCCGACGCGGCCGCGCTGTCACCCATGCAGGCAAGACCAGCGGCAGGATTGCCGAACAAGATGCCTTCGGGCTGGATGATCGCGCCCAACGTGCCCGACTGCCAGGTCGGCAGCACCTCGGTCATCAGGGCGACATCGAAGCCGTCATTTTCGAGGCATGGCAGGTCGGTGAACATGTCGAGCATCGCCCAGACCGGCGAGATGTAATAGTGCATCTGCGCGAACATCTTGCGCGTGTTGGTGCCGTCCGCGATTGAGGACTGGCTGCCTTGCAGCTTGCCGCCGGTCGGCATGAGATCGGCGCCGAGCGCCATCATGCAGCCAGGCTCGGTCACGACATCGACCATCCGGTTGGGCGACCAGTAGGAGACCTTGACCCCGAACCAGAACTGGACGCCCTTGCGGCAGGCACAGAGCGGCTTGGACGCGGATTGCGCGTCGAGCGCCTTGTCGAGTCTGTCGAAGCTCCCCACCCGAATGCCGCCGATCGTGATCGGGAAGATGCAGGTCCAGCGCACCTTGGTGATGGGGTTGAAGACGGTGCCTGCCTCGCACTTGGAGGCGTGTGCCTGGCTCGGCCAAGCAAGCGTCATCACGAGACCGATCAGCAGTCCGACGACGAAGACGGGGAGGCGACCGATCATCGGGTGGCCCCTTTCGCTGCGGTCGTGATCGCCCGGCTCTTCGGCCCATATTCGGTCAGCACGAGGCGCGTGCCCGACTGCTCGACGATGACCGGTGCCACCGTCAGCCCGAGCCGCTGCTTGACCCGCTCCTCGAGGATGAAGATCGGCCGCCCGGTCTTTTCGGACAGGTCGATCGCATCGCCATTCTGACTGCCCAGCGCCGAGAGCAGGATGAAATCGCTGGCCCGAGCGTTGTGCAGTGCCCAGCCGAGGTCGCGGGGATGCACGACCACGAGGCGCTGCGGCAGCTTCACATAGGTCAGCGGGTTGAAGGTGAAGCCCTTGGGATAGAGCGTCTTGCCGTCCGGCAGCGTGATATCGAAATCGAGCGTGTAAAAGGGCACGACGCTGCGAACGCGGTCGGCGCTGGCGACCCCAAGCGGCGCGGCCTTGAGCGCGGTCCATTTCTCGCGCGGGCCAAACGCCTTGCTCATGTCGCTCGGCAGCGTCGAGACCTTGGCTTCGATCTCCGCCAGCGCGTCCGGCTCTGCGATCGGCCAGGTCCGGCCGATCGTGCTGCGAGAGGCGATCGAGCCGGTGGGAGCGGCGAGCGCCATCGTGCCGGCAACTGCCAAGGCACTGCCAGTGGCCAGAATGGCGAGGATCTCGACGATGGGGCCGCGGCGAATCCCGCCGACAAGACTATCGCCCATGAAGCTGCCTCCAATGCGCTTCAGGCGGCTCGGGAATGCCGATCAGGGCGGCGAGGAAGGCCGCGGCAGCCAGGGGCGTGAGGATCCAGATCAGCAGGCCATTCTCGGAGCTAAGCGAGGACGACATCAGCAGGAGCCCGCTCTGGACGAGCAGCAGCAGGAAGCCGCTCACCGTGAGCCGGATCGCTGAGGCCGACGGGGTCGACGAGGTGAGTCCGTTCATCGCCGCCTCCACCGCCGCAGGCGGCTCATCAGCTTCGCGGTGCCGGCCGAAAGGCTGAGCAGCAGCAGACCGGTCGCAAGGCAGGAGCCGGCGACCAGCAGAGAGGCGCGCAGCACCATCATCATCGGCTGCTTGAGCAGGAGCCCCGCCACGAGCACCAGCGTGCCCATCATCACGGTCTCAATCATCACCAGCCGGAAGCGCCACTGGAAGGATTCCGCCTCGAAGCGCTCGGCGAGCCGTTGCTCTACAATCACGTCGATGGCTTCGTTGTCGGACCAGTTGAGCGGCAACTGATCGGGGTGCGGGGTGAAGCGCGCCATGGCGATCACGCTCCCACCAGACCGGGCGCAGCCGGTGCGCCCAGGATCTCGGACGGGTCGACGCCAGCGAGCCGGCAGATCGCTTCGAGCGGCGAGAGACCCTGGCGCATGAGCGCTTCGAAGGCCGCCACCTCATCGGGTGCCGAGGTGTTGATCCAGTAGGAAAAGGGATCGACGACCAGCCGGGCAATACCGAGGCCCAGCGGCGAGTCGATGAAGACCTCACTATAGTTGGGCTTGGAATTGCGGACCGACTTCAACAGATCGAGAACGAAGCCCGAATAATCGAGGATCTTGTTGTCGACGGCGCGGTCGTAGGTCGAGCCCTGCAGCAGGAAGCGGGTCGCGGCATTTTCGAGGATGACCTGGCCTGTGCCGCCGAACAGCGTGAGGTCGTTCATCGACTGCAGCACGATGCCGAACGAGCCGCGATATTTGCGGGCGCGCCGGTAGCCCTGGCCGAAGGCCTCGGCGAGACGCGAGAGGTCCTGTCCGTCGGTCCTCGTCATGAACTGCGCGGCTTCGTCGCAGAGCACGAAGCGGGGCTTGTCGCGCGCCGAGAGATAAAGTTCCTGCGTGACCGCGTTCACCACCACCATGACGATGACGTTGAACAGGTCGGGCATTGCCTTCAGGCGCTCGAGTTCGAGCACGACGAACTCGTCGTGGCGGATGTCGAGCGTCGAGGGGCCGTTGAAGTAATGGCCGTAGGCGCCTCCCGACCCGAAGTCGCGCAGGTTGAAGGCGAGCTCGCGCGATACGGGTACGAGATGGTCCACGCTGTCGAGCGCGGTCTCCACCTGCGACGGATAGGTGCCGAGCCATTCGCGCACGGCATCGATGCCATGGTCGGCACGGCCGGTGTCGATCGTCCACTGGACCGCGGACTTCAGCAGATTCCATTCCGAGGTGGTGACGCCCTTGCGGGTGGACGCATTCGCCATCTCGGCGACGATCGCCACCGCCATAGTGATCGCCGACTGCTTGTCGTCGCCATCGAGCGCCAGGCCCATGTCGAACGGATTGAGGACGAGATGCTCTTCGCCGATGTCGATATAGCGGCCCGAGCAGAGCGTGCAGAGCTTCCTGTAGCTGCCGCCGATGTCGATGATCCGGATCAGCGAGCCTTGGGCATAATATTGCTGGCAGAGGTTATTAAGCAGGAAGCTCTTGCCAGCACCACTCTCGGCCGAGACGATGAAATTGTAATTGTTGATGCGGGGATCGAATACGTCGAGCGTGACGAGCTGGCCCTTGCGTCCGGCATAAAGCAGCGCCGGGCGTCCACCGCCGCGGAAATCCGTCTGGATTGGCGCCATCAGCACCGCGGCCTTGACCGGCATACGGAAGTCGCGCTCGAGCAGGCGTAATGTCGTGCGGTCGGGGTAGAGCCCGAAGGGCAGGCTCATCACCAGCAGGGTGGGATTGAGATAGCTCTCCTCCTGCATCGAGAAGGGCAGGGGCTCGCCCTCCCATAGCCGCTTGGCCCGTGCGGCCAGGTCGCGGGCATGCGCACGGTCGCGTCCGAACACCCAGATCGTCGGGATGACACGAACGAACTTGCTGTTGCCCGCTTCGTCGAGGATCCAGCCGATCTCTTCGATCTGTTTGCCGACCTCGACCGCGAAACTGCCCGCGGCTTTTTGCGCCGACAGTATCTGTGCGCGCTTGTGGATCTCGAACTGCGAATGATCGAACAGGATGTTGAGCGTGTAGAGAAACGGCCCGCCGATCTGGTCGCTGTCCTCGGACGCGCCGCGCATGCCGCCCATGAAGCGATTGGCCCGCTCGGCTGTAATCCGCCGCGCCGGCGCCTTGGGCGTCAGGCAGCGCGCGACCTGGTTGCCGAGAAACACCTCCGCGCCCTCGAACACGAGATCGGGCCCCGCATCGATGATCTGTTTCGCGATTGGAGGCGCGCCGACGGTGGTGCCGTCGGCAAACACGCCGGGCGCCGGGTTTGCCACACCGTTGAAGATGCGGCGATAGAAGGCGACCATCTCTTCTGGCGGAAGCCGGCGGATGCCGAGCTTGGACAATTGCTCCTCGACCTGCCGGCGCAGATCCTCGCCCAGCGGACGTCTCGTCTTGATCGACAGCAGCGTCCGAAAGTTGCGGACCGGAATGCCGTGCAGGGCCTTCAGGCCATGACGGCCTTCGCTCAGATAAGCGTGGGTATGGCGCGCCGAAGCCTGAATCAGCGGATCGTCGCGGGTCTTGAGATCGAGGAAAGCGTCGAGCGCGTCATCGATCAGCGGGTCGGCAAAGGTGTGAAGCTGCAGGACCGTCCCATCAGGGAAATGGACGTTGAGCAGGCCCTGCAGCGCGCCCTGAACATGCGCGAACATATAGGCGGACGGCACCAACTCCCAGGCGTGACCCCAGGTGTCGTCGATGCACAGGAACGCCTCCGTCTCCCCGTCCCAGGCGACGAGCGGCAAGTGATCCGAGAAGCTGTCTCGCCGGACCGCGCTGCGCAGCCGCGCGTAGCTGAGCCCGCTCATGGCTTCTGCTCCGGGGCAGGCGGGATGATTGCCGGGGGAGCAGGAACCGTTACGCTCTCCGGCGCCGACGGGGGCTCGCCGTCGGGTGCCGTGGAGTCACGGACTTGGCCGAGGATCGGGGCCTGCGAGGCGCGATCGGGCGCGGCGACGAACGCGCCGCCGACCACCCAGACGGGCTTGTCGATCACCGAATAGACGTAGCGCGGCATGTAGAGGCGATCGGGCCGCTGCCGATCGGCATAGGGCAGGATCAGCGTGCGTACCGTGCGCGCCGGCTTCAGCATCGGCGTCACCGGCGCCTCAATTAGGCCCTTGAGCTCCTGATAGACACTGTCGCGGTAGCTGCCATAAGCGGTGCTCGCGGCATTGTTGCCGGATCTGCCCTTGGCCTTCTCCTTGTCGGGGGCTTGGTCACGAAGCATGGCGCGATCATTGGTGACCCTGGGGTCCGACTTCGACGCAACGCCGGCAACCGCGTCCTCATAGGCCCGGTCGGGATGAATGCACTGGCCGTGGTCGCTATTCTTACAGTCGAACTTTTCGGAATAGGGCGACATCATCGAACCTACGGCCGCGCAGCCGCTGAGTGCTGCAAGCAGGCCCAGCGAGAGTAGCGAGCGGTGGAGAGACGGACGGGACACCGGCTGCATGGCGGGACCTCCTTTGGGGCGGGGCGTCGGGCGCATCAGAATTTGCTCCCGACCGACGGCTTGATCTCGAGGGCGAGGCCCTCCTGGATGACGACCACGACATCCTTGGCGGCGCCGACTTCGACGACCGGTCCGGCCTGGCGGGCGAGATCGAGGTAGAAATCGGTGAGCTTGTCCGACGATTTGGAGAGGCCGCCGGCAATGCCGGTCTTGACCGCGTCGCCGGCATCGAGGCTGCGCACGCTGCCGAGCGCCGAGGTTGAAAGGCTCCCGAACGATCCTTCCACGCTCTGCGAGATGCCGGCGATCGTGCCCGCGATGAACGAGCGGGCAAGCGTCGCCCCGGCCCGGGTCACGACCTTGCCGGAAAGCCCCTTCTTGCCGTCAGCATCGACGAAGAAGCCCTTGATCGCCTGGTCGACCACGGCATGGCTCTCGAAATCCACGCAGGAAATCGACACCAGCTGGATCTCGACCCGCTCCTTGGCGAGGCTTCCGGTCGCATTGCCGATGACGAAGCAGCCGGCGAGATTGGCCTTGACCTCGTTGGGAAGCACGGCGGGTGCCTGGACCCTGGCGATGATCGGTTCGGGATTACTGGTCGCGTCCCGGCTCGCCAGCGCGTCGATGCCGGTCAGCAGCCGCGCCTTCATGAAACCAGGCGGCAAATAGATCGTCCGCTTCCCTTTTTTTGATGCAGCCCCGCTGCTCGCGCCTCCCTCCGCAACCTGGGCTGCGGTCGCGGCACCGATCGCGCCGATCTGGCGCTCCGTGGGCGGAGCAGGCGGTGCCGGGGGCGCGGAAGGCGGGGTCGGCGGCGCTGGAATTTCGTCCGCCGCGCCCTTCGCCTCGCGCGGAGCCGGCGGATAGGCGGGCGCCTCGCCCGGGATCGCGGGCGGGAGATCACCCCCGTCGCCCGCGGCGGGCGTGTGGGAGCCAGCGCCGCCGCCGGGAACGACCTTGCCTTCCTCGATCGCGGTGACGCGGTCCCCCAGCAGGGTCTGCCCGTCGAGGATCTTCTGGAGATCCCCGCGCAGCTTCACCTCGAGGCTGTCACCGCGAAGCCCCGCGCCCATGTCGAGATTGCTGGCTTGGGGCGCCTTGGGCGCCTCCTTCTTTCCGCTCGAGCTGGCGGTGTAGAGGCCGAGGCCGAGCAGCGCGATCGTGGAGACCACGCCCAGCTGCTTGGCGCGCAGCTTCTGATCCGAGGTCAGCTTCGACCATTGCGCGCGCATATCGAGCAAAGCGGGCCGGGCCGTTGTGTCGATCGTGGCATCGTCCGCGCCGACTCCCGGCGCTGCGGTCGGAGAGACTTGCGGGCTGTCTTCTGGTGTCGTCATGACTGCACGCTCCGGCGGACGACGATCAGCCGGGCGGTCTCGTTCGGACCCAGTGTGAGGCGATCGATCGTGATGGCAAAGATGTCGGCGCCGAGCGCGCTATCGAGGAAGTCGCGCTCATCGAGCGTGATGGCAACGCTCGCCCGGACGAGATATTCGCTGACAGAGAGGCCGGCACCCTCGACTTCGAGACGCCGCCGTTCCGACAGCGACGCGGTAGGGAGGTCGGCAAGCACAAGCCGATCGCGCGAGGGCGCCACTTCGGAGAAGGACGCGGGTACCCGATCCTGCAGGATCGCGAGCGCGATCCCGACAGCCCGCTCTTCCTCGACCAGCGGCCCGAGCAAAGCGTCATTGGCGTGGGCGCGCTGTGCGCCACCGGGCGCCAGCGTCACGGTCTGCGCCGGAATGTCGGCGGGCTCGGCGTAGAGCGGGTAGATCGCGCCATTGCACGACACGAAGAATTCCGAAGGCGTCGTCACATAGGTGCGCGTCTTGCCGGCTCCGCCCGCAACGTTGGGATCCTCGGTTTCGAGCACGAGGAACTTGATCCAGGCGTCGGCGCCACCGCGTTCGACCGCGAGGCCCTTCTCGGCCGAGAATTTGACGTCCTCGATGTCACCGCCGACGCAGACGACGTGATTGACGTCGCGGTTGGAGAGCCGGATGCGGCTCGTCTGGTCGGGCAACGCCGTGATGGCCTGAGCCAAGGAGGGCGGAGCGGCGGGAACGGACGCGATGAGCGCCCCGGCGAGGCAGGCAAGCCTCGCCCGATTACCGGACATCGGCACTGAAATTCTCCTCCTGGAGGGCGGTCAGCCAGAAGCGGCCGTTCTCGAGCGCGTAGCGAATGCGCAGATTGCCACGGAATTTGCGGATGACGCCGCCGATCACGCGCACCTTCTCGACGGGAACGAGTATCTCGCTCCCCGTCCAGGTGACGGGCTGATCTCCGCGGATGTAAGTCGCGATCGAGAGCGTCGGATTGTTGCCGAGCTCATCGAGCAGGCGGTTCAGGCTGTCGCGCAGCCCGTTATAGGCGCTGGGGTGCGCGATGCGCAGCAGTTCCTGGAACTGCCGATCGGCTGAGTAGGCGGAATAGGTGCCCGCAAGGCCGACGATGTTGAAGGTGATCGCGCGCAGATAGGTCTCAGACGGCTTGTTGCCCGTCACATAGAGGTCGCCGTCCGCGCCGAACGGCACGATCACGGTGCGCGTATTCTGGTGCGAGGTGTAGATGACCGTTCCGAGTACCGCGGTGATGCCGAAGAGGCCCGCGATCGCCACCTTGAGCAGCCGATTCTCCTCGAAGAGATTGGCCGATCCCTGCAGGTAGCGGTGCAGGTGCCAGCTCGGCCGCATATCGCCGATCATGTCGGCCTGGGGCTTGCGCCTGAAGGGGTTTGCCATCGCGCCTACTCGAAGAAGCGGGTCTGGGTCGGACCCGGATAGTGGCGGAAGCGGGCGAGGCCCCAGCGCCAGGCCAGATGCGGGATGAACCCACGCGGCTTGGTCCGCTTCCAGGGAATGAAGAGAAGAAGGGCGCCGATGAGCAGCCAGCCGATGATCCCGCCGACGATGACCGCGACGAAGATCGTGGACATCACGACGATGAACTCCTGGCTGTCGAACCAGAGGATCTGGGTCGGCTTATGCAGGAACTGCGGCAGACGTTCGTCCACGCCCTTCTCCCTTGCTTCACCACGTTGTTGAACGTGGGGTCCGGAAGGCGCCCATCGCCTTCCGTCTCGTGAGGGCGGCCGACCCAGCCGGCGCGCCCGGTCCCGGTCTCAGATCACCATGCCGAAGGTCCGGAGAATCGAATCCGCCTTGATGAGGCAGACCGCCGCCACGATCGTCGGGATGCCGATCATGATGTTCGAGAAGAGCCGCGAAACGCCGAACAGGAAGGCGGCGACGCCGCCCACGAAGCCGAGCGGTCCCTTGACGCCCTGGTTCACGACGATGTCGTAGATGTCGTAACCAAGGTCGCCAGCGGCCGGCGCCTGGAAGGCGTAGGCGACGCTCGTGCCAGCGATCGCGGCCAGGAGGAAAAGGACTGCCGCGTCGATCGTGCGGAACGTCCTTCCCCGAAGCGAAGTCAACATAATCAGTCTCCTTGTCGTCGGAGCCGTCCGGATCATGCTTGCCGGTACCGATCGGTGGTCGAGTCCGGCCGGCGATCGCGCTGGACGGCCCCTGGAGGCGCGCTCCCGCCGGCATTCCGGTCCCGGCGGCGCGTTAGAGCGCTCACGCGGTCCGCCAAAAATCGTCTCGGACGCCTCTTAAGGGCTGGGCTTGGCCTTACGGCTCTGCGCGTCGATAAAGGCTTCGAGCTCGGCCTGCTGGAAGCCCGACACGAGCTTCCCATCCACAAAGAGCGTCGGCGTGCCCGACACGCCCATCTTGCGGACCGTCTCCGCGTCGCGCGCCACCTTCTCGGCGCCCGCCCGACATGTGCGCAGCGATGCGGGCTGTGCGCCGGCATAGATCGCCTTGAACGTCGCCTGCGGATCAGGAGAGCAGAGAATGTGCTCAGCCTTGGCGGCTGCCTGCGGATGAATGCCGCTCACGAAATATACGAGGCGCTGGACCGGCTTGCCCTCTGCCTCCTTCGCCAGCCAGAACCGTTCGAGCGCCTGGCAATAAGGGCAATCGGGATCGGTGAACTCGATTACCTTTGGGGCGCCCGGAGGGCCAATCACCAGCGCCTCGGCAGGATTGACGGCGCCCAGGCGTTTCCTCGCGCTCGCGTCCTGGGCAAGCGCCGTCAGATTGACGCCGTTCTTGTCGTAGACCGCGGCAAAGAGGAGATGCTGGCTTTCGGGGGCGTAATAGATGACTCGTCCGCCCGCGATTGCCTGATATATTGGGCCTTTGACAGGCGCCGGACCGAAGTCCTCGAACGTCAAGTTCGTGAAGGTCTGGTGTAACTGGCGCTGAGCCTCCTCCGCTGCGATCGTGAGCGGCTCGCCGCTGTTGTCCTGGGCGTAGGCCGGCGCCGTTGCGAAGAGGAGCGCTGCCGCGACCAGCTTAGCGTTGCGTGACATGGGCGGGCTCCGGGCGAACGAGGGAGGTGGGTGCGAAAAGTCGGCGGTCGAGGGTGAGCGAGTTGCCGATCTTGATTGCGGTCGCGGCGGCTGGAGCCGTGGGCGAGGACGCCTTCTCGCGGATTGAAAAGCCGAGATCGTTCTGCACGATCGCGAGCTGGGCGTGGCGAGCGCAGGGGTAAGCCTCAGCGTCTGGATCATAGCTCTGAGCGTTGGCCGGCACGGCGCCCGCGCAGAGCAGGAGCGCTCCGGCAAGCGTGGGCAACGAGCATGGAAAGTCCATGGCACACATCTCCTCGTGGCGCCGCGTGGCGCTCAGGCTTGGGGTTTGAATGGGCCGGACAGAAGGCCTGGACTAAGTCCGTGGTGGCCGTTGATCCGGTGTGTCCCAATGCATGACGATCACGAATGTTGACCGCAATAGGGAGGGCACTGAAGTGCCGAAGCGGCGAAACAAAGCATCTTTTGAGCGAAGGTAGCCAGATGATCCCGGCAAGCGTTGAAAAGAGCAGGTATAGGCAGAAGCGGCACTATAATGCCGCTTTTGCCTCCATTGGTCGTGGGAATGCGCCCGTTCGAATTCGCGGACGGGTCTAGCAATCAGTAGTTCAGGCAGGAGAAGGAGTGATGGGCCGAGCTAGACGCAGCTTCAAGCTCCGGCTTTCGCCGGCGGGCCTCGACGTTCTCATCGACTCACATTGCCATCTAATTCGCGTGACGCGTTCGCTGATCGCCTGGGGCACCACCCTTCACGTTGGGATCGAGCATCTCAGCACACTGCCGACCAGCGAGATCATAGAGCAGTTGAAGGTGCACGAACCTGAATGTCTCGGAGGCGCTGAAGAACACCACGTCGGAGCGTCAATTCGGCTATGGGATATCGCCACCAGTATCACCGAAAGGGTTCAGGAGACATGGCCTGGCGGACGCCAACCCAATCTCGGTAACATTTATCTGCTGGCGCTGATCCAGATTCCCAAAGCAGGCAGATCAGACTTGATGAGCGCCTTTGATCGCGCTTTGCAGTCTGGAGCGCGAACACCGGCCGCCGGTGAGGTTAATGATTTTGCTGGGTAACTTACGACAAGTTGGCCGAGGTTGTATCTTGATCTGGTGGTAAGTACACCTTAGCACTCGACTTACGGAATTGCCTTGGCGGGCGGTATCTCCCGTAAGGAGACGCGGACATGTCGCACTGTTTAGCGACTTCCGTTGCCGAAAGTCCAATTCTGTACGTCAAAGTGCAGTCGGGGCGACAAATTGAAGAGGCACGGAAGAAGAGGCGCCTGACGCAACGCGATCTGGCGCGTGAGCTTGGTATGGGTGTTCGCTGGCTTCGCGAGATCGAAGGCGGCAATCCTCGTTCACGGTTGGACGATCATCTCGCCTGCGCCTACCGCCTGGGCCTCTCTACGGGTCATATCCTCATCCCTCTGCTCTTCGCTGGCCAGAAGATGTGCTTTCCCCGCCAACTGGCGATGGGCGATCTCAGCGACCTCGAGCGGATGTGTATCGAGCTGATTGCTCGACGCAATCTCGATCATCTAACGCAAGCCCTGACGCCGGCGTGGCCGACTGCGAATGTTTCAGAAGCCACCAATCTATGATGTCGGCGATGGATCCTCCTCTTCATGAGCGTGTCTACGGGGGGCTGAAGGCCGATTACCTCGCCGGTCTTTTCGTGCCGGGGAAGAAGATTGATATTCAGGAACTCGCGACCCGGCATCGGTCGAGCAAGACACCGGTGCGAGAGGCTGCGTTTACTATGGTGGGCGAGGGGCTTCTTACCCATCACGCGGATGGCGGATTTCTCGTTCCAATTCTCGCTCCCAAAGAACTCGTCGAGCTTCTTTATTGGCACATGCAGTTGTTGATTACAGTCCTAGCGACGGTCAAGGAATCTACGCTTCGTCAGGCCCTGCAGCCCTACGCGGTCTTTGATCAGGAAACATCAGCAGTTGGCATCGCAATCCGGACGAATGAGATCTTTTTAGCAATGGCCGAGGCGACGGGAAACCGCGAAGCAACTTTGGACGTCCGAAGGCTTAATGATCGTCTTCACTACAGCCGGATCGCAGAGGCGACGGCGCCGATCTACTCGGCGAAGGAGCTGGCAATATTCACCAGCATGGAAGTCGAGAGTTTCCGTAAAGCAACGCGACGGCGGGTCGAAGCCTACCACGTGAGGAAAATCGATCGTCAGCTCCAGGTTATCCGCAGTGAACGGCAAATCTAGAACCTTCGGTATTTCAGCCACTTGTGGCCAGAAGTTATCGGGAGAAAACGGCAGTCCGACAGCAACAGCGTCCATGGGGGAATATCGGGTCAATCTGTCGCGATATATTCGCCCCATGCGCTGGTCCACCCGAGCTACCTTTGACCCGCCGCGATTTTCGCGGTTGTTGAAGAGGAGAATTGTCATGGAACGTAATGAGGATCGCAACGTCGACAAGCTGATCGACCTTGGCTCGGTGGTCGCCGAGACGAAGGGCGGCGCGAACAGTGGCGACGACAGCTTCCTCCAGCGGCAGCCCAATGGGATCGGCCTGGAAGACGACTGAGTCGGTGGCGCGCGCCGTCACTGGCGCGCGTCATCCACAGAGGGGCTGCCAATGCGCTATCGATTAAAAGAGGGACTCTACCACTGCATCGCAGGCCGGAACGTTATCTTTCTTGACCTGTCCAGAAACCGGTATTTTGCCTTGCCCTCGACCAGTACTGTGACGTTCCGGCAACTTGTGGCCCGGAATGGTGAGACAGTCGCCGGGGCTGAGGCGGCATTGTCATCACTGATCGACGCAGGGTATCTGTTGGAGGCGGCGGATTCCGACCTGAGCTTCAAGGTTTTGGAAATTGAGGCTCCAGCTGGCGATGCCTATAGCCGCAATGAGGTTCCCCACAGGTTGTGGCCACTTCTGGTCGCCGTATATTCTGAGTTGCGTACTTCACTGAGGATACGGCTGTTCCCGTTGCATTCGGTGTTTGCACGCTCCGCAATTTCCAGACGGGTCATAGGTCGCGATGAGCATGAGAGGAAAACCGAGGTCGACCTGTGGGTGTCCGCATTCGAAAGGGCAGCTCTGATCCTTGGCCGGTCAAATCGCTGTTTGACGCGGTCTCTAGCAATGTTTTCGGTTCTTCGTGCGCGCGGCGTGACTGCAAATCTAGTTATCGGGGTAAGGTCAGAACCGTTCTCCGCGCATGCCTGGGTGCAATATGAAGGCACCGTTTTGAACGACACGTTCGGGCAAATCAATAACTACTCACCAATTCTGGTGCTGCGGTGACCATAGCTTTTTTGGCGAGATTGAGCCGTGATGCGCAACCTGCTCGATCCTTCGGCGGGGGACCTCCTTCGCCGCTACGATGGTACCGCATCGCGGAGCATTCATTGTTGGCGGTAAATGACCCGACGGCTGTTATCGTTCTTCCAGGCGGTGCGGGATTCATCGTTGGGACACTTTTTCACCGTTATGGGCCATCTGAGCCCGTTTTTCGACTCGAGGCTAATGACGCCGAGGCGATCGAGAGGACGCAGGGTCAACATTTAGTTGATCGCTTCTGGGGGCGCTACGTTGCCGTCATTCGAACGCGCCGGCAATTGCTGGTGCTCCGGGATCCGTCCGGTGCGCTACCCTGCTATTACTCCGTATCACGTGACGACCTCGTACTAGCCACCGACCCTTCCATGCTTTTCGCGCCAACCGGTAGGGAACCTGAACTCGACCGCGCGCAATTGGCCAGAGCGCTCGCACTTGGCGGCTTTCCTGAGGAGCGGACGGCACTCGAAGGAGTAGGGCAGATTCTCCCGGGAACCGCTTTGCGGGTTCTTGAGACCGAGATTTCGACGGACACACGTTGGAATCCCTGGGAGTTCGTCGTCGAGCAGTTGGATAGCTCCGCGGAAGAGCATGCTGAGAAGCTCCGCCGATCGACGCAGCTCTGCGTAAGCGGATGGTCCAAAGTCGCGGGGCGGGCCCTCCTAGGCGTTTCCGGGGGTCTGGACTCTTCGATCGTAGCCGCCTGTCTTCGATCATGTGGTAATGACTACGCCTGCGTGACGCTGGCTACCGATGATCCGCTTGGGGATGAGCGTTCGCATTCGCGCGCCCTCACGTCACATCTGGGCTGCACCCTTTTCGAAGAGAGTTATGCCCTCGAAGACGTTGATCTAGACTCTTCGTCAGTCCGCCATCTCGCGAAGCCATTCGGACGCCCGGACCTTCGAGCATATGACAGGGCGATCCTACGCGCCGCGAAGCAGATCGATGCCCAAGCAATCTTCACGGGAAACGGCGGGGACAACGTTTTCTATATGAGCCATTCGGCGCGCCCGTTGGCCGATCGTTTCCTATCGAAAGGATGGTCGCTCGGGCTGCTGAAGACCATTAGCGATATATCGTTAATGACGGGCGCGAACGGCGCCAACGTCATCTTCCACGGTGTCCGGGCTTGTCATGGATACCCCAACGGATACGTTTGGAAGCCCGAGCTCGAGTTTTTAACTGATCCAGTCATAGAGGCATTGGCTTCAAATCCGATTTCCCATCCCTGGCTTGAACAAGCAGGAAGATACAAGCTGCCTGCAAAGTCCGCCCACATCGCGATGCTCATCCGCATGTATCACTCGCTAGATGCCTATCGCGAACGTGATGGTATCCCGATATTTCATCCTCTGACCTCTCAGCCTTTGTTGGAGACTTGCCTTCAGATCCCCGCTTGGTTGCAATGCGAGCAAGGCTTTGACCGATCCGTGGCCCGGAAGGCCTTCCGCTCGGCTCTCCCTGACGTTGTAGTAAATCGGAGGACCAAAGGTGGTCCGCAAGGATTCAGCTTCCAAATCTTTTCTAACTTTCGAGAAGAGATGAAAGATAGACTGATGAATGGCTTTCTCGCAGAAGAGAGGATTGTTGACAGACGTGCAATCGAAGCGGCCTTTGGTCCGAGCGTCAAGTCAAGAGCGGGTGATATTGCACGGTTGTTGATGTTGGTCGACGCGGAGGCGTGGATACGTCATTGGCGCGGAATGCGCCAAGGTCCAGGCTCAATGTCACGTGACATACCTGGCATCGGAAACGATGGAATTCGTGAAACGCTCCCCTGAGCCGCCTAGCGAAAGCCAGCAGTAGCTAATTGTCTGACTGCCACTCGCGTCCGTCGCCAATTCCTCTCAGCCAAAAGTCGAACCAACGAAGATTTCGTTCGTAGGCTGCCAGCTTGTGAGCCGGTTGCCATTTTACGTGATGTTCGTTCGGAAAAACGAAGAGCGCGACCGCGCGCTTGGCCTGTTTGAGAGCCGTATAGCTAGCAATTGCGCCCCTGAACTCATCGTCGGATTGCTGTATCAATATAGGAGCCGCAATTCTGCGCGCATTTTCTACAAGGGATATGTGCGACCAGAAGACGGAGTTGTAGTTGATCAGTTCTGGCCAACCGCTCTGGTGGTATGCCTCGGCAGCCCCCGGTCCGACGATCGCATCCTGATACGGGTCCCAGCAGCACCCACTGACTGAGGCGGCCTTAAACATCGAGCTGTTAACGAGTGCGAATTGGACTGTGGACGATCCATCGCTCAGACCGGTGATGCCGATCTGACGAGGATCCGCGATGCCTCGGTCGATAAGGCTCTGAACGCCAGTTTCAATCGATGACAGTACGTCTCTTCGGTCGGCAAGCTTCGCTTTTGATCGATCGTCCTGTGCCTTTTCCGTGATGGACGCGCTTGGGAGAAGGTTTCTATCTGGGCGTTGAACACTTAGGACCGCGTAGCCTCTGTTCGCGAAAGCCTGAATGGGAAACTCATCGCCAACGCCTCCTCGGAGAAAGCCACGCGAGATGTACTGGACAACCACTAATGGATAGGCATGCCCGCGCACATATCCAACGGGATATACGAGATCGCCGAAAGTTTCGGTTCCAAATTCGTTGCGCCAGTGCAGACGCTCGATTTTGCCCAGGGATCGCCGGCGAAATTCCTCATTTGGATCATAGATAGTCCTGGCTTTGCCGCTCCTGGGATCCAGAACAATGATATGCCGTGGGTCCGCCGATCGCTCACGGGCGCAAACCAGCCGATCGTCCACCGGCTGACAGTCGATAAGCAAATCTTGTGTAACATATAGGCGCTTTGGATGTGCGGCGCCCGGTTGCCACTCATAAATGGCTGTCTCGTCGTTGCCCCAACCCTCCCGCCGAATGAACCGCACGCGATTTCCGTCCTTGGTCCACCAGACGGCCGTTGGACCCGAGCATTCCAATGAGCTGCAAATTTGCTCCAGGCCGTTCGCCAGCCTGACAGCAACCCTTCTAGTGCCGTGATCGGATTCAGATATAAGGGCGGTCTCACCCGTTCGGGATGTAACTGCGAACCCCTTGCGGACGATCTGGACTTGCCTGTCGAAAGACGCAGCTTCAATTATTGTTGCGTCCCGAGCGAGATCGGTTCGGAGGTCAATCACTCTCGTGGTCGGCTTCGTGACTGACTGCTGCGGCCTGTCATCGAAGAGCGGGACAAAGCGTGTGTCGTATTTGAACCCCCTCAAATACTCCGCTCGAAGACTGGCTTGGAGATCGGCGTCCAATCGGCGTGATGTGTAGGTCAGCTGGTCGCCATATTTGGAAATGATAAAATCGTCCACCCCCTCTGCGTCGTGAGTGACGGCCACACTACGACCGCCGCCTAACGCGGCGCGCCATACCTGTGCGGTCGTTCCGAACCTTTTGAGGAAATAGACCCAAGATCCATCCGGCGACCAGATGAGTGGGGTTGCGGCCGCGTACCCCGTGCTTACTGTTCTTCCCCCAATCCCACTAACATATTGCAGCGCCACATCACCGCCTTCGTCTATTGTCCTCGGGGCATCGCGAGAGCTGAGGTCTATAACGTCGATACGAATTCGGTATCGGTTGATTGAAGGATCTGCTGTCCTCACCTGTACCGCTGCAAATCGCTTATCGGGGGACAGGCCTATAACATGCTCGCCCGGAGCGGGAGAGGAGGGGCCAAGATCCGATAGGCGGACGAGATCGTCAGCAGTTACGCCAACTTTCGACTGGGTCGGCACAATCGTTGAGCTCGGCGCGACGTTGCTCCAGAATAAGCCGCTGTAGATCGCGAGGCGCAAGCCGCCTAGCGACGCGGCGTCCAACACACGGAAAAGTCGCATTAGAAGCTCTTGGCAATCGTGAGGCTAAGGAATCTGCCTGTAATCGGATAGTTGCTAGCATCGTAATGGTACCCACCCTCGCTCGTGGTGCGGATGAACGCCGGCTTTTCATTAAATATGTTCAACGCCGAAACTGAGATGCTTATATTCGAGAACGGCCCTAAAGTGGCGCCAGTCTCATATTGAGCGATCAGATCAAGCGATTTATAGGAGCCGACCCGCACATGAGGGGGCACTCGATTGTCGAGCGAGCCGCCAATGTAGGACAGGACCCCGGTCACTGACAGACTGGAGTGCTGCCACTCGATCGAGGTGGACCCCCGCCAGTGAGGGGGCCGATACAAGATTCCCGCGAGTTGTACGATCGGTTGAGTGGCGCTTAGCTGCTGCTCGCTCTCGAGATAGCTCGCTGAAGCGTGCAAATTGACGCGGTCCCGCGGCCCGGCCGGCAAGCTATAATCCATCGTGAGATCGACGCCATCGATCTTTTGAATAGCTGCATTTTGCAAATAATTGGTGACGATCGCGACGACGTTCGCGGTCCTCGGATCACCACCGCCTTGATCGAAGAGTGTGGTTATTCCGGCAAGCGCAGATATGACCTGCTCTCTGCTGGGATTCTGCGTTACATAGGCGCTGTAGATCGGATCGAATGCCAGCGAGTTTTGTGGGATCGGTGACACGGCGCGCGACCGATAGTCAATTCGGAAATAGCTTGCATCAATTCGCAGTTTGTCGGCGATTGAAGGGGTCAGAGATACCGTGGCCGTCCAGCTTGTTGCGCGCTCGGGCTTCAGATCGGGATTGCCTCCGGACACGTAGAGCACGGTGCCCGGCGCGGGGCTGGGAGGAAAATAGGCTGTCTCGCCGATCTGAGAATAGCCGCTCCTGGGGCGGCTGGACTGATATTGCGTAGGCGCTTTGAAAGACTTACCCCAACTAAACTTAAATGCGATGTCGCGGATTGGAGCATAGATCACGCCGAATTTGGGTGTAGCAACCTCACCGACATGTCCTACGTTCTCATAGCGTAGCGCCGCCGTGAAACTCAAACGACTTACAAAAGGTACATTGTTCCTCTGCGATATGACCGGAAGAGATATCTCGCCGTAACCGTAGCCGGTGGTTCTGTCGTTCACCAAATGCTGCACGGGGACAGCGTTTCCGTTCTCCAGCGACGCAATATAGAGGATGAACTTTGATTTTCGGACGCCGCCTCCCAAAGCAAGACGGGCGCTGCCTCCGGGCAAGCTGAAGAGCGGGCCCTCCGCGCTTGCCTCTATGGATTGCACGCGATTGGTGTAGATGCCCCTTTGCGCCAGATACGGCGATCCCCCCAGCGCGACGTCCGCGAGTTGCTCAGCTCGGCTCTCGCCAACGACGGAGCCAAGCCTGACATCCCATTTGTTCGGGAGGGCAAGCTTCAAGCTCGGCGAAGCTGTCCAGGAACGCGTATGGATGTGTATGTCGGCGCCTGTTCCATGGCAGCCGTCGGTCTCGGTGTAATTGACGCAGAGCCGGCTGGATCGGTCGTTGAACTGTCCGTCGAACTCGAATGATAGTTGCTCCGTAATCCTTTGATGCCCGACGCCGACCAGGCTGTGCTGCCGTTCACCGCTTTGTAGCGTTTCTGACGGATCGTTGCTTTGCGTGTACGAGCGTTGTCTGGCCGTAATGGGGGTTACGTGTCGGAAATCGTAAGCGACCATGAGGCCGCCGCCGGACCATCGCTTACCGGTCACGATGTTATATTGTTGCTCAATGTCGCCGCCATCTGTCGAGCCGCCGAGCCGTGCGGATACGGTTGCGCCATCATAATCTTTGCGGAATATGACATTGGCCACCCCGCCTACTGCGTCTGAACCATAGAGAGCAGACGAGCCGTCCGTGACGATTTCCACGCGATCCAAGGCCGCGAGAGGGATCGCGGAAATGTCTACGCCTTGACTCATCGCATCATAAGCCACGCGATGGCCATTGAAGAGGGTGAGCGTTGCATCAGGTCCTATCCCTCGGAAATTCAAAGTCGAGGATGAGCTGACGTTTTCGGAAGTCCCCTGTCCGCCGCCTGGGATGCTTGGATTTTGACCGCCTGAATAGTTTTGAACCAAGCTGCGTGCGAATGTACCCAGATCGCTCATGCCCTGCTTTTCGATCTGGCTCCGCGTGGCGACCACGACCGGCGAAACCGGCTCGCCCCCGCGGATGCGTGATCCCGTCACCACGATATCAGTCGGTACCGCCGAGCGATCGGCTAGATCCCCCGACGGCTCGGATCGCCCCCGAATGATTATGACATCCTTGCGGAACTGCGCGACGAGATTGGAGCCGCGCAGCAACGCCCGGACGGCCTCATCTGCATTATAGGCTCCGTGAAGCGCGGGCGCCGTCCGTCCCAGTATTGCCTCGGAGGTGAAAATGATTTCCTTGCCGGATTGGCGGCTCACGGCCTTGAGGGCGTCACCCAAGTCCCCGGCATCAATCTGGTATTCGACGCGGCGCTGCGCTTGCGCAAATGCTGTGGCGGTCGGTGCCAAGGTTCCGATCGCCACAGCAGTCAGGAGCACACTACGAAACCGAGACCCCATCCGAACCATTCTCGCCCCCTTGGAAATTCCCGACAATCTGGCGGGACTTTCAGGGGGCATCGCAACAAAACAGCAATCTACGGGGTAGGGAGTAGAAGAATCTCCGGCTATTTTTTGTGGAGGGTGATTTCATCCGATTTGGTCCGTTCGACATCGAGGTCGAACAGCACCGCCAAGCGATCGGCAACCTGATCGGCATTGTCGACGCGGAACCGTCCGCTGACCCTCATCGTGCCGATGCTGGGATCTGCGAGCCGAATAGAAGTCGCGGAATCCCTGTTGGCCTCGGCAACGACAGCGGACAATGGGGTTCGCTCATACTCCCGGATGACCGGTTGTCCGGGGTTGAGCGCCGCTGGCTCGATCCCGGGTTTTCCCAAGCTGACTGGAAGGATCGTTGGCGCTACCGCTGCGAAACTCAGGACTTCGCCGGGTTCCAATCGCGCGACTGCGGCATTGTCTCGACCGTCTTTCGGGCCTTGCGGCCTCTCGACGTCAACCACCCCTCGCAGCAATCTTACGGTGACGCGCTTGTTGCCGCCAAGAATGACATCGAAGACCGTACCGCGTGCGGTGACGCTTCCCCCTCCGGCAAACACCACGAACGGACGTCCTTCATGCGCGACCTCGAATCGCGCGCGACCTCGCTTGAGGTTCAGCTCGCGTCTGGCGTTCGTGAAGTCCGTCGCCAGCTCACTCCCTTCGTCGAGATCGACAACCGATCCGTCAGCTAGGCGAATGTTGCGCCGACCACCGACCACCGTGTCGTAGATTTGCCGCTCCGAGGTGGCGGCGCCTTCCGATTGAGCCACCTGGACGGGCCGATATGCGGGGCTCCGCATCTCGCCGCCGAGGAACCAACTTCCAACACCGACGGCAATGAGAATGCTCGCCGCTAATCCGGTCCATCTCCATTTTGGTCGGACGGGCTCATTGTCGTTGGCCTCGCTCGCGCCCTCATTTCCCTGTGCGGCCAGAAACCGCCCAAGCGCAAAGATTTCGCCCGCCCGGTCGTACGCATCGCGGTGTGAAGCGCCGAGCGTGAGCCAGCGTTCGAACTCGGGGCGATAGCTCTCGGCATCAGGGCCGCGCATTCGGGCGAACCATAGCGCCCCTTCGCGCGTCAGCTGATCCATGCGAGGCATACCTTCCGGCTGTTTGTTGTCAGCCATTGGGGTTTCCGATGGTCTTGCCGATCCGCACAATGGCCTCCGCCACATGCCACTCCACAGTTCTAATACTGATGCTCAGCTGCTCCGCTATCTGCCTATAGCCGAGTTCTTCCACCCTATGTAGCAAATACACCTCTTTTGTCCGCGGCGGGAGACCATCGATTGCGACACGATAGCGCTCCCGCATCTGGTTCAGCTCCGCAGCTTCGTCTGGCCCGGCAACCTCCTGAGGGACCGGGCAGGAAACCGGGTCGAGAGATTGGCTTTTCGCCCAGGCTCGCACACGATCCGCGAGAAGGTGCCGAACGATTCCGTGCAGATAGGCGCCGGGATTGCTCCAGGCGCTTGCCGATTGTGAAGCTGCCAGCCTGGTGAAGGCCTCCTGCACCATGTCATCGCGGTCGTCTTCGAGCCAAATACGCCTTCGGAGGAAGGAGCGCAGTTTGGGCGCCTCCTCTCGATACAAGGCGACGAACTGCTGTTCCTCATAGATCGCGGCGGCTGGCGCGCCGGCGTCTTCGCATTGCTGCGCCTGAAACATGGGTTCAGGCGCACATGATGGGATCGAACGGCGCTAACGTGAAACCGCAGCTTTGAGCGAGAGACAGCATGATCGTACCACCCAAGGGTGGCGGGCATTGTCCAATACCTGCGCTCAACCGCCGTGGATGAGCCCGTCATCATGCCTGGAAGGATTAACCTACAGCCGGGCCCCAGCCTTTTCCCGAGCTGCACCCGAAATCTGCCTTGAATTCTCCCTCGTGACAAGAGGTCATACGAGGGTGGCTGCACGCTTAAATGCAGCATGGAAATCTTCATTTGGAATCGCATTGGCGGGCTGACGAACCAGCAGCCATTTCCACCATCCGATCAAAGAAGCGATCAAGCATGGCGCGCGTCTCCTCTCTAAGCTGGACGATGATCCGCCGTCCGTCGGACGGATCGCGGTGGAGGTCCACAAACCCACGTTCCGCCAGTCGATGGACAATCCGTTGGGAATTCCGCTCCGACGCACTTGAAGTGCCCGTGAGCGACGTCAAAGACCGCGGATGGATGCTCCTGTGAGTATAGAGATCGAGCAGCATCTCGAACGCAGGGATCGTGAAGAGCTCTTTTCCGAACTCGTCGGCCCGCAGGCGCTGAAGCTGTTCGGTCAGCTCAATCATGCTGCAGCGAGTGATCGTTGTCGCAATCTGGCGTCCCTCGATCATCGGTGCGCGCTCACTTCTGCCGATAGCCATGCTGTTCGCGGCGGACGGGCTTTCAATCTCGTGCGAGGGGGCATGAAGGGCTCCTTTCCATGAAGGAGGGAAACCCATCTGGCGCCGCTCATATTGTAAGTTCTTGCGCGTAAATTAGCCAAATTGAACTTACATCCATTTTGGATGGTAACAGATGAGAGCAGTAGAAGGGGCGGCGACACCCCAGCTTTGCAGGGGCTTGGCCGTATCGGCAGAACCTTGGATTGCATTTCCAGTCTTGTGTGCCGCCGACTTGCCCAGTTCTATAAATCCTGGAGCCTCTACAGGTCCAGCTGGCGTGCCTTATATTGTGCCTTCAACGCCTTGTCGTGTCTCGACTGTCTACGTCTGGAAGGGGCGACCAGACCGCGATTGAGGAGGGGAGTGGGCCGAGTTTGGTGTGGCGATCAGCGGGTCGCCCATCCAATGCTTGCCCGTCTCCGCTCTTGGGCGCTCCTCGCGTCGATGTGTCTTCATGGGCAACCTATTCTGGGGCATTCCCATGGCCAAGCTCACCAGCAAATATAATCCGGAACTTGAGGCTATCGGCTCCGGAATCGTCAAACGCCTGGGAGGCGTCTGGAAGCCGGGAGGCGCCATGTGCCTCTGCCCGGCCCATCCGGATCGCAGTCCCAGCCTTTCGGTTCGCGTCGGCGATCATGCGCTCGTCTTCAAATGCTTTGCCGGCTGCGACAACCGCGATGTCATCCACGAGATCCTTCGTCTCGATGAGAATGCGCTCCAGCACGTCGAGCAGGCATGCGTATCATCTCCAGGCATGCCTACGGATCTCTGGCGACGGCAGCAGGCCCTCCGCATCTGGGATGAGGCGCGGCCGATCACCGGCACGCCCGCCGAGATCTATCTGCGGCGTCGACGTATCGCTGTGCTTCCACGCGTCCTGCGCTTTCATCCGAAGACACCGCTCGGCGGCGGCGGCACCGTCGATTTCAGACCGGCGATGATCGCGGCGCTTCACGATGGGGGCCTGCATGATGAAGGCCGTTTCATAGCGATCCAGCGCACCTTCTTCGATCGGGACGATGCGCGGAGGGCCCGCGACTTGGTCGATCCACGCATGACACTTGGCCGACCCGACCGCGCTGCCGTCATGCTCGGCACGGCAACCTCCGTCCTGGGCCTTGCCGAGGGCATCGAGACCGCGCTCTCGGCGATGATACTCTTCGGCGTTCCCGTCTGGGCGACGCTGGGCAGCGAACGGCTGCACCAAATCGCGCTGCCGGACCGCGTGACGCGGCTCATTCTCTTTCCCGACAACGACATTGCCGGCGAGATCGGTGTGGCCAACGCCCTTGAAACCTACGCCATGCCGGGTCGCGATATCGCGGTCGAATTCCCGCCCTCGGGCTTCAAGGACTGGAACGACGTGCTTCGAGCGGGGGGAGGGAGTGGGGGAGTGGTGGCGGCAAGTGGCCTGATGGTCAGGCTGTCCCCGCCAGGAGACTATCCCATGACCCAACTTCCTATCCTCGTTCCGGCGGCGAACCTCGCCAAGTCGCCGAGCAACGTGCGCACTGTCAGCGATGCGATCGCCGACGCCCAGCTCGAGGCGAACATCGCCGCGAAAGGTGTGCGCCAGAACCTCATCGGCGTGCCCGTCTCGCGCAAGAAGGGGCACTACCGCATCATTGCCGGCGGTCGGCGCCTCGATGCCGTCCATCGCCTGATCGAGAAGGGCGTGTTCGATGCCGACTATCAACTCGCGGTGCTGGTTTTGGGCAACGCCAAGGACGCGATCGAAACCAGTCTCGAGGAGAATTTCTTCAACCTCACGATGAACCCGGCCGACACCTGCCGGGCCTTCCAGGACATCATCGAGAGCGAAGGAAAGACGCCCGAGGACGTCGCGAAGCGCTTTGGCCTTACCGAGCGCTTCGTTCGCAGTCGGCTTCGCCTCGCTGACCTCGCCGACCCCATCTTCGAGGCGCTGCGCAACGCCGAGATCACGCTGAATGTGGCCGTGGCCTACGCGAGCAACAGCGACCGGAGCCGCCAGGCAGAAGTCTTCGAACTGCTCAAGGATGGCTACTACCGGAGCAACGTCAACGAGATCAAACGCCAGCTCGCCGAGGACACCTATGTCGGCAGCGATCCCAAGGCGCTGCTCGTCGGACGGGACGCCTATATCGAAGCGGGCGGCCGCGTCGATCTCGACCTTTTCTCCGACTCGACCACCGAACGCTGGATCGACGGCGACCTCCTCAACCGTCTGGTTGCCGACAAGCTCGCCGCCGCGGCGGAAGCGCTGCGCGAACGCGAGGGGCTGGCGGAAGTCCGGGTCATTCCCGCGACGCATGTCACCTACAATGACACGTGGGATCTGCGCCCGCTCAAGGGCGACACGCCCGAACTCACGGCCGAGCAGCAGGCTCGCCTCGACGAACTCGAAAGTGAGATCGAGGCGGCCAACGAGGCCTGGGAGGAGGCGGACGAAGAGGCTCAGGCTGATCTGGCCAACCGGGTTGACATGCTCGAGGCGGAATATCGCGCGATCGAGAACCAGTCGCCGATCCTGACCGAAGAGCAGAAAGCCGGGGCGCTTGCCTATGTCGTGATCGGTCATGACGGAGAGCCCCGCCTCCACGAGCAGCTCTACGTCGCGCCGGTCGAGGACGAGACCGACGAAGACAGCGTCCAGGAAACCGGGGATGACGAGACGGTCGGGACCGGGGCCGGCACGGCTCCTGGCAAGCCCGCCTACAGCCAGCGCCTCTCCCAGGAACTGGCCGAGATGAAGAGCGAGTTGCTGCGCGTCCATATCGCCAGCGATCCGCGCTTCGCGCTCGACCTGGGCACGTTCTGGATGGTCGACAAGGCGACCCGGCATTCGGGCGCCTATGACCTCGCGACCGAGCTCAAGGCAGACAAGCCCTGGTCGTCCCTCTCCGGCTTCCAGAGCGGTACGCTTGCCGCCGAGGAATGGGGCAAGATCGACGAAGCGCTCGACCGCAGCTGGACCGAGGCGGGCGACACCTGCCAACGGTACGATGCCTTCTGCGCGCTTCCCGACGAGGCCCGTGCTGCCTGGCTTGCCTGGGCGGTCGCCCGAACGCTGCACGCGGTCACCGCCGACAGCAAGGCGGTCGCGTTGATCAACCATCTCGGCACCAAGCTCGACATCGACGTTGCGGCCTGGTGGCGCCCGACCGCGAACAACTATTTCGATCGCCTGAGCAGCAAGGCCGCGATCCTTGCCCATCTCGACGAGATTGGCGGGAAGGAGCTGTCGAGCCGTTACGGGGCGTCGAAGAAGCATGATCTCGCGACCTCGGCAGAGAAGATCTTCGCGGGAACCGTTCCGATCGAAGCGGAACTCCGGGATGCGGCGCTCGCTTGGGTGCCGGACGTCATGCGTTATGCCGAAGCAGCGCCTGACGTTGTCGAAGTCGAACCGGTGGCTGTGAACGACGAGGACCACGGTCCGACCGCCGACGAGCTGCCGCAGGCCGCCTGATCGGCGACAGCGTCCCCGGGGCCGTGGCGATGCGCCGCGGTCCCGGGCCTTTTCCCATGTTCCATCAGCTATGACTCAGGGAGACATCTCGTGGCCGATATCACCCAGCTTCCCGTCATGACGGCGAGCGATGCCGAGGTCATCGGTTTTGCCCGCTTCAACGACGTACCCACTTTGCCGATCGACATCCCGGACGGCAATTTCACGGTCAGCGCGCGCACCAGTGACGGGCGGCGGATCACCTTCTTCTTCGGCGAGTACCAGCGTGGCGCGCCGCCGAGCTTTGTCGATATCCAGTACCATGACAGTGGCTCGGCCATTCCCGACGCAAATGGGGGAACGTCGCCGAGCTTCGACATGCTGACCATCGGGCGTGGTGGAAGCCATGCCTATGACAGCCGTCGCCATCCGGCCAGTGATAAGCCCTCGATCGCGGTGATCCTTCTCGCGCCGTCATAGTTGGCAACCCGCCTGATCCTCCCATTCTCCCACCCCACTGTCTCAGGGCCTGGCCTCGCGGCATGGCCCTTTTATTCCGCCGCAGCTCTGGCGGGAGGGAAGGGGGAGCGGGTCTGACGGGCCGAGATGGTCCAGATCCAACCCGGAGTTTGACCCCATGTCCCACCCTCTGCTTGCGCTCGTGCCGCCCCACGAGCCCGAAAACACCAAGGCTGCTCACTTGTACGCTGTGGCCACCCGCCTCGCCGAGTTGCTCGGCCGGGGCCAATCGGTCCGCCGCCAGGACCTCACCCGTCTTATGGATGCCGCCTTTAGCGCATCCGATGCGAGCGGCGCCTGGTCGATGCGCGATGCCTATGACGCGCTTGAAGCCGCGCAAGTCCTCCTGCTCAGATCGACCACAAGCCCTTCGGCCTTTGCCCTCTCCGATGACGATGCGTTCGCTTCGCTCGTCCGCTTCGAGCGTGCGCTGCCTACCCAGACCTATCGTTCCGAGCATCAGATCGAAATGCAGCAGTTCAGCACGCCGATCTCCCTGGCCTGGCTCGCGGCGCGGGCAGCGCGGATCACAGGGCACGACCATGTTCTCGAACCCTCCGCCGGGACCGGCATGCTCGCGGCTCACGCCCTGCGCGCCGACGCGGCTAAAACCCTTAATGAGCGCGATCCGGACCGGGCTGCGCTCCTCGGCAAGCTGCTGGGCCAGCCTGTCACCTTGCACGATGCCGAGTTCATTCATGATCTCCTGCCCTTTGGTATCGCTCCGACCGTCGTCTTGATCAATCCGCCCTTCAGCCGGAGCGAAGGGCGGGGCAAGGATCGCTTCGCCGGTGCGCGCCACCTGCGCTCGGCTCTTCTGCGCCTTGCTCCCGGCGGGCGCTGTGTTGCGATCATGCCGCCGAGTTTCGCCGCCGACGGCACCGGCGCGTCCGGCTACGCGATGGTGTGCGAGACGGTCCAGCCGCGCGCCGAGATCACTATCCTCGGGCACCCTTATGCCAAGCACGGCACCAGCATCGCGGTTCGCCTGCTAGTCTTCGACAGGGGCTGGACGGGCATGACCGAGCGCCATACCGCCCAGACCATCGAAGCGGCCGAGGCTATCGTCCGCGCATTCCCGGCACGCGTTGCTGCGCCCGACCCTCAGCCTCCCGCGCCTGCGACCGTTCCTCTGCGACCACGCAAGCCGGCTCCGGCCGCCACCACGATCTTCGGCGGGATCAGCAAGCGGGTTCTGACAACTCCGGATCGGATCGCTGCGGATACCAGTCCAAGGCCGCTAATCTACGCGCTGCGGGAGACGCCGCTCCCAGCGGGCGATCCGGTCGGTCACTATGCCCCATGGCGTCCGGCACGGATCGCGATCGAAGGCGCGAAGGCGCATCCTGATCAGCTGGTGGAGTCGGTTGCCATGGCTTCGGTCTTGCCTCCCGCACCGTCCTATCGTCCGATGCTGCAGCCCCAGGCACTGGCCGCATTGTCCGAGGCGCAGCTCGAAACCATCATCCATGCCGGCGAAGCATGCGAACGGGATCTCAAAGGCAGCTTCGCGCCAAATCAGGCCGGCGACCAATTGCGCGAGGATCCTGAAGGCGCTGTCTATCGTACCGGCTTCTTCATCGCCGACGGCACAGGCGTGGGCAAGGGCCGTGAAGGCGCGGGCGTCATCCTCGACCAATGGAACCGTGGACGGCGCCGCGCCATCTGGATCTCGCGCAGCTCGGCTCTCATCGAGGATGCACGGCGCGACTGGAGCGCGCTCGGCGGTCTGCCCATCGATATCCAGCCGCTCGACGCCTTCCCGCTGGGCGAGGCCGTCGGCATGGACAGCGGCATTCTTTTTCTCACCTATGCGACCCTGCGTTCGCAACGCCATGACCGGGCGTCGCGCCTCCAGCAGCTGCTCGACTGGGCGGGTGCGGATTTCGAAGGGGTGATCCTGCTCGATGAATCCCATGCGCTCGGCAACGCTGCGGGTACCGAGACCGAATTCGGCGTGGCGAAAGGTTCCGAGCAGGGCTTGGCCGGAGTTCGCCTGCAAAATGCATTGCCGCGAGCCCGGATCATCTACATCTCGGCAACCGGTGCCACCAAGCCTGAAAACCTCAGTTATACGGCGGGGCTAGGCCTCTGGGGGCCGGGCACCGCTTTTCAGGACCGCGACGCATTCCTCGCAGCGATGGAGGAAGGCGGCATCGCGGCGATGGAGATCGTGGCGCGCGATACCAAGGCGATGGGCCTCTATACCGCTCGCGCCCTAAGCTTCGCCGGCGTCGAATATGACCCGCTCGAGCATAAGCTCACCCCGGACCAGATCGCGATCTACGATGCCTATGCGGACGCGTGGGCGGTGATCCATGCGGGTGTCGCCGCAGCGCTCGAGGCCGCCAATATCGTCGATCGCGCATCTGGCCGCACCCTCAATGCCATGGCCAAGGGATCGGCGCTCAGCCGGTTCGAAAGCTCGAAGCAGCGCTTCTGGTCTGCCCTCCTGATCTCGATGAAGATGCCGACCGTTTTCCAGGCCATCCAGACGGAGATCGCCACCGGCAATGTCGCGGTGGTGCAACTGGTCAGCACCTCCGAGGCGATCCTCGATCGTCGCCTCGCCGAGCTCTCGCCTGAGGAGCGCGCGCATTTGGATTTGGAGCTTTCTCCCCGCGCCACGATGATAGACTACCTGAAGAGCGCCTTTCCGACGCAGCAGATGCGCGTGTTCGCAACCAGCGACGGATCCCTGCGATCGGAGCCGATGCGGGACGAGGCCGGCAACATGGTCCAATGCGTCGAAGCCATCGCTAGGCGCGACGCTCTGATCGAAGAACTCTGCGCGATGCCGCCGGTCCCTGCCGCCCTTGACGCGCTTATCGCTCGTTTCGGCACCGCGAGGGTCGCCGAAGTGACCGGGCGTTCACGCCGTATCGTCATTGGCAATGATGGTTGCCAGAAACTCGAACGCCGTGGTGCACGCGCCAACCTCGCCGAGACACAGGCCTTCATGGATGGACAGAAGCCGATCCTGGTCTTCTCGGACGCGGGCGGCACCGGCCGATCCTACCACGCCGACGTCGGGTGCCGGACGGCTGACAAGCGGCGCATCCACTTCCTGCTGGAGCCGGGCTGGCGTGCCGATGTCGCAATCCAGGGGCTGGGGCGCACGCATCGCACCAACCAGAGCGTGCCGCCAGTGTTCCGTCCCGTGACCACCGACTGCAAGGGGGAGCGGCGCTTTATCTCGACGATCGCACGCCGGCTCGACAGCCTCGGCGCCTTGACCCGCGGCCAGCGCCAGACCGGCGGCCAGAATATGTTCGATCCGGCGGACAATCTGGAAGGTGACTACGCGCGCGAAGCGCTCACCCAGTGGTACCATCTGCTGCACGGCAAGAAGCTCGCAAGCGTTACGCTGGCCGAGTTCCAGGCAATGACCGGGCTCAAGCTCATCGAGGACGACGGTACGCTGCTCGACAAGCTGCCGCCGATCCAGCGATGGCTCAATCGGATCCTGGCGCTGCGGATCGCCACGCAGAACGCGATCTTCGACGAATATATGGGTCTTATCCAGGCACGTGTCGATGCCGCGCGCGAAGCCGGAACGCTCGACGTGGGCGTGGAGACGATCCGCGCCGAACAGGTGATCGTGCGATCCGAACAAACACTCCGCACCGATCCGGTGACCGGCGCCGAGACGAAATTGTTGCGGCTCGAACTGCATCTGCGTCCTCGCGTGATGCACTGGAAGCGGCTGATGCAGATCTGGGAGGGCACGAGCGAGATCGCCTATCTCTACAACCGCCGATCGAAGCGCGTGGCGCTCAAGGTGCCGTCCTGGTCGATCACCGACGAAGAAGGCCGGATCATTTCTATGTGCCAGCTCGTGCGTCCGACCGGCGCGACCCGCACGCAGGAGATCGCGATGTGGGCAAGCCTCTGGAAGGACATCGACCGCGACGAATTCCAGAGGCTCTGGGAGGCAGAGGCAAACGAGGCCGAGGCGAAGGTCGAGATCGAGACCGTCAATGTGGCAACCGGGCTGCTCCTGCCAGTCTGGCACCGGCTTCCACAGGACGACGTCCGTGTCTGGCGGATCGATGACCGCGAGGGCACCTCGATCCTTGGCCGGCTGATCCCACGGGAAGCGATGGCGGACCTGCAGTCCGCGTTCGGTCTCGACGGCACGGTCGAACTGACTGCCGCTGAACTCAGCGCGGCCGCGCAGAAAGAAACGGGCATCGCGATCCCTGGCCTGAGCGGTGCGACCCTGGCGACGGCTCTGGTCAATGGTACGCGCCGGCTCGAAATCCGGAATTACCGTCCCGACGATCGCGAGCGGCTCAAAGCGCGCGGCGTGTTCAGCGAGGTCATTCAGTACAAGACCCGGTTGTTCGTGCCCCTGGACCGGTCGACCGAGGTCATCGAAGCAATCCTCGATATGGTGCGGATTTGATCCACGCGGGCCGCCGGCTCGTCAGTCGTGTGGATCGGCCCGGGGCTCTCGAAGCCCCGGACCGTCTCGATCATTCCGCGGGCGCTGCCGCGTCTGGCGCAAGCTCAGCCGAAGCCGGCGTTCCGGCGGACGCTTTCGGCGCCCTGCTTCTCTTCGGCTTCGGGGTGGCATCAGCACTTGCCGCAGGCGTCGTGGCGACAGCGGCCTTGGGCGCCTTCGAAGTCTTGGTGGCCTTGGTCTTCTTGCCGTCCTTGATCGGTTTAGCGCTCTTCGAGGTCGTGCTCTTCGGCGCGTTGGCCACCGGCTTGGGCCCGGTGGTGACGGCCTTGGTTCGAGCGCGCCGCGCCGCCGCAGGTTTCGCTGGAGTTGCTTCCGCAGCGGGCGGCTCGACCGCTTCGGTAATTGGTTCTGCGGGCGCTTCCTCGGCCGCCGGCGCCGGAGCGCTCTTACGCTTGCCGCCAAGACCAAACTTCTGCGCGACCTCGCGCCGCGCCGCCGAGTAGCTCGGCGCCACCAGAGGATAATCGGCCGGGAGACCATATCGGGCGCGATAATCAGCGGGAGTCAGGCCATGAGTCGAAAGATGCCGCTTGAGTGCTTTGTAAGGCTTGCCGTCGATCAGGCTCAGTATCTGGTCTGGCGAAGCAAGACTTTCCTCAATGGATACCGCCGGCTTATATTCCGGCGCGTTCGGTTTCGCTTCAGGAGCCTCAGGCTCGACCTCCAGCGCCGGCGCGGTGAAAGAAGCTGCCCCGCCAGTATCGTCGGCAGACTTTCCTGGCGCCTCTGGTGCATCGCCGAGCAGAGCCCGTCGTGTTCCCTCGACAAGCGCCGGCAACTCGCTGCTCGGCACGGTATTGTTGGCGAAATAAGCGCTGAGCAACGTCACGGTCAAAGACATGACGCCCGAATTGTCGGCCTCGGCCATGCGGTATCCTTCTTCTGGCTGGAACTACCGGTCTTGAAGCAGGCTCACTTGCGTAAGCGTAAACGAACTCGTGCCTTCATTTCAGGCGCGAGTCAAAATGGAGGGGAGGAGGGCTTCCATGGATGTCGCGGCGATCAAGCTGCGCACCCGTCCCTGGAGGAAACCATGACCGACATCCCTACGCCGGGCACGCCGGCACGCCTGTACAGCCAGACCCATCATGACGAACGCGGTAACTTCCACTATCAAGGTGATCTCTACCGCGCCGGCGATAACCTCGCGACGCTGGCGGCCCGCATCGAAGGTCATCTGAAGTCCAAGTTCCCTGACACGCGCTTTGCGCTCAGGACCGAAAAATTTGCCGGTGGCCGTAAGATCATCGCCGAGATCCTCGATGCCCCAACCGATCTCACCCCGCGCGATACGCAAAATAGCTTCTTCGTCGAGGTGCGCGATCAGATGGAGCGCTTCGGCTTCACCCGGTCCAACCTGCTGCAGGACTTTCACTCCTGTTCGTTCTACTGCGAAGCACGCATCGGCCAGGCCTATTGGGCGGCGCTGGCCGCCCGCCGTGGCGCGAAGAACCCGGTCCAGGCGAAGGTGACGCTCGCGGCCTTCAAGAAGCAGATCCGGGCTGGTGACAGTTTGAAATTGATCGGCGCGCCCGCAGGACATCGTGCGCTCGGGACAGCCAGGGCGATTATCAAGGTTCGTTCTGGCGACGTGATCCTTGACGGGCGCTCCCACCTATCTTTTCCGCGCGCATCCGCGTTTGCCTGTGATGGCAAGCTCGTGTGGATATCCATCGGCTCGGAATATGATCCCGACGCTCACCTGCTCTACGAATGGCTCCGCCAGGACGCCGCCTGACGCCCCATTCTCTGTGCCAACGAGCCATGTGGAGGGAAGGGGGTGGGGATGGATTGGCCGGTTCGAAGCGGATCGGTCCTTTCCCTTAAGGAGATCCTCCCATGGCAACGCTTGCCCAGCAGATTGACGCGCCTCGAGTTTCCGGCGCGTACAAGGTCGATATCTCCCGCGGTCGCAACATTGGGCGGGTTTCGTCCGAATGGTTTTCGCGTCCCGATGACGAGAAGTTCTTGTCGCTCGATGAGCTCTACGACAGCGTCCGCCGCCGCGCCGACCGCTCCCGGACCCGCGTCGTCGAAAGCCGGGACGTGCGCGTCGAGGCGAGCATGGACAATGCCGAACGCCTCAACCTGATCGTTCCCGGCGAGGCCGAGCCGATCGCGCCGACCAATTGGTCCTTCGGCCAGTTGTCGAGCCTGGTCGGCGCCCCGGCGTCCTATCTGCGCAACCTGCCTGCCGCGCTCGCCGGCATCAATCTCCAGCACGGCCTGCTCAGCCATCGCGGCGAACAGGTAAAGCTCCTCAAGACCCATGAGGGCCGCGCCGAACTTCGCGCCGTCACCGGCCCCGATTACGGCCGCATCTGGGATCACGAACTGGTCGCCGCCGTCATGAAGATCGCGGGCAACGGCGTGTCGGACACGCGCTGGAAAGTGCCGGGCGTTCTCGACTGGGGTTCGATGCGCTATAACCCCTATGTCGATGTCACGCGCGAGACGACGACGCTCTATGCCTCCGATCGCGATGTTTTCCTCTTCCTGGTGGACGACACGCACCCGATCGAAGCCGGCAAACTTCCCAATGGCGAGCCCGATCTCTTCTTTCGCGGCTTCTACTGCTGGAACTCAGAAGTGGGTTCCAAAACATTGGGAATAGCTACTTTTTATCTTCGCGCGGTGTGTATGAATCGCAATCTATGGGGCGTCGAAAATTTCGAGGAAATCTCGATCCGACATTCCAAATTCGCCGCCAATCGGTTCGCTTACGAGGCCGCTCCGGCGCTCGAGACTTTTGCCGACTCCTCGGCGATGAGCTTCATCGAAGGCATCAAGACGGCGCGAAGCCGGATCGTCGCACGAACCGGCGAGGACCGCGAGTCCTTCCTGCGCAAGAACGGCTTCTCCAAGACCGACACCGCGAAGATCATCCAGTCGGTGACGTCCGAGGAAGGCCACCCGCCCGCCAGCCTGTTCGACTTCGTGCAGGGGATCACGGCCCACGCTCGGGCGAAGTCCAACCAGGACACCCGTCTCGAAATCGAGGGCAAGGCGCGCAAGCTCCTTGCCAGGGCAAATTGAGGAGGACGCCATGCCGACCTTCACCATCGAAAGCACATATCGTCTTCCGGTTTTTCGGCATCGAATCTACGAAGCGCCGACAGCGGAGAATGCTTGCCAGCTCGCAATCGGCGATGACGACTGGCAAAGTCAGAAGCAGGACCATGAAAGCGCCGGCCCGACCTATCTGACCGGCATCTGGCCTGGGATCGACACCGCCTATGAGGTGGCAGCGCTCCCGGTGCCGCCGCGTTTCGCAGAAGGCGAGAGACTGCGGGATACCGGCGCCGGCGATCTCCCGGCCACTGTGCCGAAGATGGAACCCGTGATGCCGCGGTGTCGGCATTGCGGCAGCGGGCAGATCAGCTGCGACGCCAATGCTTGCTGGGACGAGGAAACCCAGGCCTGGGTGCTGCTCGCAACCTATGACAGCCAGACCTGCGAGCGTTGCGGCGCGGACAGCAATCATCTGGTCGATTGGGTCCCGCTTGCCGGGCCGGGCTCGATCTATGCCTTCTTATGGGACGTGATCGAGGCGCTGGAGGCCCCAAAGCTGATCGGCGATGCGGCGTTCAAGGCCTTTTGCCGCGAGCATCAGAATGACCTCACCGCTGAGCAGGCCGCCGCCACATGGCGCAACCGCGCGCCCGGCTGACGACCGCCGCGCTGACTTCAACCCGACCAACCCCTTCGTGGCGGCTTCGACTTCGGTCGGAGCCGCCCTTTTCATATCGAAAGGATCTCATCATGAACCCTTCGTCCCAAGTCGCTCTTCAGACCTTCACCGTCGATGTCGAATTCTCGAGCGGCGGTGAGCCCTTTGCAACCGAACGCTATACGGTCGACGCCACCGACTGGTACCGTGCCCAGCGCGACGCGATCGAGATGTCGGTCTGCAGTCCCTACGACAACAGCCGCATTCCGGACCTCACGCGCCGCGCGATCGCGCGATAGCCACGGCTCCGCGCCTGCCTGATCGTCTCGATGGCGACGGGCCGGCGCGGGCATCCTCAAGAAGTGCGGACCTGCCTTATGCGGCGCTCGATCGCTTGGCACGGGCCGGCGACGTCACGGCGCTCCTGCTGCTGCGCATGGCGGCGTGACGCTTACGACAGGTTCCGGGCGACCCGGGAGGGAAGGGGGTGAGGGCGTGCTGCCTGTCGATGGGATCGGCGCACAGGAGATGTCCCATGCCCAACCATGATGCCCGCGCGCTGCTCACCGAAGCGCTCGACTTCTTCAACGATCATCCGCGCTTTTGCCTGCGGCGCGACCGGCGGCGCAACAGCTATGATCTGGCTTCGCGGATCGAGGCATGCCTGTCTGCCGTCCCGGGGCCGGCTGATCCCGTAATCGCCGAAGCGCGCGATCGCTGGGCGTCGAGCGGCTTCCTGCGCATCGACGCCGACGAGCACGTCGTTACGCGGGATGCGCAAGGCTATTGGGTGCGCGCCTGGGTCCGGATCGACCCCGCCAGCATCGGCGAGATCGATGCGGTTACGGCCGAACGCTACGCCCGCGCGCTCGCGGCACTGCCGGATATCACACGATCCATTCTGCTCGCGCACCAGCAGGACGAGCAAAGCATTGCCCAGGTTGCCGAACGCCTCGGCCTCACCACGCAAGAGGTCGAGCGGCATATCGCCGACGCCCTCACGAGGATCGGGCGCGCGATCGGCCAGGGCTGAGAGCCTCGTTCCCCACTCCAGCGCGCAACGGTCGCCCCCGCCCGCGCGCCCTTCCGCTTTTTGGGAGATGATCATGACCAACCTCTCGCATCAGCAACTGTCCGCCATCCTGGCGCCGGTCGACGAGGCGACCATCCTCTTCGATAGCGAGGCGGACGTGCAGCCGGGCGCGCTTGCCGACCTGATCTATGCGAGCCTGTTCAGGTATGCCGACAATCATGAGAGCGACAGCTGGGAAACGCAGTCGCTTGCGTCCGAGCGGCAGGCCCTCAATCTCGCCAATGAACTATTGCTCGGCGAGGACGAAGCGCTCCACGCCCAATTGCGCGCCGCGGTCTTCGAGCATGCCCAGTGGCTCATTCCGGCAGGGCGCAGCCTGACCATCAGCGCTGACCGCAACACGCTTTCGCTCGCTCTGGCGCAGGCCGCCTAGGGCGACTGCTTCCCAACGCCTGTTCGCACACCTTCAAGGGAGAATTTCGATGCGCCATTCTGCGCTTCTCGTCTGTTCGACCGTCCACCTGCCCGTGTCCGAACGACATCACATCGACCGGCTGATCGCCACCGCCCCCCGAGCCGCCAATGGCCGTGTCGAGGCTGTTCATCCCGATCTCGTGATCGAGCCCTATGCCTATGGCTTCTTCGCCCACACGTGCGTCGTCGGCAGCGGTTCAGAGCGCCCGGACGACATCAGTGCAGAATTCTGGGCGATCCTGGTCCAGGCCTTCGAGAGCGACGTGTCCTGGGTTCTGTTCGATCGCGACGAGCCGGCCGCGTCGCACCTGCCCGTTTTTCCCGATCCTGATTGTCCCATGGAGCACCAGTCGTGACGCCCGTCTCGCCCATCGATGCGGCCTCGCCGAAGCGCGCGGCACTCGCCTCCTATGAGAACGCCTATGCGGTCGCCGTCCAGATGCGCCGCTCGACCGGCCGGCCCCACTTCGTCCTTCGGACGAACGATCCACTGCAGCCCTTCCGTGTCACCAGCATCGGCCCCGCCCGCTGCCAGACCTTGCTGACCTTGATCGCCTGATCGGCTGATCGCCGCGCTGAGGCGGCCATACGCATCCTGCCATCGCCTGGAGAATCGTCATGTTCATTGCCGAACGACCGCCGCTCGCGGCGGCGATCACTGCCTCGCGCCCAAACGTGTCGTTCGAAGCTCCCGTGGTTGCAGCATGGGGCGCGGGCGTGAACTCGACCGCGATGATTATCGAGCTCGTCCGACGCGGCGAGGCGCCCGACATGGTCCTGCTGGCGGCAATGCCCGAGCAACCTCACACGACGGCGCTCATCCCCGTCTTTCGCGCCTGGATGGATGCGCACGGCGTCGCCAACGAAATCGTCGAATATCAGGTGACACGCGTCAAGCACTGGCCGCCCTATAACGACCTGCTCGAAGCCTGCCTGACCAACGGCACATTGCCGTCGATCGCCTTTGGCCTCCACTCCTGCTCGGCGCGTCACAAGATTTCCCCACAGGACAAATGGGTCAAGCATTGGCCACCCGCATGCCGGGCCTGGGACGCCGGACAAAAGGTCACGCGGCTCATCGGCTACGATTGCTCGGCCCGCGACAATCAGCGCTACGCCCATCGCGATGGCCATGTCTCTGACCTCTACGACTATCGCTACCCGCTTCGTGAATGGGGATGGACTCGGGAGGATTGCGAGCGCTGCATCGCCGACGCTGGCCTCCCGCCATTCGGCAAGAGCAGCTGCTTCTTCTGCTCCGGCATGCAACCAGATGAGGTTCGTGCGCTCCCGCCCGAGCAGCTTCGCCTTATCGTCCTTCTCGAGGCGCGCGCGGCGCCACGCCTCAAAAGCGTCGAAGGGCTTTGGCGCCGTTCCACGCGGACGCGGCCAGGATCGATGACGGCGTTCATCCGCGCGGAGCACCTGCTCGATGCTTCCGACATCGACGCGATCATTGCATCCGCGCCCACCGATCTCATACGCTTCCAGGAGAGCGCGGCCGGGATCCCCGTCGAGCGCCGACCATCCATGCAATCCTGGCTCGACCGCTTCAACGATGGCGCGCGGCCACAGCCGGCCCGAGCGCGATCGCGTCAACCTGTCCGCGTCTCCGCTTGACTGTCGCTTGCGCGCGCCGTCTGTTTTGAGCCCATGCGTTTGATCGATCATCTGGCCGCAAGGCGCATCTACTACCAACGGCCGTTGCCGACTTTGCCAGATATTCTCCTGATCGATGTCCCATCCCAATTTTCAGGGCAGGGGCTTGCGCTTGACCGTTACTATCCGGTGATCGTCGAAACCGTTGCGGAAGCGCACGAATTCGAGGCATTTCTATGCGAACGACGCAAACGGCTGATCGCGCCAGCATTGCTTGATCGTCGCCCTTCGGCGCTACTGACAGAAGACATCATCTTCGCGCGCTATAGCCCGCCAGCACCAAACTGGCCCTGGCTCCAACTATGCTGCTGGCCACGCCATTATGTGGCACTTGCACTGGATCCAGAAGAGGGGTTCGCTCGCGGCGCCTTCACGATCGACGCCTTCGACGACGCTGAAAGCATTGGAGCCGCTGAAGCGAGACTGTTGGCGACCCTTGGTTCGACCGAGCCCCGCCTTGTTCAACCGATTCCCGCTCCCCTCGGTCGCGCCTGAGCTTTGCAAGCCTGGCGATTGGGCCCAATGCCTCGCGCGTCGATTGTCCCGTTCCGTGCCATAAGCGGTCTGGTGTTGGCCCTTCATTACCATAGAACGCTTTTTTTGTTCCATAACGGCTCCTGCCTAACCTTCAGGGTGCCGCACCGCACCCATGAACCTTGTTGCGCTGCCCTGTCATGCGTCGCTGATCAGCCTGCCAGGCAGGTACTGGCGGGATCGACTGGAAAAACGTGCCCAAGATAGCTCGGGAGCTTCACGTCCAGCTCTTCGGTGGTGAGAAACGCGGCAATATAGCCGTCCGGGCGGAGGAGCGCCCACTGGCCTGCTTGGAGGCCATAGGCGCCGCCTATATACCCACCATCGTCGATGATGTCGTTCCGCTCGCCGATCATGACGATGCGGATGCCGGCACGCGGAGCGGGTCGATCGGCTGCGGCATAGCCAAGCAGCGTCCATTGCGGGCCCTGAAAGACCGTAAAGAGCCGCGTCGGCTGTCCTGCCTGTCCTCGACACGGAGCGTCGGGTGCGCGATCGCCCGGCTGGATCCGCGCTCTGGCCGAGTTGGCCAACGACAGCGACGAGGTGCGATAGCCGAGATCGAGCTGGCGGGCTTCGCGATCGCGCCGCATCGTGCCTTGCTTCGCTTCGCCAAGCAGACGCGTTGCCAAACCAAGCATGCCGGCCGCGATCGGCCTGCGCTCCTCTTCATAGGTGTCGAGCAGCGCGTCCGGCGCGCCGCCCAATACAGCCGCCAGCTTCCAGCCGAGATTATACGCATCCTGAACGCTGGTATTGAGACCCTGTCCACCGGTCGGCGGATGCGTGTGCGCAGCATCGCCCGCGAGGAAGATCCGTCCGCGCCGATAGTGATCTGCCAGGCGCGCATTCATCGAATAGGCCGAGGACCAGGAGACCGAATGCACGGCGATGTCCGACCGGCCTGAGCGTTCGGTAATGAGCGCGGTCAGCCCGGCAGGCGAGAGGTCGACCTCGCCTTCTAGAGCCACCGGCGCCTGAACCTGGAACAGGTCTGTTCCAGCCAGCGGGCAGATCATCAGCTGGGTTGCCGGAGAGCCGAGCTGGAAGCGATGCCAGGCATCGCGATCGAGGCCGTCCAGTTGCACATCGGCGACAAGAGCGCGAATCCCCAAAGTCTCACCCGGGAAACCGATATCAAGGGCATGTCGAACGAAACTGCGGCCGCCATCGGTTCCGATCAGGAAACGGGCACGCAGGTTCCGTTCGCCGGAAGCATCTTCGATCCGGGCCGATACGCCGTCGCGGTCCTGTTCGAATCCGCTCAGCCGTTGGCCGAACCGGGGGCGATGGCCCAGCTCGGCAAGTCGCTCCCGCATCACAGCCTCTGTACTGAACTGGGGTAACATCAGCGGCGCGGCATAAGGTTCCGCCGGGCTCGAGGCGACATCCGCTTCGGTAAGCAGCGATTCCTCGGTCGTGCCGTCCGCGCGATAGTGTCGTATGGGCGGATATGGCCCACCGGCTGCCGCCATCCGATCGACGAAGCCCAGATCCTCGAACACCTCCATCGTTCGGGGCTGGATACCTTTGCCGCGCGAACCGCCAAACGGCTGTGCATTCTGTTCAATCAGCAGGAAGTCGATGCCGCGGCGAGCGAGATCGATGGCGAGCGTGAGCCCAGCGGCGCCAGCGCCGACAATCAGGACATCCGTGTCGAAGGACATTGGCAAATCTCCGAATCAATGTGTAATATGCACGTATATCCCTTCGACCCTCGAGGCAACAAAAAGCGTGAATAATGCACATAACTCTGACGTCCTGCGCGGGCTGCATGCAGCGATCATCGATCTCGTCGACGAGATAAATCGCCCTCGCCGCGACGACAGGCTGATCGAGGAAGCCGGGATTCCCCTGGATCGCGCGCTGTTTCCGTTGCTTGCGCGCGTATCGCGATATGGCCCGATCGGTGTCGTCGAACTGGCCGATCGCACAGGGCGCGATCACACAACGATCAGCCGGCAGATGACCAAGTTGGAGGAACTGGGCCTCATCAAGCGTCAGGCCTCGGTCCGGGACAAGCGCGTCCGGGAGGCCACGGTCAGCGCAAAGGGCCGCGAAATGGTCGCCGCGCTCAACGCGGCACGCGAGCGGTTGGCAAATCGCATCCTGGTTGACTGGACGGATGCAGACCTTGATCAGTTGCGGCAGCTTCTCCGGCGTTTCGCAGACGATCTGATGCGCTAGGGTGCAGGGATGGGGATAATCGGCACGTGCGCGCTACAGAAGACCGGCACGACCGGCTTCGAGCTAACCAAGATGGGGTCCGAAAGGCCGCACGAGGACTCAAGCCAGGCGAGTTCCTCTTGGACGCCGTCATCATGGCCGATTACGGCACGCGCTACGCAAGGTGCGATGTAGCCGTGCGCTATGTCGAAACCGGAAGGGGTGCAGGCGCATGAAGATGATCGGCCTGATCGGCGGCATGAGCTGGGAGAGTTCCGCAGAGTATTATCGCATCCTCAACGAGGGGGTGAGGGACCGGCTCGGCCCGACCGCATCGGCCCGGTGCCTCCTGTGGTCGTTCAACTTCGCCGAAATCGAGGATTTGCAGCACAGGGGCGATTGGCCGGGCCTGACGACGCGCATGATCGATGCGGCAAGACGCCTCGAAGCGGGGGGTGCGGACGTGCTGCTGATCTGCACCAACACCATGCACAGAATGGCGGCCGACGTTCAGGCGGCGGTAGGCGTGCCGCTTCTTCACATCGCCGATCCCACGGCCGAACGCATCAAGGCGGCCGGCTTCAAGACGGTGGGACTACTCGGCACCGCGTTCACAATGGAACATGCCTTTTACAAAGGCCGGCTCGCCGATCATCATGGCCTCAATGTCATCGTTCCAGACGACGAGGACCGCGCTACCGTCCACCGCATCATCTATGAGGAGCTGGTTGCTGGCAAGGTTCTGCCGGAATCGCGGGATGCTTGCCGCGCGATCATCGCCCGCCTGGTTGAGAGCGGCGCGGAGGCGGTGATCCTGGGATGCACCGAAATCATGCTGCTGGTTCGGTCGGAAGACAGTCAGGTTCCCATCTTCGACACGACCGCCCTCCATGCGGCAGCAGCGATCGAAACGGCTTTGGCTGACTGAAGGCGGCTCTCCCAAAAAGCACGAATTCTGAGGATGGCGCGGTAGCCTGATTGCTGCACGATCGATCCAGTCCACCCTCTTGCGTCGTCAGCCCGCATGGCCGATCAGAAGCGCCCCTGCCGCCACCACGAGGCAGGCGGCGATCCGATAACGGCTCAGGTGTTCGCGAAGGCAGACGCGTCCGATCAGGGCTGCGAAGACGACGCTTGTCTCGCGCAGCGCGGAAACCGGTCCCATCGCGCCACGCGCCATGGCCCAGATGACGATGCCATAGGCCAGAAGCGAGGCGAGCCCACCACCGGCCGCTACGAGCACCTCCCTTCGCCCCCGGACCAATGAGCGGGCATCGCGTAACATGATGTAGGTTGCTGGCGCGAGCAGACCCCACGACAGGCACATCCAGACCGTGTAGCCGAGCGCTGAGCCCGACAGCCGGACGCCGACGCCGTCGGTTACGCTGTAGGCGCCGATAAAGCAGCCGGTGCCGAGCGCGAAGAGCAAGGTCCGCCGCCCAATGGTCCGCCCTTGAAAGGCCAACGAAACGATACCGCCCGATACCAGCAGCACACCGGCCAAGCTGAACGCGTCGGGCAGCTCTCGCGCGAAGATCGCGCCACCGAGCGAAACCAGAAGCGGCGAGACGCCGCGCGCGATCGAGTAGGTCTGTCCGAGATCGCCTTGCCGGTACGTGCGGACGAGAAAGAGATTGTATCCGGTATGAAGCAGCGCCGAAAAGGCGATGCAGCCCCAGCTCGCGTCTGCAGGAACTGGCACGAAGGGCACCATCAGCGCGCATGCGAGCGCGATGGCGATGCACATGACCGTCATCGACCAGAGCCGATCGCTGCCTCCCCTCAGGAGGGCGTTCCAGCTCGCATGAAGGACCGCCGCGAGCAGTACGATGAGGCTGATGCCAATGGACATAGGCTTCACTGCCCCGCCGCGAAGCCGATCGCCACGCCGCTATCGCGTCGTCTTCGTTCGCGCGGTGAGCTTGTTGCCGTCCGGATCGCGCAGGTAGGCGACGAAAACACCGTTCGGGCGCTCGCAGGGTGGGTTTTCGATCGCGGTGCCGCCATGCGCGGTCCCAGCCTCGTACCATGCGCGGACATGGTCGGGGCTGGTCGCGGCGATGCCGATGGTTCCGCCATTGGCTGCGGTCGCGGGATTGCCGTCGATCGGCCGGGTGATCATCAGCCGGCAGCCCTCGTGGTCATAGATCAGCCGGCCTCTCTCGTCGCTCTTACCCAGCTTACCGCCCAGCGCCGTGAATGTCGCGTCGTAGAAAGCTCTTGATCGCTCCAGGTCGTTGCTGCCGATCATGACGTGCGTGAACATAGGTCGTCCTTCGGAAAATGGAGCCCCGGCAGCAGCGCGTTGCGGGTCGTGTCGTTCGCTGTTCCATCCGAACAGCTTTGAGGTTGCGAATGGTCGGCGGATGCCTCCGCCGACCCGAGACGGATGCTACTGCCGCTCGCCGTGATAGGCTTCTTCGGGGCGGATCGGCGTCAGCGTCGTCACTTCAACGAAGTAGCCGCCCTTCGCCCGAAAATAGAAGGACCATCCACCGTGCGCCTCGTGCGGTTCCTGCATCTCCCAGCCATCCTCGCTCAGGCGCGCATGCACGGCATCGACGGCATCACGGGTGGCCTGGATGAAACCGATATGCAGGATGTCGAGCTGCTTGGGGTAGTCGAAACCGTCGAGCTTGCTGTCGAAGTGGTTGACGATCAGCACCAGCCCGTCGTCATCTTGCATGATTGCCATCTTCTTGCCCCGTACGACGAGCGTGCGCAGGCCGAAATAATGCTCGAACATCGCCCGATCAGCTTCAGTGTCGTGGCTGTAGAGGTTGATGTGGTTCAGCTTCATGGTCGTGCCTTTCCGTTGGTGAGACGAACACGAGCCGATCGCGGTCAGACAACGACGACCGGCCACGCACGAGGCGAACCCTCGCTGTGTCCGGCCATGGCCAAGAGCGGCGTTACCCGCTCAAGCGTGACTGTCTCCGAGGAGACCGCAGGTTGTCACCATACCTGCATCGCTGTCTTTTTAGGCAGTTTGCAATTTAGACGGCATACCGACTGCGTCAAGCGGGAGACGTGTCTCCAGCAAACGAACGGCGCTCTTCAAAAGGCCGTTCGCTTTGATTTTGATCTGTCTCGTAGGGATGGTATTTCGGGATAGAGCATGACGCGGAGCCTCAATTAGGCTCTTCTTCAGGATTGTTGCGGTCGAACGCCGCCCGTGAGGCGCGGAAGCTATCGACGTTCCCAACGATCCACGTCCAAAGCGGAACGAGTCTGACCAAGAGTTCAAGGCCGGTGTCCGACAGCGAATATTCGACATGCGGCACGATCTCATCGAAGTCGTGACGTACCACCAGACCGTCGCGCTCCAGGTGACGCAGGGTGCGCGTCAGCATGCGTTGCGTGATCCCGTGCATGCGGCGGCCGATCTCCGCATGGCGAAGCTGGCCATAGACGCCAAGCGTGTGAATAACTCCGAGTGACCAGCGGTTGCCCGCATGGGCGAGCACCTCACGCCGCAGCCCATCGTCATCGTCGCGGAGGCCATCACAGACCGTCTGCGAGTATCGGAGGATGTCCTCCTGGCTCAAGGAATTAATAGCAGTATCACGCATGTACCTATCTTTCGTGCTTGCCCGCGGCTTGCCAGATCACCGGAAGCCAAAATGAAAACGAGCGAGAACGATGAACGATACAGCCTCCACCGTGAAGTCACGGAACATCCTCGTCCTGGGTGCCGGCGAGCTCGGCATGCCAGTGCTGCGCAACCTGGTGCGGCGCGCGAAGAACATCGAAGGCGCCAAGGTCAGCGTCCTGCTGCGCGAGAGCGCCATCGAATCAGGCGACCCGGCCAAGCAGCGAGACATTGCGGAGATCCGCGCGGCGGGCATTGAAATTGTCCTCGGCGATCTGGTGAACGATACGATTGACGAGCTGGCCGAGCTGTTCGCGCGGTACGACACCGTGATCGGCTGCGCTGGCTATGCGGCCGGCATCAACACCCCGATGAAGCTCGCCAAGGCTGCGCTGCAATCGGGCATTCCGCGCTACTTCCCGTGGCAGTTCGGCGTCGATTTCGAGGCGATCGGCCGCGGTGGGCCACAGGACATCTTCGATGCGCAGCTCGACGTGCGCGAGCTGCTGCGTTCGCAGAACAAGACCGAGTGGGTCATCATCTCCACCGGCATGTTCATGAGCTATCTGTTCGAGCCTGGCTTCGGCGTCGTCGATCTGGAGCATGGCGAGGTTCATGCGCTCGGCAGCCTCGACACCGCCGTGACGCTGACTACGCCGGACGACATTGGTGTGCTGACCGCTGAGATCGTGTTCTTCGAGCCGACGATACGCAACGAGATCGTCTTCGTCGCCGGCGACACCGTCACCTACGGCGAGGTCGCGGACAAGCTGGAAGCAGCACTCGGTCGCCCTTTCAAGCGGTCGGTCTGGACCGTGCCTTTCCTGATGGCCGAGCTGGCAAACGATCCGAAGAACATGATGCGCAAGTACCGCGCCGCTTTCGCGATCGGGCGCGGTGTGTCGTGGCCGAAGGAAGGCACGTTCAACGATCGGCAGGGTATTCTCGTCACCGACGTTGCAGCCCTGATCGCTTCCGATCTGCCGGCGGCGCAGCAGGACAAGTGATATGAATCGGGCGGCGCCAGCGCCGCCCAAACCCGCATCGATACGCTCAGGGCTATGGAGCTGGCGCAATCGATTGAGAAAATGTCTGGAGCGATTGTTGGCTGGCAGTTGCGTCGGCCGCCCGCATCGCCAGCGGTGAACACATTAAGTTAGCGCTTATGGAAAATGATCCCCATTCTACAGAACCCAGCCGGTACGAATAATGTGAACAGGCATCTCTGATTGCGAGCCGCTACAGGTAGGCATTAGACCACGACGTCGCCTTTGCCGAAGGCTTTTCGAACACGCTCGCCGCGCACTCAGTGCGTACCGCAGCATTTCTTGTACTTTTTACCAGATCCGCAAGGGCAGGGGGCATTACGGCCCACTTTCATACGCTTTGCGGTCGCAGAGCGATGAGGGTCGTTCTCCAACCGCCATTGGTGTAGCATCTCGACCCAGATCGGGATCAGATCGGGTGCCTCCCGGTCCCAGCGATCTTCCTCCGCTTCGGATAGTGTGAGATCGCCGGCAGCGAAATCCTTGAGGGTACGGATGCCATCAAGGGCCGCATGGCAGCCGGCATCATCGTCAGCCCGTATCTTCGCCCAACCGCTGGGCGCGAGTGCCATGGCCTGGGCAAAGCCGTCGATCCACATCTCCCACATCGTCTCGTTGCTGCGGGTATCGACCTCCAGCAAGGGCACATAGTCGCCCGGATATTTCAGCAACTGGAGGATCGCATGATAGTGCGTCATGATGAGATCGAGCGCGGCTTGAAATTCCGCGGCGGTTTCGAACTCGGGCTCACCATCGCCCTCATCCCCCGCCCAGATCAGGGGTATCCACTGGCCAGGCGTGATGAGGTCCGGGCTGACGACGATGCCGGTCAAAAACCCGTCCAGTTGCGATATCAGCATGGCATCGGGCTGATCGAGCAGCAGGCGGTCGAGTGTGTCGAGATAGGCTGGTTCGGAATCCATGGCTCAGACTAGCGTCCGTGCAAGGCGGCGTCACCGCGGATCGCGGTGGAGCAAGCCCTTCGAGACTATCGGGGCCTGCGGCAATAGATTGCCCTGACCTTACCGTCCAAGGATTGCCGCCACCGGCCGCGCCATATCGACCCGCTGCTTCATCAGCTCCGTGAGCCAGCACAGATGCGCGACCGCATCACCAAGCGGCAACTCGCACACCTCCTCGAAAAGCTCGCGCTGATAGTCCAGGTCTCGTTCGAGAATGTCCCTGAGTCGAGCACGGGCAGGACTGTCGTCATTCACGATCTCGGCATTGGCCTCCCGAGCCGCATCGAGCAACGCCTCGGCGAGTTCCTGAGCCTCATAATATCCACCGTTCAAACCTTCGGCCGCGGCCAGACTGGCCAGCCGGCGTCGCACCAGCGGCAAGTCGGGATCGACCGCCGCATCGTCGAGCGGAAGGTTGAAATCATAAGTGGCGAGAAAGTCGCGGATCATGGCTGCCTCCAAGGCTTATCTGGTACATAACAAGAACAACAAGTCAAGCCGGCGAAGGTCCGCGTTGGTCCCTGGCGAAGGCGTTCTCGCGCACGATCTTGCGGCGGTGCGACGTCCATCACGCATTCCGTGCGAAGGGCCTGGCCCAGCCTGTGGAGGCCATGGCGAAGAATGCGCGACATGCCCGATCTTCGACAGCGGGGCCATGTTCGTTTCGATACTATATCCGCGTCATGTCCCTCCCGGACGGGTCAAGTAAACTGCGCTCCAAAACTTGTTCCAAGGTGGTCGGACGCGATATGCTCGTTCGGATAATCATTATATGATGAGTCGCGCTGTAGTGGGGGACACATCATGCGACATTGGCTCTGGCTTCTCGTCATCGTTGGACTGGCAGGGATCGGCCTTTCGTCAAGCGAACCCGCAAAGGCCTGGGGACGCTATGGGCATCTGACCGTCTGCGATCTCGCCTATCGCAATTTCACGCCCGCGACACGGCAGGCGGTCAACACCTTGCTTCAGTCTCGCTCCGGCGGCATCCTCGTCAAGGGCAGGGGCCGTATGGCCGACCGGCGCTACACCGCCTTCAATCTCGGCTGTCTCGAAGAAGACGCCCTCCCGCGGCGTCATGCCGAAGACCATTTCATCAACGTGGCTCGCACCGTTCCTGCTATCGCGCGGGCGCAGTGTCCCGCCGGCGGCGAATGCATACTGGCAGGCATCGCGCGCGACCTTGCGATCCTCAAGGACAGCGCGCTTCCGCGTGAGGACCGGGTTTTCGCCCTGATGGCGCTGGGCCACTGGGTGGGCGACATCCATCAGCCGCTACACATCTCCTACGCTGACGATCGCGGCGGCAACGGTATCGATGCGAAGCTCACCGGCAAATGTGGCACCTCCTCCTACCGCGTCGACAATCTTCATGCGGTCTGGGACAATTGCCTGCTCGAAGCCGGCATGTTCGAGCGCGTGCGCAAGCGCGCGGACTTCAAGAAGAGCTGGGGACCCAACACGATTACCTACCGTGCGGTCGATACCCTTCAGGCGAACACGACGCTGACCCAAGAGCAGGCGATGGTCGGCGGCGAGCCCTGGCAATGGGCGCAGGAGTCGTACGCAATCACCCGCGATCCGGGCGTCTCCTATTGCTTCATCACCGGCTCGGCCTGCCGCTATTCCGACACGCAGGATGTGCTGACCTCCAGCGGCCCCAAGCGGCTCCAGCCAGTCAGCCAGGCGTATCTCACAACCTACGCGCCTGCTGCCGAGGCGCGCATTCGTCTCGCCGGTTTCCGGTTGGCACATCTCATCAACAGCGCGCTCGATCCCAACTATACCGGTCCGGTCCAGAATTCGACGCAAGCCCCCTGATGGCCAAGACAGCGGTCAAGGCCGACAGCATCGCGCCAGCCATCGAACTTCCCACCTTCACGGCCGAGCAGTTCGCGCTGGGCGCGCCGCCCGAATGCGACATGATCATGAAGGGGGGCATTACCTCGGGCGTGGTCTATCCCTACGCCGTCCTCCAGATCGCTACCAAATATCGCCTGCGTTCGCTCGGCGGCACTTCAGCCGGGGCGATCGCCGCCGCCTTCGCGGCCGCTGCCGAATATGGCCGGCTGCAAGGGCGACCGGATGCCTTCCTGACGCTCCAGTCCTATTGCGATGGGCTGCCCGATCGCCTGCTGTCCCTGTTCCAGCCGAGCGCGAACCTTGTGCCTGCGGCCGACAGCATCAAGGCGGCCATCTCCACCGGGGGGATCGGGCCAATTGTCAGGAAGGGGCTGCGGCGGAGCATATTGCCGGCGTTTGGCGGCGGAATTGCGCTCGGACTGCCCTCCTTCCTTCTTCAGTCGAGCCTCTATGCGACCGGCCTCGCGACAGTGCTGGGGTTCGGGGCCGCCGGTGTCCTCGGCTTCTACCGCTGGGGACGGCGTGTATTTGCCGACCCACTGCTTGATGCGTTCAACCAGCTCCCCGAGCATCATTATGGCGTTTGCACGGGACTGACACAGCCGGGCAATGACGCGCCGGGCCTCACCGACTGGATCTATAACGCGCTCCAGCACATCGCCTTTGGCGATCCCAACCATCCGGTCCCGCTAACGTTTGGCGACCTGCGCGGCCCCGATTCCGACAAGCCGGAGGTCGATCTCAAGGTTGTCACGACCAATCTTTCGATGCGGCGCCCGCACACCTTGCCGCGTCTGGGCGTGCCCGCGGCGTTCCGCGCCGCAGACTGGGACAGGCTCTTTCCCGAGCGCGTGATGCGTTACCTCTATGAGGGCGGGACGATCAGATCCGACCTTGAAGCCGGTGCGTGGCTGTTTCCCTTTGAGGACAAGCTCCCGGTCGTGATCGCGGTCCGCATGAGCCTCAGTTTCCCGCTGCTGTTCAGCGCGGTGCCGCTCAGGATCGAGGATAAGGAGCTGCCCTCGATCATCAGGTCGCTTGGCGGCGAGCCGGGCAAGGCCCCGCAGATCAGGACCGTCCATTTTTCCGATGGCGGGATCAGCTCCAATTTCCCCATCCATATGTTCGACGCGCCGCTGCCGACCCGTCCCACCTTCGCGTTCAGCCTCGAGGAATTGCTGTGCAAGGCCGACGAAGTCACAAGCCGGGTGGCGTTGCCCGCCACGGCCAGCGAGGGCATGGGCGTCCAGGTCAAGGAAGTGAAAAGCCCCGCCGACTTCGGCTGGCAAATCCTGAACTCGGCCAAGGACTGGCAGGACCAGCTCCTGTCGGAGATCACCGGCCAGCGCGAACGCGTCGCCCGCATCTTCCTCACCGATCGCGAGGGGGGCCTCAACCTCGATATGCCGCCAGAAGTGTCTCGCCAGCTTATGCGGTGGGGCTATGAGGCCGGCCGCAAGTTCACTGATGGCGCCTTCGATTTTGACGAGCACAGATGGCGCCGGCTGCTCGTACTCTACAAGCATCTCGAACAGAATCTGGAAGCTATGGACCGCGTGTGGAACGGCGGGTTCGCTACCTGGTACAAGGCTTATCTGCGCGACGTGAAGAGCTACAAGAAGCTGACCCTTGCTGACCGCCGCAGGATCGCCGCCGACATCCGCGAGCTGCTCGCCGCCCGACACCATGGAGACGGCGGGGCAATCGCGAAGCTGGATGAGAAACTTCCCAAGCGAGCCGGTGCGCTCAAGGTTGCTCCGAAATACTGACACACCGCCCGATCGAGGAGTGAGACTTGAACAGGTTCTTCGACCGCAATGAATATCGCCGCGGATTTCCGCGCCGGGCGTTTGCAAGGCTCGACGATATCGAACCGATCGCGCCCGCCCCGGACGACGACCTCACCTTCGTGCTCGACGCTGTCGATGCGGATTGGAAAGGGTTCGGTGAAGGCGGACCGTTCAACCTGTCCGATCCCGACCTTGAGGGTCGCATCGCCAGCTTTTGGCGTGGGCGCTTCGGGCGCGACGGCGGCGACGGGGACGGACCCGATGGCTATGAGGAGGTTCCGATCTATCGGCTCGAACTTTCACTGTCGCCCGGCCAGCGGTTTTTCGGCCTCATGCCGCGCGATGAAGAAAGCTGGCTCTCGCTCGAGCTGTCCGATGTGGTCAGCGAGACCCCGGTCGATGTCTATGGAGGGCTCTTCGGCGCGCCGACGCGGGCCTATCTGCATAGTGCCCCTGCGAGTGCGCCATCAGGCCCGCTGTCCACCCTGTTCGACATGACCACCTGGCCCGACGCGAGCCAGGCCGACCTGATCTCGGCGCTCCACCCGCAATGCGAACTCGAAGCTCTGGTCTGCTTTGACATCGGGCAGGGCTCAGCCTCCGCCCTGGTCTGCCAGTGTGGCAAGCCAATCTACTATTTCGACACCGGCCGGGGTTCGGGGCGCAACTCGCCGACCGCGCCGACGACGATCGATTTCTGCACCTGCTCCTCGCCCACCGTCATCCTCTCGCACTGGGATACCGACCATTGGGCCGCCGCCGCCGGCCATGCCGGCCTTGAGGCGCGGAACTGGGTAGTGCCCCGTCAGACGATATCGACCTCGCACACGACCTTCGCCAACGGCATTCTCAAGGCGGGCGGAAACATCCTCGTCGTTGCCCATGGGGCCGCCGCGCTCACCTGGTCCAGCGGGCGTCAGGACTATGACCTGCAGCGCGCGACCGGCACCGGGCGCAACGGCAGCGGGCTTGTGCTCATCGTCACGGATCGCCCCAGCGGGCGATCCTGGGTTCTGACCGGCGATGCGGGCTATGACCTCATCGCGCAGAGCGCGCCGTCGGATATCGCAGCCATGATCGTCCCCCATCATGGGGCCGATATGGGCGTCAGCAGCATTCCATTCGCCCGATCCCTAAACAGCTATGCGCGCCTCTTTTATTCCTTCGGCCCGGACAATGGTCATGGCCCCAAGACGCCGCCTGTTCGCCATCCCGTCGCGGCGGCCGTGACCGCACATCACAGCCAGAGCTGGGCTCATGGCTCCTGGAGCCCACCAACGGGCGGCCATTCGCTGGCCGGTGGCGATGTTCTGGCGACCGCGACCCATCTCACCACGCATCTCGACGGTGGTGCTGCAGGCTGGACCGGCGCGCCGATCTCGCTAGGCCATCTGTCCAGCTGCCCGAATGCCATGCGGGTGCCCCAGCGCTGAACAAAGGCAAGGTCGAACCCGGCCGCAACTGCGCGGCGCCGGCGCGGCGTCATTCAGTGCCCGCCGACGGACAAGTTTGACTCCGGGCTCGCGCGTGAAGTCCAACCGGACCTTGATCAATCAATCAGTTCCAGTCTCGGCCTCGCCGCTTCCACTGTTGGGCGCGATGTGCCCCAGCCACAGCGGCAGCTTGCTATTCTTGAAGTCCCAGTCGCCGAGCGGCGCGAACCATTCGGGTGCTGCCTCGCCATTGAACTGGATCACCTGGTCTCCGTCAACCGTCTGGGCCGCATAGTAGCGGCTGAAGATACGGCTGGCCCAGCCGATTCCGTCAAAGCCCTGATCGGATTCTTCCTCGGGACGCGCGACATATTCGACGCCTGCGATCTCGCCACGGTCCATCCGCGCGACTGGATCGTCGACCGGCCAATCTCCGAACAGGAAAAGGATCTCGGCCAGCCTGCGATCCATCGGATCGGCCAATTCCGTGTCGCCGCTATACATCCGCGCCGCGCCGATAATGAACTCCGCCAAGCCTTCCGGGCTAAGCTTGCTCGGCATCTTCCGGTCCGCATCGAGAATGAGCCGGAGGGGGGCTCTGGTCATGATGATGGTCTCGCCAAGTCTCCCGAACTCGTTGGCCATCACCGCATCCTGCATGGTCAGGCGCAGGCCGCCATCCGGGCGGCGAAAGCGCTCCGGCGACACGATCGTCCAGATATTCCAGAGCGACCAGAAGATTGCGAGCTTGAGCGGTGTGCCGACCATTTCCGCATAGATTGAAGCGATCTGAGATAGGCGGCCGACATCGTCGTGCTCTGCTTTAACGGCTTCTGGCTGCGGACATTCTTGACCTCTATCAGCCATTGCTCGCCATCGTTGAGAACCACCCGGAAGTCGGGCGCGCCCGCCTTCATCGCCCCATGCACGCGGCCGATATCCTCGGTCTTGAACATCTTGAAGCGCCCAAGCGTCAGCACCGTCGCCTCGAAAAGCCGCTCAGTACGCGAGCCATGTACGAGCGACATGTCCGCCAGCGCCGTCTCGAGCTTCGGCCTGGCATCGGCCATGAAGCGGTCGATCAGCGTTGGATCGTTGAGCGCGATCCGGTTGGCCTGCGCGAAGGCAGCGAGCGACGCCAGGAGATCGAATGCCTTTGGCGCAGGGCTACCCGACGGCTTCTCGCTCATTGGGTCCCTGCGCCCGGAGGCTCCACATCGGGAGGGCTCATATATTGCCGAAAACCCGCCAGATCCTCGTCGCTCGGATTTTCCGCCTCCGGAAAATGCCGGATCGTCTCCGCAATATCGCGCCGGGAGACATAGCCAATGATCGCACCGCCATTACTCATCTCATAATCCATCGAGCCGGTGTAGCGATTGGGGAGGGCTAGCCCCGGCGCGAAGGCGATCGGCTTCTTGTTGCCCTTCTTGCTCACCTCATGCTTCGCAAGCGCGACCCGGATGAACTCGAGCGTAGTGAAGCCCATCTCGGTCCGGCGCAGATCGATGTGCATCTGCTCCACCAGCTCGGGCCGCTCCTCCGCATCGCGCAGCTGTTGCGCACGAAGCTCACGGTCATAATGACGATAGCCAAGTTCCCGCTCGAGATGGGTCGCCTTCTGGCCGAAGCCCCCATTTTCCGCCAATCGGATGACTTCCTCGCAGCGCTGGCGCCATGTCCGTAGCAACTCATAGGCCGCAAAGATCCACATCGGTGAAAGCGCCTGAACCATGGCAAGCGTCGAACGGGGCGGATCGTCCTCGACCATTTGCTGTAGGATCTTCTCCTCCAAGCCGTTGAGCATATTGTCGACATGGCATAGCTGGCTCGCCTGCATCACCAGGAACGGATTGTCCGCAAAGCCGGCCAGCGACTTCAGCGCCTCGAACAGATCACTGCGGCCGATCTCGGATACGCTACGATAGCGGGGGCCATCATCCTCGGTTTCGAACATCTCGGACACAGCCTCATTCGCTCCCATAGGGCGGATTGGTCACGGCCAGCGGGAGTGGGTCGGCAAGGCCCCAAAAGCGCATCGCGGCGCGAACATAGCGCAGAAGGTCAGACTTTCGGATCCGCACATGCTCGCTCGCCATCGCCTCTCCCGGAAGGAGGTCATGATAGTCGACCGCCTTCTCGTCCCACAGGTCAGGCGCGAGCATGTTGAGCTTCTCGCACGCTTTCCCCTCTCCATGACGCACGACATTGGCGACGATGAACATCTGGGTCAGATCCCGCCCGAGTCCATCCGTCACGAGATCGATTTGGGCCTGCTCGGCGCAGCCCCCAAGCAGCGCTTCGAAACCGCCAAGCTTACTCATATCGGCAACGCCGGCGTCCTGTATCGCACGCGCCCACCGGCTCAACTGTCGCTCGAACAGACCCGCAAGGGTCAGGGTGAACGCCTTGGCTGCTTCGTTCGCGGTATAGTTGTCGACCTGCGCCGCGGCGCGGTCGAGAAACCGGTCAAGGCTGTTCGCTTCCCCGACCTCCAGCACCGCATGCGCTGGCAGGCCGTCCATGACCGGCTCGATCACACGATCGAAGAACCGGCAAAGATTGGCCTGAAAGATGCGCGGTAACTGGTCCACCATCGATGTCATCAAAGTCCCCGGCGCCGCCCCGTGCCAACTTCGAAAAGGATGACGCAAACGCTCACGGTTGCAAGTCACGATTGCCTCGCCGCCGCAATGACGATGCGATACAGTCCTTGGTAGATAATGGAGCAGGGGGAATGCGTGGCGCGATCAAAGGGCGATGCTCACCGACAATCTTCGAAAAAGCCGTACAACGAGCGCACCGATCTCGAGAAACTACAGTCACAATGGACCAAATTATCGGGGCTCCACGGTCGCGACGAGCCCTCTGCCGCAATCGTTCGCTGCGCCACCGCAGCGGAAATCGCCGCCAACTACGCAGTGCGCACCGAGTGGGGCAAGAAGACCCAGTTCGATGCCGCGATCATCGACCAGTTCCTTCGCTGGGCGAATGGTCTCCCTCTGAAGGTCGAACGGCTTTACGTGCCCGTCTTCTTCGCCACCCCCGGGACGAGCCCGAAAGCCAGAGCCCTCATCCGCTCGGCGGGCAAGATCAACAAAGTTCGCAATGCCGTCGTCCATCAGGGATCGTTCAGCAGCAACGACGAGGCTGAGGCAGTGATCGCGGAGGCGAGGGCGTTCATCAATATGATCGTCGGCCTGTCGATCGACGGTTTCGACATCGACGCTCAGGCGTCGCAAACTAAAACAGCGGCACCGGCCGAGGCGACGCCCGCATGACCGCCGGGCGGCCGAAACGGCACCATTATGTGCCCCAATTCTACCTCCGCCGCTTCGCGTGCGCGGACGATGCGAACAAGGTCCGCGTGGTCGAGCGGCACGGCGACATCGTCGCCATCGACCGCAAATCCATCGATCGCATCGGCTATGAGGACGCCCTTCACGCCTATGTCCAAGACGGCGTGCCCCGCTCGATCGAGGGCCCGATCAACCAGGCGATCGAGACGCCCTTCTCGAACAGCGCGACATGGAAGATGATTGCGGAGGGCTCCTTCGCGTCGCTCTCCGAGGTGGACAGGATACCGATCTACGGCTTCGCCCGGCACCTTCAGCGCCGCAACCTCGAAACACTGCGCTTTATCGAAGCGGAGTCCGCCCGCTTCGCAGATGGTCAACTAGACGGCGGCCTGACCGAGGATGAGCATGAAATGCACGCATGGATCGCCGCATCGGCGGAAAATGCGCACGCGCTGTTTCGCGAAGGCGCTTTGGATACGGCGATCCCTGAGGACGCTGGCGCCATCAACGTGATGGTGTGCCGTTCACCCATCCCTCTACGGACGTCGACGAACCCGACATGATGATCTCCGTCCCCGGTCGACGATCCGTTTTCGGCGACTTCTTCAACGATCTGCGAACCTGGTGGCTCACGCTCGACCGCACGTGTGGCGCCTTCATCGTCGCAGGTGGCCCGCCGGGCTTCAGCCAATCCGCCATGCCGCCAGATGCGGCGCGCATGATCAACCAGCAATATCTGGTCCAGCACGGCAATAGTATGACCGTCCGCTATCTTCTCGCCGACGATCCCTATCTCGACGAGGATTTGCGATGGGCAGGCTATGACTTCGAGCGGTCCACAACCCATGGCGCCCGCTGGAGGAAGCGCATCGGCGGGGCATAACCGCGCCGCCAGCGCCGGCGCGCCCGATGTCTTGCCGGCCAGCCGGATGCGACGTTCGCCCTACTGGATAATCCCGTTTGATGCTATGATCTACCTGACCGATGAACCGGCGGCGGCGGGCGCGCGGCCGTTGAGCTTCCAGACCCAATGAGGAGCGACATGGACGACGTGATGATCCGGGATGCAGCTCAGGCGCTGGCCCGGCGGCTCAAGGCGCTGCTCGATGAAAGCATGGCGCCGGAAATAAGGCTCTCCCGCGAGGAGGCCTTACTCGCGCAAGGGTTCGCCGAAAGCGTCGCGGATCTTCTCGCCGCAGAACTGGCGAAGGTTCGACCGCAATAGATGAAGCACCCTTATGTCCCGCAAATCCTGCTGCGGCGCTGTTCCAAAGAGACCAGCAAGCTCCAGAGCTTCTAGGTGGTTCGCGGGAAGGTGGTTTGCCGGCCACAGGCCCCGGAATATACCGGTTACGAGATCGCGCTATACGCCGTCATCGCGAACCTATTTGGCATCGACCAGGACCTTCTCAAACGGAGGTTCTTCAGTCTGATCGACAGCAGGGCAGCCGAAGCGCTCGCCAAAATGGAGGAGCACAAGCTACACGACAAGGATAGCAAGATTGCGCGACCTTTTCCTGAACTCGCCGCACACGCGTAAGCCTGACAGACTCGCGCATATGCAAATCGAGGGGGGAAGATGTTCGAGGGCTTCCTCGCGGTTAAACTGGTTAAATTTCGATCGGCTGCCGCAACGGCTTCTCAGGGCCCTGGTGGGCCAAGTTCCGTCGCTTGCCGAATCGAATGCTCTTGCCCACTCTCGATTTCGGGAGACGAGATAGCATAAGGGCGGGCATGAACTTCGACGAGTATCAGCTGACGGGGCGCGCAACCTATGCGGCGTTCGTGGATGCGGTCCGCACCATCCTGGTTTCGCTGGTCGACAGGCATGGCTTCACACCACACGCGATCACCGGCCGTGCCAAGGATCCGGTGTCGCTCAAGAAGAAGCTCGCGAAAAATGGCATCGATCCGGCCGCGGCCATCGAGGAGGCGCTCAAGGATCTGGCCGGCTGCCGCATCGTCTTCCTGACGAACTCGCAGGTCGCGGCCTTCGGCGCGACCGGCGCGATCAATGAGAATTTCGATATCCTCAACGTCAACGAACACCACCCGGTGCCGGGGACGGAAACCGAGGACCGCCTCTTTGACAGCACCAACTATATGGTGGCCCTCAAGCCCGACCGTGCCGCTCTGCCCGAATATGCGAAATTCGCCGGGCTGAAGATCGAGATCCAGGTGCAGACCTTGCTTAACCATGCCTGGGCCGAGATGGGCCATGACACCATCTACAAGGAGCCGGACCTCAAGCATGTCGATCCGCGTCATCTGGAGGCGATCAACGCGCGCATGACGAAGGTGATGCGCGAGCATCTGCTGCCAGCCGGCTACGCCTTCGACAAGATCGCAAGCGACTTCAACCGCATCATCAAGGCCGACGCCGCCGCTGACGAGACCCTCGCGACGATCGCGAACTCCACGAACAATGACGAGCTGCTCGGGGCGTTCGAGTCAGCCGACACGCTGATCCTGCCGATGATCACAGATAATAGCGGAGTCTTTGTCGAACTCGTGCCGCAGATCGCCGAAGCGGTTGAGCGCGTGCGGGGGACCCAGAGCGCACCCGTCGAGTCGATCATGGGCAATTTTCCCGGCAAGACCGGAGAGATCGTCGCCAAGCGCGCCGCCGACCTGATCGGCCGTGGTCTCTATGTCGATCCAAAGCTCAGTTTCGAGACGATCACCCGCCTCTATCGGGGTGCCCTGACCGATGGCGAGCGCAAGATCTGGACCGATCTCGGCGCCCAATTTGCCTCCTACACTGTCGATGCATGGGAGAAGGTCGGGGCGGGCATCCAGGCGTTCATCGTCGAGCGGATCGGGGCTCTCGGCGCCGATGATCGGAAGGCGCTTGCCGGGCTGATCCTCGCGATGCTCGCCAAGGTGCTTTCCTATGAGATCAGCGGGGTTCGGCGTGGCGACTTCCGCACGGTCCTGTTCAGCACCGCGACGGTCCCGGCAAGCGACGGCCTCCGGAAGATCCACACGGATGCCTTCGACATCCTCGAGCAGATGCTCGACGCGACGGCCGACGATGCCGAGCGTCGCGACGTTCTTGCACCGCTGTGGATCGCGGCGACCCCGCCCAATGGCGCCAGCGAGGGCCTTCGCATCCAGGTCATGGCCGACGCGATCCGCCTTGCTGCGTTTCTGCAAGACCGCGTTGCCGGCTGGAGTCTGGAGCTTCGGCGCAAGACTGAGATCAAGGCGCTTCGCGTGCATCGCAACTTCCGCGCGGTCCCCGCCGGCATGGCCGAAAACAAGGAACTCGTCTCCACCCAGGAAAAGCTCGTCCCCGCGCTCCTTACGCTGCGCGACGCCCTCAACGCCGACCCGGAGTTCGTGCTCTACAAAACATTGATTGGCACCGATTCCGTAGCCCCCAAGGCGTGGGACGAGGCCGTGCCGGACTTCCGCGGTGTGGCCGCATGGCGCAAGGAGCGGTTTCCTGAAATCGCCGCCGAGGTTTCCCCGGAAAAGGCAGCGGAGTGGGTTGCCCGGCTGCGCGCTTTCCTGACGATGCCAGCGAATGCCGCCGATCGCTATCCGCTGACGGATTTCGTCGAAACGCTCGTGCAGGCGCATCCCGGTATCGGCGTGCACTTGCTCTATCAGATGGACCCCGACCTTCAGCCAGTCCTCGTGCGTCTCCTGCGCGGGCTCGACGCTGCGGGGGAAGGCGATGTCATCGCTCAGCACGTCGCGCGCTTCATCGGCGAAGGGCGGTTCTTGGCCAGCCTCGCGCTCTGGTTGGGACGCCGCGATCAGATCGACGTCGCGTCGCTTGCCACGGTTGGCGACCGGGCGCGCGAACTGGGCGATCCCGAAGCGGTGCTCGAGACGGTGAACGCGGCCGGTCACCTGTTCAAACGCGGGGCAGATCGGTCGCTGATCGACCGCGTGTTCCTTCCTTCCGCTGAATATTTCAGGGCCTCCAAGGATCCCTTCTGGAACGATCGTCTGATGGATGTGGTCGATGCCGCGATCGTGGAAGGCCTGGATGAAGCGCGGTCGCGCATCCTCCTCGAGCTGTTCGTACCTGTGCCTCAGATCGACTATTCCGGGGACTTGGTCCTCGCAGCGGTCGCACGACGCTTCCCCACGCTCGTCCTCGATTATTTCGGCGCTCGTATCGTCCGCGACGCCAGGTATCGCGCGGCGATCTGGGTGAGACATTAGCGGCGATCAGGATGAGACTCTGAGGCCGTGACGGGATCGAGATTGTCGCGGCGCGACAGGCAATGCAAGCCGAGATTGGAGTTGATCGCCGCTCC
>Ga0247735_1000053_pt1 | contig 76172 bp, 100 predicted proteins | sample UWRJL178409R2_FD_180934 | JGI IMG/M metagenome (GOLD analysis project Ga0247735, IMG submission 180934) | Plant litter microbial communities from Arlington Agricultural Research Station in Wisconsin, United States - UWRJ-L178-409R-2 | ecosystem: Environmental > Terrestrial > Plant litter >... | reverse complement strand
ATAGTAGCTGGACTGATATTCTCCTAAAGATATTTTATCCTATCAATAATACTGCAATCGGAGAAGGCCATGCATCCGACCTGTCTTTCAAATCAGATAGTCAAACAAACTTCACATTCCCCTTCGCCTTAATCTACAAGACTACACTGGACCCGCAGAGCAGGGTCATCGCTGATCTGGCCTTGAAATGTGGTTCAAATTCTGACCTTACAGTAAACTACAAAATTACGGTAGGCGTCGCTTTCGTTTCTACGATGATCTCGTCTAATGAATTTACGTAGCTTGGCATTCGCATTGCCCTGGTCACGATCTCGCCTGTGATAGAGAATAAGTTTACATTCCCCTGTCCTATACCACCATCAGACCTTGCTGTACGTTACTTCCCTCTCTCAGCGAGTTATTTTGCTAATGGTTATCCCGGTTTAGAAATTCCTCGGTGGTGGGCGTTGATGACCCATCCTCAGAAAAAGTGAACCTCGCCACTCATTGGGACTTTTATGGACATCTGCATTCACGATCTCATCCATCACGCATCTCTCGTTATATTGCTTATCTTATTTACGGCCAATGTCATATAACGCTGATAATGATATCTGTAAACCTCTACCTAAAGAACGCCAGTACTCTATCTAATTGATACCCGCCGAGCCTTCAAGGTATCGAAACCATATGAGATGTTGGCTCGGCATGTCGTCTACGAAGTGCAGTTGTAGAAATTCACTTCTATCCACCGTTTATGATTCTGAATTCAGAGAGTTAGGTCTGGTTACGCGTAATGAGGATTGGAATTACCTTGAGTGTCATTGAATGCTACGACAAACTGTTCGATGTACTTTTCCCAATGACGCTTTGGTTGCTTCCCCTGATAGTTGATGACCTGATAATGTTTCCAGTGTGTCTGAACTCGTCGCGGGGCACAGAAACCAGCCGCCACTTCTTCGTCTCTGTGGGATACAATCCCTGTATCCCTTTGGCAGCCTGCCCCGTCGCAAGCCCCTGAGCCTTGGATATAGCATCCCAGATAAAATCAAGCTTTGAGGTCTTGATGGAGTGTGTTTGCGTGACGGCCGGTTGAAATAGGGTGACCAGCCCATCTTCTGAAATAGAGAAGGCATTGAAGGTAGCTTGATTCCGACGGCCAGGTAAGAAGAGGGCAGCCTTTAACGGGTCATTGGTGAAGCGTACAAATTCATCAGCCAAGGAGTTTTCATCGCTGTGATTGAAGATAAGAGAGAATGGCAAGTGTATCTGGTCGAGACGAGTACGTGTCCTCTGTAGATGGTGGGTCGGAACGGTTGTCGACCTTTAAGCGCTCCAATTGTATCACGCGATTCCCAGCTCTTTCCAACTCCCCTGATATAACTCGGTTCTCCCACATCCATCCTGCTGATGCATGGCTTTGTTTCTCACTCGAAAACTGGTTGAAGTATTGCCAAAACAGTTCCACATTGTGCTTCAAGACGGTCTCGTATAGAAGGTCGGCGATATGCGGGGAGGTGAGGATGATGAGTGGCCGGCGGTCACTGTCTGGCGTAATTGTGATCATTTGAGAAAACGCCTCAAGCAATTCGTCGTTCATCGAGCTGGCTCCAGTTCCTCGGTAGAGATACCCAATCAACATTGGGCCAGGCAGGTCCTCAGCAACGTACTTGAGGCTTATTTCCAGCCGCTCGACCTGCTCGGGACGCGCTGCAAGTCGATAGCAGTCGCGAGCAGAGCCTCCGTATTTGGTGAACACGTCCCAAAGGGTTTCATCATCAAATGTCTTTGACTCAAATTTTGTTCTATGAAAATAATTAGTTACTCTTCGATACACAGATCAAGACTCACGCTCCAATATATATTTCATGCCATTTCCAAGAAGTCATGATCGCCAATGATGCGCTAAATTGTTTCGACCATGACTTCCACCTTGTAGGTTGTGGCGGGGTTGCCTGCACAAGAAATAATCGCGAGCGTGCTTCCATAAACTCCGCACGAGGTTTGAAGACATCGAAATTGGAGTCCGACAGAGCCCATATTCCTGGATGACGCAGTGGATCTATTCGTTCCGATTTGGCAAAAACTTGGACATTATCGCGATCAAGGAAGAGAAACGCCCGTAATGAGCTCTGTTGAAGTGCGGTTTTCTTGCCGAGGAGTATTCGGTGGATGAGAATGTAGTACAAAAACGTCGACTTTCCTAAGAGAATTGATGTTAGATATCTTCGCTGTGGGCAATAAAATTCTTACCGATTCCGGATTGGCCTGTTAGTACCACTCCTCGTTCTCCATCTTCACAGAGGCCCGTGATATATTGGAGCATATGACGGTATTCGTCCCGTATAATTATTGAATCGACATCATTCGCGAAGAAACCCGCGAAATCCGAACCTAAATGAATAGACTCATAAGATATCTGTGAATTCAACGGGGTCTGACCCTCTTTCATAACGTCGGCCTCTTCCTCGTCGAGGTCAAACAGGTGTGGAACAGCCAACGATTGTTTCCTACGAATTTCGTTCCAACCAGCTTCGCCCGCTCCCCAGTATCGCTTGCAGAGAAGGATGAGCCACCTCGTCTCGGTATCTGGTATCTATATTAGGAAATTCATGAAGAAAGGGGATAAGGGCTAGGATGAACCTGGTTCGGCTAGCGATGCTCTCTCAATAAGACCTTCGCGAAGAAGATCGGAAAAGACATACGGGCAAACAAATTCCGGTCATCTGCAACTCGCCCTTTTTATAAGCCTGATCAGGCGAGTTAATTATTCAGCAACACACCTATGATGGGGCCACGACGAATGGCCACATTAGAACTATCGAAAACGTCAAACTCGAGGATTTGGGCCGAATTTTTCCTTGAATGGCAGATCTCCATATCCTCGTTCGAACAGACCGTTATGTTCCGAGTCAAGTCATTGTAGTTATCAATGTAAGTGACGTCGAGTTTGTCAATGGGGATCGCGAACATCTCATGAAGTCTTTCAGCGAGTTTAGACCAGCTTGGAAGCTGTTCAAATTGTGTGATATGAGTCTCCCCATCGTATTTGAGTTTGAAGTGTATGTTCATGATTGAAGCGTTGGAAAGGGGTCATGAACTGGCCAGCCACTATATTGACGCTGATGTAATGTTCGGAAGAGAGGAATAGGGGGAATATCACTCTAGCAATCTAAACTATAGAGAGGTGCTTATCTTATCTACGGGCAATGCCATAATAGCCACCGATCATTTCGTGTTACTCCCGTCGATGATGTCAATCTTCAGAACCATACCATGCGCAACATCGCAGATGGACGCTCTTGATACTTGACCACTAGCCATGGCCACAGATCTGGAAAAGATCACGCCGCCCAAGAGCCTCACTGACGAGCAGAAGGGCGTAGTGTTTCAGCACTTCTTCCGACGACTTGCAGACTATCGCAACTTCGCAGTGCTATATGGGACGCTCGAGTGTTCGTTAGCTGCGGGAAATGACGAGGATGCATTGAAGAGGCAGGATGAATTTGAAGCAGAGATCAGTCGGTGGGCTCAGCAGCTGCTAGAGAAAGCCTGGATTGCATGCAATGGCGATGATACAGGTGTGTTCTACATAACAGTTTCCACTATCCAATGTCATTTGAATATTATGTGCAGAGAAATGTCCAAAACTAGATCCCTTCACAGATACAGCTACTCATGATTTAGACAAACTACCGCCCAAGGAAGACATGTCCAAGATACTCAGCACTATACTATTCCTCGATATAACAATATCGAAGCAGTATTCAGCCAGGACCCGTGCATTCCTCTCTACGCTAGGTTCATTAGACGAGACAGCCATTAGCAGCACGCTCAAGAATCCAGAACACGCTATCGAGGAAGCCAAGAAGCAAACAGAATCGACAAGGAGTGAATACGCCGATCGCGGAAAGGCACTTAGAGTAGCAGGCGTTGGCCTTGGGGCTATCGCCGGCGGTATTCTAGTAGGCGTTACTGGAGGCCTCGCTGCGCCGCTCGTTGGCGCGGGGGTCACAGCGATCTTCAGCTTCTTCGGTCTCGGAGGGTCTATCCTAGGTCTGCTAGCAAGCGGAATAGCCGGATCGTCCGTCGTGTGTGGCGCACTCTTCGGCGTCTACGGCGCCAACTCGACTGCAAACATGGTCGAGCGGCATACCAGGGAGGTCAGCGATCTTGCTCTTGTACCTGTCAGAAAGAGCAGGGAGGGCTACGACACCCTAGGTGTGAGGTTGTGTGTTACCGGTTGGCTTGGTGACAAATCGGACGTCACAGCGCCCTGGACGATATTCAACGGGGACGATACGTTTGCGTTGCAGTGGGTCCGTCAGATCCGTCAAAGCTCCTCGTGGGTGTGCTAATCTATTGTCATTAATCAGGAGATCAAGGCTTTAGAAGAGCTTTCGGACGCTTTAATGGCCGTGGTCAAGTCCCAGGCGATGAAGTATGTCAAGGGTGAAATTCTCAAGCGCACGATACTCGCTGGTTTGATGAATTCTCTGGCACCTCTTGCCTTGCTGAGAGTAGGGCAGATAATTGGTGAGTTCTGTCTTTTATTTTATTGTAAAAGATTCTCACCTTTTGCAGACAATCCATGGATGAACGCCAGAGCACTAGCAATCAAAACTGGGGCTGTTTTGGGTGATCTGCTTGCAAACCGCGTGTTCGGTAACAGACCAGTGACATTGACAGGATACTCCCTTGGATCGCTAGTTATTTTTGAAGCTCTCAGAAACCTGGCCTCCCTTCCTCCGTCCAAGACGACGCATTTGATACACGACGTTTATCTATTCGGCACTCCCACGTCAACACACCCCGGCAATTGGGCGTCCATCCGAAGGGTGGTTGCAGGGAGACTTGTGAATGGCTACTCAGAGAAGGACTATGTCCTTGCTGTTCTTTCACGGGCCTCCGATGCGACCTGGGAGGTTGCTGGACTGCAATCTGTGCCAGTGAAAGGGGTAGAGAACGTGTGTTGTGCAGAGGTTGAAGGGCACACGATGTGGCGTCGGATGGTTGGGAAATACCTTGCCGAAATTGGTGCCCCTGGGATATTGAAGGAGGAAGTGAATGTGCAAGTTCACATACAGGAACAGGAGCGGAAAGAAGATGTCGACGCCACACTTACACCTGACCGGCTTGACCGGCAATAGTAATCGTGCACGTGATGTCATTTATCATTGTCCGACGCGAAGATATGTTTGATTACTTTCTGTCATGTCATGACATGAGCAGCATGGAAATAAAGCATCCCCAACTCGGCTGCGATCTCTCCATTCCCCCATGACCACCAGCCCCGCTCCCCTGCAGTCGCTCCTTGGAGGTTTTGGCATCTCTCTCGCTGTCCACGAGCTGCTCGTCCTCAACGGCAATACCTTTGGTATCTCTGGCTTTCTACATCGCGCAATTCGCGGAAATCTAGAGGGGCTAGCTGGTGTTGTCGGTCTGGTACTCAGTGGTATTCTGGTCGCAACGGTGGAAGGGAAGGGTCCGGCTCCACTCAACAACTCTCTCCCCCAAGTTCTGCTTGCAGGCTGCCTAGTAGGGTTGGGAACGAAGGTACGCATTATCACCCTCCCACACAGTTTAATTCGCTCACAAACCTCGTGTACAGCTCGCCAATGGCTGCACGTCTGGGTTCGTCGCCCGTATCAGAATTATATGAGCTGCTAAACAAGCTTCATCCAGGCATATGATATGTGGGATCTCCCGCTTCTCACCAAGGTGAGATCAGAGCTTCAGATGAATCACAAAGATGGCTAAACAACCCCATAGGTCCATAGTCGCAAGTGCGACCTTTTTTGCAACCGCTGCGATAACAGCCAGCATCTTTTACCGAGATCCACCCATCCAGTCGTCTCCTGACTGGTCACTTGGTACACAAGGTGCTACTTTTGTCGCCCTCCAGGCCGTCCCGCTTTTGGGATCAGCTCTACTTTACTTTTTCGTGGTAAGAATGTTCCGTTCTTCTTATGGTATATATTCAGTGTTGAAGCGCATATATTAGCACCCCAGAACCGCCACTGCCGAATCCAAGTTGGAGGGTAATAGAAACGCCATCAATCCGCCATACCCGTACTCAGCTCTCCGCATTTCAACCTACCTCGCCACCGGGCTTCAATTTGGGGTTGCCCTTCGTCTTTCAAATCTGAGCGAGTTCCAGCGCGTGTTCGGGTTCTTACTATTGCCCTTTCACAGTGGGTTTGACTATTCGCTCGCCTTCGTCGCAGGCGGTGCTTTGTCGCTCGGTGCTCTGCTTTACAACTTTGCACGAGCTGGCGACCGCCCTCGTTTTGCCGATAAATGGACAGTCTCGAGAGTTGGCGAAATTGACACTCAGCTTCTTGTTGGATCTGCGATCTTTGGCGTTGGTTGGGGTCTTGCGGGCATCTGCCGTGAGTTTCTGTCACTTTCGTTATCGTCTTCCCCATTTGCTGACCGCCACTATCTAGCTGGTCCTGCACTCGTGAATTTTGGTCGCGCATTAGGATCCGGTGGACAAGCAATGACGCCTTACGCTGTCTGGCTCGCGTCCATGGTTGCAGGTGGCCTGTTGGCTTGATTTCGCCTTATGACCCAATATTTGTGCTCAGCGGAGCGATATCACGATATCATTATTACCATACTTTGCATTCGGGATCCTACGTCCCATCCTGTGAACCGTTCTTATACCAGGAGGCATAATTGTATAAAACATACCCGTCGAGATAAAATACCCCACCAAAATTGAATGATTTGACGCAATCTCAATTACAGTCTGTACTAGATTACAAAAAGGTAAATACTCAGGAACGTCTATGAAGCAGGATCGACGACACTGGGACCGGCAACTGAAGGACCTGCAAGATTCGAAGGCTGCTTAGGCTTACTGCGACCCCATTTCACTGCTATCGTCTCGCCGTCGATTTCCAACCCATTCGCCCACGCCTGTGCAGCTGTTTCAGCCACAGCTCGCTCTTTGAAGTTGATGAAGGCACATCTTGTCTTCTCCACGTGGACTACAGATTTCAGTTGTGTAGGTTGAACGCTAGGCAGGGATTTGAGGACCTGTGTCCGGATGCTAAGTTCCGTTGAGGTTGCAGGAAGAGAGGAAAGGAATAGTGATGTCTGATTCAAGGTTAGCCCAGTCAGTCAAAGCATGACGGACGACGTGCGTACCACAGTAACATCATCTGGAGGTTTCAAGCCCTGGTTCTCAGCATTCCCTGACAGAATCTTGCGTGCAACGGGGTCATTTCGGCCATGGTATCTGTCTTGTAGATTTTGGTGCGCCAGTTCGTTGTTGACTGGCAGCTCGTGTCGGTAGGGACATTCTGAACCGCGTTTGCATTCGCCTTTGGCGTAGAACGAGCATACGTGCGGTTGATTACGCTTATAGTAGGGGTCTGTCCGTGCCAGCTTTTTGAGCATCTCCTTGCCTGCTGACGCTGCACGTCCAGAGTCGAGTCCTGACTTGTTCCCGTCCAGCTGATTTAACAAGTCAGTTAAGTTCTTGATATACAAATTACGCATGACTCACCTTTCCTTCCATATTCTGCGCGTAATACTCCCTGTTGATGTCGCTCGTGGGGGCCTCATTTTGCAATCCCAGTGCCGTATCTCGGACTTGTGTAGGTAGGCCATACTCTAGATCAAGCAGGCACGTCTGGCAAACGTTCTTTATCTTCGCACACGTCTGACAGATGACGGTCGTTTTGAAGCGTGCTCCCTGACCAGGATTCCACCGGAAAACAGTGAAAGGACGTGCACAGGTTCCGCATGAACGGCCGTACTCTTGTTTTGACTGTGTATTGATCAGTGGTTTTGGACGAGCACAAGAGAAGTTAACTTACCATACGAATGAAGGGATTGTCGCCCAGACCTAAGAAAAATATCAGCTTCCAGAACCAGAAAGAGAACGTAAAACAATACGCACAAGTCTCGCAGAGGATAGGGAATTCACTCTGCTCCCATCCTGCTTTGTTGATGTCGGCTTTTGGAGGCATTTTCAAGGATATTTCACGCTTCAGGCGGTGTATGAACGGAAACCTGGTTGTAGTTGGGCAGCAAGATGCAATGACTGCCTTGAGCAGAGGTTCATGACACAGCAGAGACAAAGTATTACATAATAATCTGCTAACTAATTCACCCGCATTGGTCAGGCTTCGGTATCTTTTCCTCCATGAACGACGACACCAAAATCAAAAACATTGGCGGAGGCTCACTTCTGATTGCCTGGCAACTCAAAGATAAACATGTTCTCATTGTCGGTGGTGGTGAAGTTGCCTCGCAGCGCATTGAATCGATCTTAACAGCCGACGCGTCTATCATCATCCTCTCTCCCTCGAATGGACTGCACCCACGCACTAAACGCTTTATCGAACTTCGGAACGACCGCGTCACGTACCATGACCGCGCATTTCAAGGTGCACAAGAGCTTGATGGCATGGACATGGTGCTCACCGCTCTAGACGACAACGACCTCTCGCGTCAGATCGTGGAGATGAGCAGAGAACGGCGCATTCCAGTGAACGCGGCCGATATCCCAGACCTCTGCGATTTTTATTTTGGGGCGCAGATTCGCGACGGCCCTTTGCAAATCATGATATCGACGAATGGGAATGGACCTAGGATGGCTAGTCTCATTAGGACGAGGCTGCAGAATGGTTTGACTGGTTTGGAGGGGGAGGCGATCACGAAAGTTGGTCAGTTGAGGAGCAAGCTGAAGGAGAGAGCTCCGGGTGTGGGAGGCAAGGTTGGAAAGGAGAGGATGAAGTGGATGACGGGTCTGTGCAACGAATGGGAGATGGAAGATTTTACGGTGCTCGATGAAAAGATGATGGATAAGGTGTTAGATGAAGGATGGGAGAAGGGAAAACGTGTACCATCCTTGAAGGACCTCGGGATCCATCGCGTTTCAACGAAAGCAACGTGGCTATCACCGTCACTTTCAAGCCTTCCAACTGTAGCGGCGTTCGTGGCCGGAGCAGTCACTGCAACTCTGATTTTCACCTATCGAGGACGTCCGTAAATCTCGGTGAGATCCCTTTATCGCTTCTATAGAGACAATATTAAGACGAGTTGCATGCAGTGTTCCCACACAAATTAGGTCCATTGCTACAGGACGAAAGTTACAATACTTTTATTGTACGGTACTTACAACAACCAGCACCGGATGAAGTGCCGGCCACGGTAGGACCCAAGCATAAAGGATCCAAAGTTCTCGGGGTCCACCGACAACAGATTGCTGGTTGAAAACCCAAAGCTAATCTTGCGTGAGCCAAAAAGACGATAGTTCCTTATGCCAATGTACGGTTTGCGTTCACGTAACCGGTTCCATAGCACGAATATAGCAACTGCGAACATTCTGGATCCAAAGGATCCACGGAGACAACCTTGAAGGAGGTTGCAAAAAATGATCGAATATCCCTCAAGAATTGTATGCTAAAAGTAGATCGAGTTATAGGATGAGTTTCCTTGGGGCTTGGTGAAGAGCACTCACGTTTTAGGAGTTGGTTCTCCCATTCGACACCGGCTTACATCCTCGCTCCCAAGTACCATCATCAACAGCACAAGGGTCTGATGCCTTTCATCGACACAGCCGCCTTTCTCGATTTCTGCGAGGAGTGCCTTTGTAGCCTTGAGTCCGATATCTTCAGGCGCCACACCTGGCTCGGATAACGCCTCTGCCGAATAGATTGCAGATGTCGTGGATTCAGCAAGGAGAGTCAAGGCATAACCAGGGGACCTAGAGAAGGTCGATCTAAGCTTCGAAGTCGCGTACAGGAAATTGGAGTTTCACTCACTTGCCGCTTTCATCTCCCTTATACACGTCTGAGTAGAGGTAGATATCAGGGATGTAACGGTTGAGAATCGAACGTGATGCTTCGATCATTCTGTTTGAGAATTGGGGGTTTACACGGACGGCGTGCCTGGTAAAGTAAAGGCGAGATGAGCACCACTGCGACACAAGTCCACACAGTCACGTACGCAACCCCACGTATGCGCTTAATCTTGCCAGGCTCAACAAAGTTGAGTGTCTTGACTTGCTTGACTATTGGGCATAGAAATTGGATTTCCCCTCCTCCACCTGGAGCTGCACCTCGTTTCTTGATCTTGAATATACCAGTCAGAGAGCCGAGATCACTAAAGGGGAGTATTGCCTTACCCGTAGCTCCAAGCCTTCTGATATTCCAAAAAGTTGTAGGTGTGGCAGGGTGACGGTACGAAGCGTATCAGCCTAACAAATGAATTAGACTAACACTTGAAAAAGGGAAGTGCACGGAAAACGTACGGAGAGATCATGCTCGTCAGTAGTGATTCCCTTCAGTGTCAAATTGAGAGGTTTTTTGGAGAACGGTGCCAGCAGAATGATAGGTTCCAGGAAATACCCTATTGACCTAGAAAGAGGACATTCGTGTTGCAGCACCCCACCAAGGATGATGCCCGGTTTCAGGAGAATAGCAGTACCTAGTTTGAGGGCGATTAGTTTCCGCCAAATGAACATACTGCAAATCGTACCCGTCACGGAGATCTCAATTACCGTTCCGTTCGTCACTTTCTCCAGCAATCGCAAGAAACTGATCTCAAAATCTACAATTCAATGAGTATCGGACCAGAAGAGAAGTACTCGAACACACCTCTCAGACCAGGGTTCTTGTCCTCTGATCTAATCTTGTCAATTCGAACATGTTTTCCACTGAGAATAGACAGCACCAGCCGACTTCTGAGATGCTGGTGGCCACTGAAATGAATGAGGGACATGAGAGGCCTGCAGAAAATTGGATGTCCCGCTTACCTCATAAACGCGTCCCAAATCAGGCGATGCGCGGCAGGTGCGTCCCGGACAGCCTCGACGTGCGCTGACTCAAACGCCTCTCTCCTTTCACCTTCATCGCGATGGCCACTGCTGAGACTGCAACGAGCACCGACTGGCCCGGACGCTACTACCATATCGATCAAGTCTTGAACACTGGAGGGCCTCGAACTGACCCTGCTTTTGCTGCTGGTGATGAGGTACGCGCCTATTCATTAACGAAGATCTATCTACTGACCGTGTATTTTCTTGAAGGTCAAAGCGTACTTACGAGACAAGTCAAAGATCTTAGTTATCGGGGCTGGCGGTCTTGGATGCGAGATTCTTGCAAACTTGGCGCTTACCGGATTCAAGGACATCCATGTGATCGACATGGACACCATAGACATCAGTAATCTCAATCGACAGTTTTTGTTCAGGTACGTGCACATTGGCGTATCTATATAGAGACTCACATCGACTGGCAGGCCAAAAGATGTTGGCCATCCAAAGGCTACAGTCGCTGCCGAATTCATCATGAAGCGAGTGCCAGGCGTCAAGGTCACTCCGTGAGTTTTGGTTGGAATAGAAATCTACCACCACGTTAACTAGGATTTTATCAGATACTTTGGAAAGATACAAGACAAGGGAGATGACTACTACATGCAATTCGACCTTGTGATCTGCGGACTTGACTCAGTGGAGGCTCGCCGATGGATGAACGCGACTTTGGTGAACATGGTCGATGAAGAAAATCCGGACAGCCTAAAACCCCTGATCGACGGAGGAACTGAAGGTTTGTTACGCGTCAAAGACGAATCCACGCGACAAAAAATCTCATGACTTTACAGGATTCAAAGGACAGGCTCGCGTCATACTCCCCACAGTCACTTCTTGCTACGAGTGTTCACTGGACATGCTGAACAAACCTACTGCCTTCCCCATTTGCACGATTGCGAACACCCCTCGTCTACCAGAACACTGCATTGAGTGGGCCTCAGTCCTTGAATGGCCGAAGGTTCATGGAGACAAGAAGATGGACACCGACGATCCCGAACACATTGGCTGGCTGTATAAAGTGGCTGCTGCTCGTGCCGCCGAGTTCAAGATTGAAGGCGTGACATGGTCCTTGACACAAGGTGTTGTCAAGAATATCATACCTGCAATTGCATCGACGAATGCCATCATCGCTGGTAAGTTATAGCATTGCCTTTTTTCGACTTCCTCTGATGTTCCATGCGATTTAGCGGCTTGCTGTAATGAAGCCTTCAAGATCGCGACAAGCTCAGCAGCATACTTGAACAACTACTTTATGCTGATTGGAACAGACGGTGTTTACTCGTACACCTTTACGCATGAGAAACGCGACGATTGCCCTGTCTGTGGTGGTGAAGCTTTGGAAATGAGTATCAAGCCCGATACGACAGTCGAGCAGCTAATCGACATTCTGGTTGAGAAGCAAGACATGTACGTCGCTCCTATTTACATTTGCACAGGTATTGATGCTTGGCCTCCTTTCAGTCAAATCAAGAAGCCTTCGTTATCCTCAGCTACTAAACAAATCTACTTCCAAGCTCCTCCACAGCTAGAGAAAGCTACACGTCCCAACTTGGAGAAGAAAGTCTCCGAACTGGTACCAGAGGGTGGCGAAGTGACCGTAACGGCCACCACTTTACCATTCAGTCTGAGCCTTATCATCAAGTACAAGGCCACTTAAGAGTAGATGTCTGCACATATAATTCAATCCACAGCACATTTTCTCAGTAGAAGCATTCACAGCCATTTCTTTCTTGTAGCTGAGCAGTAGCTAAATATCATCCATTACTTTGTGTTCACATCGAAAGAATGAGAAATATCATCTGTATATAATGGCCACTCTTCCATAATCTCCATCTCCCTCACCACCCCCTATCCCAATTAGCCACTGTTCGAGCAGCGGCCACCCAACCTGGAATTTGACACAAAGCTCATCCGTGTGGTGTTCACCATCCAAAAGTGGAATCAGCCCAGTTGGAATCGCAGACTGTGATGGCCCTGTAGCCAGTTGAGGTGCTTGGGCCGCCGAAGGTGATCTAGACGGGCGAGTAGGCCGCGAAGGCGTAAGCGTGATCTTGGACATTACTGGTGATGAAGGAGGGGCTATCGGTGCTATGAGAGACTGTCGACGTGATTCTCGCCCACCAGATTGCTTGGTTGGACTTTCCTGAATTCCACTGGCTGGAAATGGAGCGACTGAAGGCGCGGTGCCAGCACTTGCCGTGAAAATCGTGGTGCTGGTGGTGGAGAGATTGGAAGGCGCAGTTGTCGTAGCTGTCGTCCCAACCACTGATATGTTTTCATGTTGAAAGTTTATCCAGGACGTACGAGGACTGGCTATCGCGCCTGTCCCTGATTTCTGCATATCGCGACTGCGCAATTGCTCCAGGACTTTCTCTGCAGCGCTTGCTCGACGTGCACGATGCGTCGCCGATATGGTAACTGGAACCACACTGGGGAGAGGTGTTTCAAGAACCGTGCTATCCAGGGCTTCGGGTGTCTCAGATGGAAACGCAAAAGAGCCTTGGCTTAGAGTTCGAGAAGCTCCTTGTGCACTATTTCTGTCTGGTTGCGATCCAAAGAGGATAGGTGGGAGATTGACTCCGGACAGGCTTTTGCCTCGTCGTCGAGCGAGTGCAGAACTAGACACAGGATCCATCACGCCATCAGAGGAATAAACAAGTTGACTCGAGATTGGCTCTGATGGATCGGGTGGGATGTAGACTGGGTATCGATGGACGCGTCGTAGGAAGCCCTGATGAATAGTCAGATTACAAGAGAGAATTCGAGTCAGAAGGCTGGTGAGCTGACCTTGACTACACCAAAGCTGGTGAATCTACGGGCGTCTATGCCATCACTCTCCACATTGTGAGTGTTCATCCAATCGTATATTGTTGTTCCGGTTTTCAGCCTTGAGTACAGATGCAAAAGTCGAGGCCAGTCGGGTATGTTTCTGCCAGGCTTTGTAACATAACGACCACATTCCTCTTTAACATGGTTCTCATCAGCGAGCCTTTGCACGCTCTTGTGCAGCGTATATGTATTAGAATATTGGAAGATATCGATCATCATGATCACTTGGTAATACCTATGCAGGACTTGATGAGACTGCAAAACGTGCCAAGAACTTGGTCGCTTACAGGAGATGAGAAATCGCCTGCCGGGTTAGAGAGATGTCGCAATCAGCCAAGTGCGCTATCCGGCTGACGTGATTCACACCGTCGATGAAATTGCAAACCTACGGATAAGCATCGAGTTAGTTCACTTTCTGCAGCGGTGAGTCTGAATGAACAACCTTCAGCATGGTTAGGTCCCAGTTCTCTTCAATACGTTTAGAGAGATTGATAAGCGCAAGAGGGACCATCCAATCCTTGACCTGAGGTGGGTTCGGATAGAAGGGAAATATCTTCAACTCGATCGAATTAAATTGGTCGATTGGGATAGAGGTTTCAGAATACGAATTGAGGTCTTCATAAAGTTGCTCCAGAATGGCATACAGAGCTGGAGAAGTTTGACTTGACGAGAGAAATTTGGATTCTTCCTGTTCAGAGGTTCAGAGGATGTTGGATCAAGAACGGCATTGTATTACCTCACAAGCTTTCAAAACTCCGCTGGTTTTGCGTACTATTGGCTCGTAGCAACTAAGATCTGCTTCTCGATCGAAGACAAAGCAAAGGTTGTATCGGAAAAATCGTCGTGGGTAGTCTCCTTCGAGTTCTACCGGAAACCCAATGATACGATGCCGCCGTGTGGTGCATGTTACCAGCCTTCCGCATAGCGGAGAAGGTGGTATGACATACATAGAGATATCGCTAAAATTGAAGAGAGTGCGTTGGGACGAGGCAGACCGTTTCTGAGGTGAAGGTTGAAAACGGCTCTCAGACCGATGGTAGTACTCTGTGGGAGAGACAAGAGAAGTGCTTGAATTTCGTGAGCTCAGACTGTCTCCTGAAACTGGTGCAGAGGGCATGGACTGAAGGCTTTCAGTAGAAGGGGTAGCAGGTAGTGATGATTTCCCATTTGTTGACGATGTCAAGCCTATTGAAGAAACCGCGATAAAACCTTCCGGCACCTGGTAGACAATCTTTGACCCTCGTCGATCCTCGAAGACCGCATAGAAGACAGACTGGATTCGAGGGAGAAAGGAATCTCCTTCAGGCATGCTGAACGTTGATAATGACTAGTTCCAAGGGTCCGATACTAGTCGCTGCATGGTCGCGTGCTTGTGTGGTGGTGGCAGTTGGTAAAGCGGGACCGTGACAATGCAGCCGAGTCAAGCGCCTGCGGCCTGACTCTCAACCTTGACCACCAACCACCGGTCCACCACGCTCTTTCTTTCAAACTCTCGCTATGGCCCTGTCTGGCTTCAGAAGTATTCCACTTCCTATTGCACAACTTTCGCTGGCAGCCGTTCTCAAGTGTGGCCAATCATTTCGCTGGTCGATACTCACTCCCCACAGTGAGCCTGATGCTGGCCCCAACTTCGTCGAATATCGTTTATGCCTAAAGGACCGCGTCGTCTGCCTGCGACAAACTCCTGATACACTACTTTATCGCTCCGTCTTTCCAGAACCACAGCCGCCGGTCACTGACCTTCTTGAGCGTGATACTGAGACTCTCCTGTGGCTGAAGGACTACTTTCAGCTCAAGGTGGACCTAGTGGCTTTCTACCGACAGTGGGCTGGGCGTGACAAGGTTTTTGCCAGCTTTCAAGAGAGGTTCGAAGGAATCAGAATGCTAAGGCAGGACCCATGGGAGAACCTTGTCTCGTACGCCCTTTCTTGTCAGTTGTAAACATAGCAACTGACCTCCTTTTGCCAGCTTTATCTGCTCCGCTAATAACAATATTGCGCGCATAACAAAGATGGTCCAAAACCTCTGTCAACATTACTCTCCTCCCCTGTTGTCGATGCCTCATCCCTTTGAGCCCTCAGAAATGCTCACGTACTACCCATTTCCTCCTCCTTCTACTCTTGCGCCTTCAGGCGTGGGCTTGAAATTGCGGTCCCTCGGATTTGGATACCGTGCCGACTACATTCAACGCACAGCTAAAATGCTTGTAGACACACATGGCACCGGGATGATCAAAACCGCCCGAGAGACTAGTGAAGTCTCTGAGGTTTGGTTGAGAAAGCTCAGAGAGAGTAGCACAGCAGAAGCTAGAGAGGAACTCCTCAAATTTGTTGGTGTTGGTAGAAAAGTGGCAGACTGTGTCTTGCTAATGAGTTTGGACAAGGTGCATACCTCGTCTTTCGAAAAATGACTGTTACTCATATTGCGTTCTTCTTTAGCAAGAGGTTGTGCCTATCGATACCCATGTCTATCAGATTGCTGTTAAATACTACGGCATGAAAGGTAAAAACGGAAAGACAACAATGTCACCAAAGCTTTACGAAGAATTGAATGCCAAATTTGTGACCATCTGGGGAGATTACGCTGGATGGGCACACACCGTTCGTCATTTTCTAGGACATTATAACTCATTGGTGACCTCTTCCGACAGGTCATGTTCACTGCAGATCTCAAGTCCTTTGCTTCATATGGCCTTATGCCTACTACAACGCCTGCACCCACGCCTAAGAAGGCTAAAGCGTCCAAAGCGTCTATCCCTGTTCTTCCTACGCCGCCGGTGACACCTGCGCCGTCGCCTCTAAAGCGCAATTTTGAAATGTATTCGGAAGGGGAGGAACTTCTACCTGCTAGCATCTCAGAACTTTGCGAGGAAGCTGAAAATCAGCTCAGTCTCGCTGATCGCGTCAAGAAACGAAGACGGGTGTGACTTGTCCGTTTCGTTTTGAACTCTCAAGAGGATTGTTCTTATCTGAACTACTGGGAGCTTGCTCTATACCTGTAATATATACATAACCACTAATACACCTAATTATGTAGATGTTGTGCCCCGAGAAACGAGAAGCTTCTCAAATTTTCGACGCAGGTGAATGGCGTCGGGCCGGGTCTCCGGTATGATCAAGATCCCTTGGACCGGTACCACCACTTTACCAACGCTCATCATGTCTTTATCAATTCCAGCACTATATAGTGGAATACTTACAAAAGCTTCAAAAGCGTCCAATCTACCAACAATCGATGATGAAACACAGGTGAGCACACTCACAAGACACAACGAATGACCCTGCTCAGTTCAATCAAGGTTCTCGTTACAGATTGTCTAAACGATCTCAGGAGCCTTCACACTCGTATCATTGAGGTCTCGATGTTCAGCCCAAATGAGGTCCTTGATGATATATCCACGCGCGACCTGATTTACCTTACTGTTCCCTACGTCTTTGCTGAAGTTCAAGGCCGCGTCAGAACAACAGAAAGGGTAGATCGCTTGAACTCACTCATACAGGCAGAGGTGCGTCTTTTTTCTTGCAATTAATATCGTCTTTCTGAAATTAACTCTTCTAGCATGTCTAGAAATTCGATCAGAGCTTTGTCGCTTTGTTGGAGAAGTATGCTGTGGTGCCCGAGGACGAACAGAAGCTGTACAGTCGGAAGACTGCTGAAGTCGCTGACTTTGCGAAGAGGAGAGAATTGAAGATTAACCAGTTTAAGAAGGAGAAAGATCTGAAGGCAAGGATTGAGGTACGGTTGTAATTAATACTTGTCGTGCAGCATTTGAAACTTCTGCATTGTAGACGCTGCGTAAACGCACACGCCAACAAGCAGCCTCCGATGAGTCATCCTCTGACTTTGATCTCATTCATTCTTTGCTCCCATCCACGCCTACACAAGCACCCAAAGGCGAAAAGGAACTAGACTCGGAGACCGATGAAATTCTCCGTGAAACGACACTGCTGCTTCTGCGCCTCTTCTATGCTCGCGCAAGTTCTCAGTTGCAGTCGATGCAGCAAGAATTGGAACTGCTGAGGAATGCACCTCCTAGTCCTATCCATGGACCTGACCAGGCAGAACAGGACTCTAGGGGGAAATCACGAAAAGAAGAGGATAATGATTGGAAGTTGGACATCCCGGTTCCTGGAGGCCCGGATGGGAAGGGTCCACTCATGGATGCTTCTGGGAAGGTGCGAGCTTATTGCATTTACTTCAGTCTTCCATTGATCTCGTCTTCAGCCTCTTCGACCATTCACCATTCTTCCATCAAATGCTGGAGAGCGTGCCCGATTACAGGCTCAGGTCTTTGGCCCGGGGCATAATCTCCCTACCATGACTATTGATGAGTATCTAGAGATTGAAGGTCAGAGAGGGAACATCATTACTGGCGGAGGGTATGTGCTACCAACTTCGCACCCTTATGTTTCCTTTATTAATGTATCCACAGTCCTGCGTCGCAGGAGCAGCCAACCTCTTCTGAACAGCTTGCGATCGATTCTGAGATGGATGGTACTGCTGAAGGAGCAAGGAAGGCCGATGAGAAGCGACAGAAAGACGAGAACTGGGCAATCTACACGGACGAGAATCCTCGCGGGGCTGGGAACACCATGAATAGGGGATAGAGATCTAGTACATGCTGTGATCAAACACAATGTAACACTTTATCTTACCCAGTAACGAACAGCTTCAACAAACCCGGACATCGTGACACTGCTCCAATCCGTTCTATAAGGTGTAGGTTGATACAAAGCACCAGTCATAAATATTAGTGTAAGACATAAGACGTGAATACAGGTATATAGCGACCACAATGACGACCTCAACAATTGCATTGCGATGCTTCTGGGACCTCCGTATTGGGGGTCGTGACATCGATTTCTGTGAAAACCGTCAGTTTCTTTCTGTCAAATGGGCGACATATGCCGTACTTGTGTTGGCATCGCCCTGATTATCTTTCTCCATCCCTGGAAGTGACATGGCAATCTTCTTGAACAGACTCTTGACGTTGTGACCAGCCTTCGCTGATGTTTCCATGAACATAATACCCATTTGGGTAGCTTTTGCGGTAGCTTCCTCCAAGGTCACTTGCCTACAATCCAAATATTTCGTTGAGAGTTGCACACTGGGAAGAATGCAATTCTTACCGTTTGTCAGAGAGGTCAGCTTTGTTACCGACCAGAACAATGATGACGTCGTTCCCTCGTTCTGAACGGACATCGTCTATCCATTTCGTCGTTGAAAGAAACGATTGGCGGTCTAAAGTGAGGGTGCATTAGTGGGGTAGGAGGTTGTACTTCTGAATAACCTCTACGCACTCGTGATATCGAAAACGACAATGGCCACCGACGAATCCCGAATGTACGATGGTATCAGAGAGCGGAAGCGTTCCTAGAGTTTATGGAGTTGCTGATTATATGCAATTTATCCGCCGCATGGACTTACCTGTCCAGCGGTATCCCATAGCTGCAACCTCACTGTCCGATCCTCCAAGTACATCGTCTTACTGAGGAAATCGATGCCGATTGTTGCTTGGTAGGTGTTGTCAAATGTATCATACATAAACCTATTGTATACATCCATTCAGTTATCGTATTTCCTCATCAAGTATTCACGTACCTTGTAATGAGACTCGTCTTTCCGACGCTCTGGTCTCCAAGCAGTACAATCTTGGTACGCTTCGGCGGTGACGACGAGAAGTCCGCTGAGACTGGAGAAGTGACGGAATCGGACATGCTCGAAGATAGCAGACGGTTGCTGATGCCACTTAGATTAGATGCAGGAGAATGAGGACGCGTAGAAGGCAAGAAATTGAGAAGAGTGGATGAACTGGCACGAATCACGCAGCGTGCCGGCAGTGAGCACAGGTCCCGACGCAGTTCACGTGATCTCAGGCGAACTTGACAGTGACACGAGAAACTTCAAGTTATGCTATCCAAAACCATATGACGTCGACCCACCAGACCTACCAGCATCTTTCGCTCAATTCAGGATTTTTGGCAGTGAAAACGGCCTATTGGAAGAGGTGTCATTTCTGTCCTTGATTGCGCAATTCTCGTGATCGTAGCCGGAGTGCCGACAAATCTGGAAACGTCTACGATAGCACGGCGATTTTGCAGTTTGCTGGAGGCGCTCCTGACTGTCTTTCTCCTCTCATATTTCAGAGGTCTACGGCTACCATGAGTTTAGTGGAACAGATCGCTGCACGCGACGTTGAGCGGCCGTTCTACACGTTTGAATTCTTCCCTCCCCGCACGGATCAGGTCAGGAACTCCTTCAAAATAATTAACCCCGAATCAACGCTTACATCTACCATCAGGGATTCGAAAATCTAGTTGCCCGGATTTCGAGATTATCGGCTTTGAATCCCCTAGCAATCAGCATAACATGGGGTGCTGGAGGTTCAACAAAAGACCGAAGCCTGGAACTTGCTGGATTGACGCAAAATAATGGCTTCAATACCATCTTGCATCTTACATGCACGAACATGGAGATGGGTTTAATTGACGAGGTTTTGAAGGTGCGAATGTGCAGATCTTTGCTATAAACTGCGCTGATACAACTTATCTCAAGTCAGTGAAAGATCAGGGCATTAAAAATATCCTTGCTCTGCGGGGAGGTACGTTGATTTAAGCCAGAAGAGTTATAACAGTCTGAACGAATCTTTCGAAGATCCGCCACGAGGGGAAGATGAATGGACAGCGACAGATCCTCGATTTACGCGTGCTATTGACCTCGTGGCGTACATCCGTTCCGTGCCAGAGTATTCTTCGTGGTTTTGCATTGGTGTAGCGGGTATGTATCTTGAATCCACTACTGCTGTGTATGCACCAGCTCAATTTCTATAACAAGGCTATCCGGATGGTCATGCAGATAGCTTTGTGGACGAAAACGTAGAAATCGATCGACTGAAGCAAAAAGTGGATGCAGGTGCAGACTTCATCGTTACCCAACTTTTCTACGATGCAGACCACTTCTTGTCGTGGTATGCAAAGATCAGGCAGAAAGGTATGGTAGTATGAGCATCTGATTCATATAATTTACTGACTTTGTCGTAGGCATCAAGGTCCCCGTCATCCCTGGGATCATGTCGATACAGACGTATTCTTCGTTTGCCAGAGTAACAAAACTCTGCGGGGCCCGCGTTCCAGCATCTGTCGCAGACGCGCTTGCAACAATTAGTGTGAGTCCAACAAATCTAGTAATCATGCCACAGATTCTAAATCATGAAGCTCCTCTAGCACGACGACGAATTAGTAAAAGATTACGGAGTGAAGCTAGCAGTCGAAATCATTCAAAAGTTAACATCAGGGTGTAGCATCGCCGGCTTTCATTTCTGTACCTTGAACCTGGAGAAAAGCGTTCAACGTGTTTTGGAGACACTCGAGTGGACAGGATCTTCTCATCCGGTCTCATCAGCTCCTAACAAGCTTATCGTGGTAAGCAACACTACAAAACTTGATGTTATTTTATTCGTCTGATTTAGACCACCACAGGAAACACCAGGAACACCAACACATCCACCTCCTGGGTCGGATTCTAAACTCCTCATCACAGCTCTCAACGCCGCGAGCTCAGCAGCGCAAGGTCTCTCGGCGATCTCAACTACCGAGGGAGAGGCGGGTCGGGGTGAACTCAACAATGCAGCAACCTGGGACGATTTCCCCAATGGACGGTTTGGGGACTTCAAGAGTCCGGCATTTGGAGACCAAGATCTATGGGGTGGGTCGGGAATGTCGGTAAGTCCAATATACCCATCATCAGACGTAGCATAATGCTCATAGCCACTTTCCAGAGGAACGAAGCCATAGTGCAATGGGGCAATCCGACAACACTTGAAGACCTAACACAGATCTTCTTGGACCACCTCAACTCGAAAATTCCGACGACGCCTTTCTCTCCTTCGCCCTTGTCTCCCGAGTCTTTGACAATCTTGTCGCATCTGGAAAAGCTGACGAAACGCGGTTGGTGGACTGTTGGTTCACAACCTGCTGTGGACGGAGCCAGCTCGTCTGACCCCGTCGTTGGATGGGGACCTAGATCAGGATATGTCTTCCAAAAGTGTTTCGTCGAGTTCTTTTGTGAAGAGGCGGATGTAGAAGTGATTGAGAAGCGGATACGTGCGCATGGGAATGGATGGGTTCACTATTTTGCTTGTAGCAGTGAGGTGCGTGCTGTTTCCTCTATATCTGATGCGGGCTGTTGATGTATGGTCGAAAAGGGCGAGTGCAGGAGTGATGTTCCACATGATGGAAGAAATGCAGTTACGTGGGGTGTTTTCCCCGGAAAAGAAATCGTTCAAACAACTATCATTGAGCGCGAGTCGTTCCTTTCGTGGAAGGTAGATACTGCTCGTTGAGCTGTGTGCGTTAATACTGATATAGTATCATCTAGGATGAGGCATACTCCATCTGGACGGAATGGGCATCGTTCTACAGGCCTGGTTCGAAGGAGAGAAGCCTCTTGGAAGATGTAAGGGATAGGCGTTGGTTGGTGAGTTTGGTCCATCATGATTATAAGAACCCAGATGCGCTTTGGACTTTTTTGTTCGAGGATCCGAAATAGTAATTAGATAGCAGTGCGACATTTGATGATGTGGGTCATCAGAACGCAAATCTATGAGTGACCAGTCGTATAGGCACTGCTCTGAGATGGATCCAAGATCTGCCAGAGGTCCGAGCTGCTAGTCTTCGCATGAGAGGGAGGCTGGTCACAGATGGCCTTCCTTAGAGGGGTGAACAGCACCTATTCAAGTGTCGTGGTTAGACGAAATCCGAAGTCTCCTCTTCGTACTCTTCGGTATCCCCTTCGTTCATCTCGTCGTTATCATCGCTATCGGCCACAGCGTCTTCATCGAGATCCTCCATGCTGGCATCAAGATCCTGAGTCGACTCATTTTCTCCGTCTTCCTCAGCCACAGATGGGTCTCCTGCTCCGGTATTGGAGTCATCTTCCGAGTCATCCTGCATCAGGGACTCAGTAACTGAAAGACAGAGTCTTCGCCAAACTTACATCGTTTCGTTCCTCTTGTTGGGTCAAAGACCTACCGATGGGGATGAGAAAGTTGAATCCGCGCTTGTTCACATTTCCAACCTATATGCAGCCCGTTAATTCCAGTGATATTCACTGAAACAAGTGTTTACCAGATCATCGAGCTCGTTCTCTTCATCACTTAGGTCATCCATTTCCCTCTGCAGATCGCGAAATGCGTTCAAGTGTGCGTAGACGCGTCGTCTTGGAAGTGGCATTGGGAACGGGTGGGGCGGTTTTGGGAGAAGTATCGGGAATAAGGACTCTCGTGGGAGGAGGGTTGGCGTTGCACCAGACATGGTGGTCGAGTTCTAAAAAGAGTGTTGCGACTGACAGGTAAACAAACATGAACATTTCAATTGAATCCCATGACCGCGTATTTAGACTTTCGACGCGACTCGGGACAAACGCCTGCGGATACTCTTTGCAGAGAAACCTTGCTCTTGAATAAAGTGGAAAGGAACGACAAACAACTCGCATAATAATCACTAATGCGGTTTGCGGCCCTGGGATCTGATGCATGATGGGCGGCAAGTCAAATGCCACCACGAGTTTGACGCTCGAGTCATCCTTACACGACTTTACTCCCTTCGATCCTATAAGTCGCTGAATATCGTTATCTCTTTCTCTCGCAACACGTCAAAGTGGCTCTATATTCATACTGGAAGCTGAACCACCAACCACCAGCCTCAACATGGCCACGGAAATGCCTGTAGCTGCCACCACCCCAGAGGAAGTCGAGGACGTTGTGGTGGTGGTGGAAGAACCTATTCTTCCCTTCGACACTCTCGATGACCAGGAACTAAAACCTCTGCGCTCAGGACCACGTTTTTCCTCGACCAACGCGAATCCACAGCTGCACTATGGACCAGTCACTATCCGTTCGTCTCCTTGTCGTTCCGGAATTCTAAAAGTTGCTGAAACCGTGTCACCTAGGAAACTACATGGCTGGTGAAAAAAAGAGATCAACAAGGAAGTCGCAGACATGCAAGAACGCCTCTGTCGCTGCAAAGGTGTTCCCCAAGCTTCCTGTTGAACTGCAACTTTTGGTGCGCATCCATGTTCCATTATATCGGTATGACTTTCTAAACCGAAAACATAGGTGCTCGAATATCTACATCCTTTAGAACTTTATCAAATGTCCCAAGTGTCCAAGGCATTCCGGAGGCTCGTCATGAACCCTAAGGCTGTTGGGGTGTGGAAGGTAGCTTTCGACCTAAATCCCGATCTACCAAAACCCCCTCCGAGAGTTCGCGAGTCACAGTGGGCTTTCATGCTCTACGGTCCCGGAATTTGTGGAGTATGTTCGCTGTTTCTTGCTGAGATGACATGACTCATGTCAACCCAGGAATGTGGGGGTTATGGTGCTTTGACAGATTTTTCCTTCCTCAAACGCTATTGCGAATTTTGCATAGTTCGTATTCATTCACCGCTCCCCAGAGTTTGTTATATTCAATGTCACCCCACAGAAAGATCATTGCGGCTATATCAACAGCTTCAAGGATACGTGTGGCAATGCGCTAACCTCCGATCATATCGTTTGGTCGTTATTACCGCGATCCTATCGGTACAGTCCGTTGCACTCCATTACTTTCTTGAAACCATTTTACTTATCTCATCTTAGTGGGCATGCGCCATACCACCGCTTATGTTTCCGCTTCCAATGCCAAATTCTTGTGCAAGGATGTTGAACCTATGGTGAAGAAGGTTACGTTATTGCAACTATTAATCGACAATGAAGTGCCACGGATAATGGAACTTTTCGAAGATTACAAGCAGGAGTTAGTTGCCCACATTTCCGCTGTGAATGAGGTAAGCTAGCGTGACACATTGAATGTCATTGCACCATTCTAAGTTCTTATCTATCAGTGCGCCAATAAAGCAAGGGACTGGGCCATGGATGTATATCGAAGGTGTGCGAGCGAATATGATGTGTTATATCAGGCGGAGTCTACTGTGTGAGTCACTTGCCATTTAACAACTACTAGATATTGACTACTTCTTAGGTGCAAAAAGCGACTAGAGAATCTCGGTCATGAGGCTAAAGATATTGAACATGTATCGTATTCATTAACGCTGATGATTCGGCAAGGACACGTTCATAAACTAAATCCAAAAGGTAGGGGCTTAGCTTGTTGGCTGTGATATGACGGAACTAACTGTGCTCAACTGTAGCATTCCGCGCTCTTCGTCCGCGCATGGAAATCCTCGTGCAAAACAGGAAGGAAACTCGACTCAAAACAGAGCGTCTGCAACTGCTAGAGAGCATATATAAGGATTATCAAAAATCTCTGACGCCGGACGAGTGGCAGTATCTCCCTCCAGGACGTCTCGTCAAGGACATAGAGGGTTTCTCAGATTTCAAGGACGCACCATATGACAAGAGAGGCGACATGGCGCCTGGCTATGCGGCACAGCTCTTCCCTGCCTTTATCGCAGACTGGACGCGTAGCCAGCAGCTGGAGACACTCAAATTATTCCCACAACCTGAAGGTTCCGAAGAGCCATTTGAAACTCGACTAAAGCGACTGGATCTGGCCACCTCTGTGGTCACCTGCATGGGGTGCAAATACACAGTTCGTGATGGATGGACGCTCCTAGGCTGGAAGAGCATCTGCAGGCATAAACGCAATAACATGCCCGGGTTCGTTCATCCATGTTCTACGTACGAGGTGAACGATAACGCTGTGGCGGCTGCTGCTTCTTTGGTATCTTGCGTTGGTATGGACCCTTCGACGGCAACTATCGAAGAAATGAACGCCCGTAATGACAGGTTCATGTGTGGTAACTGTATGGCGGAGGACGGCCATGGTGTCAGGGGCCTCAAGGCTTATACCTGGGTGGAATGTGTAAGTGTTCCTATGTTTATTCACTCCAAATTCCATTTACATGATCAACCTTAGATTCGACACGCGCTTGAGATGTCCATTGCGAACGACGTCATGCATAACGCGCCCGCATGGCTTCTGTTGACGCCGGAAGCTACGCGGTTCGTCCGTGAGCACGAAGGACCGTACCCAAACAAAAATTTGCAGGTCTGGCGATGCAACCATTGTGCTGAAAACTTCGAAGGGCCAAAAACACAAATCGAAGTTATCTCTCATGTAGCTAAAGTGTATGTTCACTGCATTTCTGGAGCTTTTTGCCGTTCTTGACTCGTCTTATATTCTTTAGTCACTGCATCAAAGAGGCTGTAGTTGGAGTTGACGTCGTTCCTGACCTACGGCGCATCATACGGCAGCGTCATGCATTCCGATTAGGTCTTGATCCCGCATTTGAGTGTCGTTGCAAACATTGCCCAGAGATGCGAATATACAAGCTATGGGAGCTGCAGGCACTGAAAACTCATTTACGGACGAAGTAAGTTTTATGTATTTTGATTATAAGATGGTACTAATAGGAAGCTGCCCATTGAAGACATCAAGTTCTAGAGCCAGTGGAAAACGCTGACTGGACCAATGTCAAAATTATTGCAGCTGCAGCTGCATCAGCGCCAACGAAGGAGTCGACGGATGTCGATGAGCAAACACCCACTGCCCCATAAACATAACTGTCCCGACGATCCCACAATACCTAGATATCAAACAATACCCGGCACATGTAATGGTGCTGCATTTTATCTATATTAATGCCATATCCTGTACATAATTCGCTTTGGGCTAAAAATGACGAATAATACATGGAAGTTCACGACGATTACCAACCTCGTGTTGTCTATGTCATCAAAGCTTGAGCATCAACAAATGTTGCAGCGCGTGCACTTTTCATATGCCGTGGTCGGAGAGCCAATGGTCGGATCCATAGTTTGATAAGGCCGCCTTTGGTCGCGGTCAGTATGCTACGCGGGAGGAATTGTAAGGTTGTTAGGAGTTCTCCCTCTACTTGCTTGATCTGAATGCAATGTTGAAATGGTAGCACCCTGACGGAAATATAGTCCATAACTTACGAGAACGGGTTGGACGACGGCAATTTCGTTCCGCGAGGGTGCAGGGTGATAGCGTGTTGAGGATGTACCATCGAGACCAGGTGAATTCATAGAAGGTAGATATTGTGCTGAGCGATCCCTGCGGAAGGCGAGGGAGAGACTTGAGGACATGGACATGCGTTGGTGATGAGTTGCCTGGAAGGATGGTTAACAGCATATTCGGGATGTTGAGCTTTGTAGACTTGCCTGGAACTTTGGACGATGAAGGGCTCCACTTGAAAAGTCCCACTAGGAAATGTCAGTCAACGAATTTCAATCGTTCACATACTCACAAGTATTAGTTTGTTGTCTTCTCCAACACTTCCAAATCGATATGTTCTCCCATCACAACGTAGGTCGTCGAAAGCGACTGCTGATACAAAGGAGGAGTGGCCTTGACACCGTGCTATTACCCGCTGTTCCCAAGGCGAAAAAATAGTCAATAGGTCATCTTGTCCACCAGTCTGTAAGTGAGAGGATGTATCAGGACCCTTTCGACGTCAACGTGGTGCAGTTAAAATACCAGGATGAATCTACCGTCAGGTGACCACGCAACGGAGCTCAGCGCGCCAAAATACGATGCGTAGCAGTCGACAAGTCTGTGATAAATCCGGTTAGATAGCTTGGAGAAGTGGTCATTTTTCGCCTACTGTTCGGCTAGGGCGTCTATGACTCTCAGACAACCATCCTCCGATATTGCCGCAACATATTTCACATCAGGGGAGAACACGAAGTCTAGACAACATATAAAACATGACACTTAAGACTCTGAGAGAACTACTCACCCACAATCCCTCGACGTGACAGGCGCCAATGGCTCACGGGATTCTTGGCAGCCTTCTCTTTTTCTGGTCTTCCTGGTCCATTCGATCCGCCAGCAGCGGTGGCTGGATGCCATGGAGGCATCGTGACAAAAATGTTGTCCAAGGGATCCCACTCCTGCGGTGGCCCATCCGGACTTTGCAGAGGGTCAGGTGGTGCTGTGTTTGGGTCTTGAGGCGTGAAGGTTCCATCTTCTCGTTCAACGTCGTAGATTATAATCGTGCCGTCCGCATGGGATACTAGAAACAGAGTCGATGAACCGGGTACCCATCGTACAGCAGTACATGGAGAGCTTGAAATTGCACCCTTTGTCAAATTAGCCCCTCTGGGAAATAATAGATGTAACTGGTCTCTAACCTGTTTGTTTAGTCGGGTATAGCGTGAGCTTACAGGATCTGATGAAGGTAAGTACATATGGCCTTTGCTCAGGCATGAATTTGAAGCATACCTAACCAGATAAGATCACCCGTGCTGAATCCTATGATAACGTCGAGACGTTCTGGGAGGGCTGTCGAAATATTCACATCATGGCATGTCGGATACGCTGAGAAGGTAACTCTGGACAGAGGTTCCTTGACGGACATGAATTAATTGTTGGATCGGGACATGGATCACCGTACATATCTACCTTGGCCTTAGAACCCGCTTCGATCCACACGAAACTCTTCGCAGTGTTGTAGAACATGAAGCAAACATCTCCTTGCTTGGACTGCAAGGTCTTCGACATCCCTTCTGCAGTTTGGATGCGAGTAACAAATGTAGATGAGGTGGTTTTCAAGTTGTGTTTGGGACGTGCAACCGTCTTCTTTTTTCCCGCTGCTGGCTGGACAGAGAAGAGTGTATGTGGCTCGAGAGCGACCGATGTATTTCCTGCAGCATGTTCTTGTGAGGATGGTGGAGGCTGATCGCTCTCCTCTGGGGTGTCGCTGCTGGACAGACTAACACCATCATCGCGTTCCTTCTTCTTTGACTCTGACTTTCCACCACCAAGTAGCTGGGCAAAACCTGGTCCGCCACCTTGCTTTGCGGGTGGAAAGCGGAGGACGACTGTCGAGACCTTGGCTGGATATAAAGCAGGTCCAGCGCTCACAGCGACATTCTGGATATGATTTGGCTTGTGCTCATCTGTAACTGAGTATACGCCCTCTGGCGCAACGAATGTCGAGTCGTTCTCCATGATGGGGGCGGTCAGGGTTGAGTATATGCTAGCCTGAATTGGCAGCCGGAGTCGCGTCTGAGAAATGGTCACGGTTATTTTGGACCCCTACACATCCCCCTACGTATGATGAACACTCCGGATCTTAGCCTTTCTCTCTTGCTTTCATGCTCGTCCTCAAATCCCCTCCCCAGCTCATTACAGCGGCCAGGAAGCTTTCTGTATCTCATATAGCTCTTAGGCAGCGGCGCTGCAACTCCACTTCTGTAGAACCGCCTCCAGCAGGTGGTCATTCACCGTCGGTCGCCACATCGCAGCTTCTAAGTACCAAACGAGAGAATGCTCTGCGTACACCAGGAATTGTCTGGGCAGACGAAGATGCTTCTGCACCGTCACGTACGATTGTTGGTGGACGTGAGACGCGCAAGATGAACACCTACCAAGCCATACGTGACGCCATGAGCATTGCATTGGCCAAGGACGACAATGCGGTAGTGTTCGGAGAAGATGTCGCTTTTGGTGGAGTCTTCAGGTGTACTATGGTGCGTTTTTCTCTTGAATGCTCAATGTGTGCCGTGCTCAATACCTCTCCTCTACAAATAGGGACTGGCGGAAGAGTTTGGTAAGCGTCCATTGAGATCGCAGTATCGATGTTATTCATTCAGATCATTACAGGGAAAGAGCGCGTCTTCAATACCCCTTTAACAGAGCAAGGCATTGCAGGCTTTGGTATTGGGCTCGCTCTCATGGGACATACTGCAATTGCGGAAATTCAGTTCGCAGACTACATCTTCCCGGCCTTTGACCAGGTATGACACCCTTGACACGTATCCATATCTCCCTAACCCGGCGTCGTAGATCGTCAATGAAGCCGCCAAGATCAGATACCGGTCGGGTGGGAGCTTCAATGCCGGAGGCTTGACCATCCGTACACCTACCATGTCAGTGGTGAGTAATCGCTAATTCTTGAAATTTCGTTATCTTATCTTTTGCGCAGGGGCACGGTGGCTTATATCATTCACAATCACCAGAGGGCTATTTCATGGGAGCATCTGGCTTGAAGGTTGGACTTTTTTTCCGCCTATAAATAATCATTTCTAACATGTTGCTCTGCAGATTGTCATCCCACGCTCGCCTATTCAAGCAAAGGGGCTGCTGCTAAGCTCGATACGCGACCCCAACCCAGTGATATTTATGGAACCCAAGATCCTATACCGTTCAGCAGGCACGTATTTTGTCTTTGGCGATCGTTCTCTGCTGACAGTGACGACCTACAGTTGAGCAAGTCCCCATAGACGACTTTGAACTTCCATTAGGAAAAGCAGAAACGTTGATACCCGGATCTGATCTCACCGTCCTGACCTGGGGAACCCCTGTCTATTTTTGCGAAACAGCCATACACATGCTTCACTCGACTCCTCCGTCACTCGAGTCCGTTGTCCCGACTTCGTTGAGGACCTCAAAAATCGAGCTCATCGATCTCCGATCCATCTTGCCGTGGGACGTTGAGACGGTGGTGGAGAGCGTCAATCGAACGGGACGACTCGTCATTGTGCACGAGGCTGGATTGACTGCCGGTGTTGGGGCAGAAATTGCAGCCGAGGTGCAGAAGAGGTGCTTCCTTAAGCTGAATGCGCCTGTGAAGCGAGTAGCAGGATGGGAGTGAGTTGGATATCGCCTTCTTTTCTTGTTCATTTACTTATTTACTCGATCCTAGCTTGCCAAATGCCTTGCAGTTTGAAAAATTCCATATACCAGACGCAATTCGTATCTTGGACGCAGTGGTGGAGACTTTGACGTACTAACTCGTGTAATGCATTTAGTATCCCCCTTTGACTCTAAGTTTCTAATTCCAAGCAAAGTCATTGCCCAGTAGGTACTGGACTGTGTAGTACTGGTGGACAGTCACGAATGCGGTCATGGGACCCCATATATTGAGTCGCGTCCAAGACTCAGACTGCCAAACCTCTTGTTTTTTCCTGTCAAAGGATGTCCCCGCAACGAGACTGCTATAGTGGTCGTGATACTTGGATGGCATGTACTGATCAGACTGTAGTCGAGCCGAAAATGCTTATCGTACCCCAAAACCCTAAGGTGACTGATCTGAACATGAAGGAGTTGCCGTCAAGGACCTCAATCAGCGTAACGAGCTGACGTATAATTCGGGCATGTGTAGTCTTGGGGTTGCAGAGGTATACTAGACTCGGCAAGATGATCGAAAAGTTCATGGTGAAGCACCTTAAGATCGCACTCGAAATGTCAAATGGAATGGAGGTGTACAAGACGTGGCTGGGTTAATTCCCTGGAGAGCAGGATGGTAACGCACACTGCGAGATCTGAGCCTATCTCTAAATCGGACGACCGTGACTCTGAGTACGCGAGTCCAGAGGTGCCGACGACCGCCCTAAGCTCCGGGATCATCTTGTTCACCTCGATCCTAGCTTACCAAATGCTTCGCAGTTTAAGAAATTACAGTGCCTATACCAGATGAAAATAGGGACGTTGGTGCACTAATTTGTGTGATAAAGTCGATGCTCCCCTTCGAGTTTCTACTTTTTAAGCAATATCCGCCAGCGAATCAAAAGACCGGCGGTCAACAACCCCGCCTCCCATCCTAGTATCAGCCTTTTCTCTCTCCATCGGTAGATGCCCTCTCCGTTGACCGCGTCGCGTCGCGCCTTCCGATCGTCAGTGAGTTGCTGCTCGATTTGGTACAGGTGTTTTGCTCGCTGTCGAGAGACGTTTTTAACAGACTCGATCGTGCAAGATTCATCATTTGACGTTAATGCGACAACTCTCTGTAATGATACGAGGAGAGGCGTCGCTGTCCTATAACTTGCGATCTCGCGCTTCCTGCTGAACGTAGATTGGAATGGCAGTGAGCACATAATTGCGGTCTGCCCAAGAAGGTTGGTTCCAGGAGCCAGGGCTGAGAACTCCATGGAAAATGTTGATCCTGGTCGATGTATGCGCATAATCCGTTTTATTTCGCTCTCGAGATCGTAATATGGGACAAAGTCCAGGTCGTGCACGCCATTGAAACCACGAAATTGGGCTGGCAAGATGTAAGCCGAAAGAACAAGTTCATGTTAGTACATGTACCGTACCTGTGCTCTGATAACGATGTTCAGTACAAAAATGGTAAAATAAGAAGACTTAAATTACCTGCGAGGGTTCAAAATAGTGAGAAGTGATCCAGCGTGCCGTCTGTAGCCATAAGGAGCGGTCCACAGATAGCTTGAACCTCCAGCCATACGATCGCATTTTTCCTCCGACAAGTTCGGAAAGGTCTCTTGAGTCCCTGACTTCTATATTACCACAACATATCTGCTCCCAGAGATCGGAGATGTTCACTTCAACGCGGTTCGAAGTAAGAACGCTGGCAGTCGTAAAATGAGAGGCTAGGTGAGAAGGCCATGCGCCGCAAGTAGGAGTGAAAAAAATAGCGAGAGCCTGAACCGCAGGCAGTGAGAGGTTTTCCGCTGCAATTTGGTCCTTACTGAACCGGTAGATGTAGAGATACCAGGAAAGACAGAGAAGTCCTACTAGTAGAGCCCAGAGGTCGGGACGAGCTGTTGCATGACCCCTGATGCAGCTCCAGTCAGATCCTACGCATTGAACGACATCTGCAAAGGTGGATATATCCTGTTGGAAAAGACGAAATATGCCGGTCATAGTTATGTTGAAAGCAGATCAGTCGCGCGGGTCCGGCGACGATTGTCCACCAGGCCGTGTAATCTCTGACACTGAACCACGATGGCTCCAGCGCCTATATTATCTCTCTCTCTTTCCTTTCATCAGATAGTGGCACATCGCTCTTGTTTCTCAAATCTCGGCGTAGATGGATATAGGCATCAAGTATCTCCCTCACGAAGCCAACGAGTGGCAGGTTACGCGTGCAATCGCCTCTGTCCTCCATTCCGATGACTTTGCGCCTGTCGTCCCTGGCCGCCTCATTAACTTCCGCGTCAAGCTCAAAGAGAGCGCAGCTGGAGGCGTTCGTAACGATGGAACAGGGCAGTTGACTCTTCCGACAGAACAGACGGGCACTCGTTTTCTACGCCACGTCGCGGACACACCGATCAAGATCGATGGACGGAAGCTCAAGTTTTGGAAGCAGAATCGGCCTCCCCCTCAAGGTCTTGCGATGACCCTACAAAAGACGCCTTATGTCGATCCCGACATTGAAGAAGATCATCAAATGAAAGTTTGGGCATTGGAGACCAAGCTGCGAGTCGACACGGTCCAGTTTGGGATCTTTTACCGAGAGACCTATCCTCCTCCAGGCCAGAAAACGCCCACACCCCGCTCTTTTTCGATCGAATGGGAACGTGACTATGTCAACAGCTATGCAAGGCTGGCCTTTGAATATGATCATAAACTCATCCGAATAACTGTCAGCGTCTTATTAACATGACGAACACGATATTTACTGACCCATTTTTATCATCAAAACAGCTCGGGAGCGAACTTACAGAGACAGAAGGATGCAGTTTGGCAATTAGTTTTTCTAGCATTCTCAAAGTCGGAGTTGGATATGATGGAAAACCATGTGGGTGTGATTTCGTTTATTAAAATAATTTTGAAACTCATTCACGATCAGATATCTGCTTCGAGACACTAACACCTCCAGTCCTTGAGGGAAGTCAATTCCATAGAACTCTGACTGGCGACAAAGAGGTCGACAATCGCAAATACAAACAACGCGTCGGTTCAATTCACGAAGGCCATCGTATTGTGGCTCCGTACGCCCCTCACGTTCGTCTTTCTCTATACAATGATCCGATGCAAGATGTCATCGCAAAATTCGTGGAAATGTGCAAAGTCGTTGGCATCGCAGATAGCAAGATCCTAATTTTCAGAGGTCAATGGCAGCTCGATGCAGTGAAGAAAGGGTTCTTCAAGGATAAACGCCTTCACATCCTGCATAAGAAGTTCGCGACCTTCCCATTTCCGATCGCTTTCCAACTAGAGTCATTGTTGCATAATGGCCTCTTGCACACTGAAGACCTCGAGGAACTTGAACCTAGGATAGGGATCTTACGGAAGACGCACGCGAAAAGAGGCGAATTGTATGTGGCCGAGTTATTGCGCCGTTACAATGAGGCTCTACAAGTGCGCAAGCCCTGGGAGAGCCCGATGTCGTGCTTCGACGAAGCCGCGAAGAAGTTCGAATATGCTGGGCCTGGATCGGCATTTCGATGTTGTCATGTCACCTTCACACCCACTCGAATGCTACTGGAAGGCCCGTATGCGACTCAATCGAATCGGGTCATTCGCAGGTATCCTGGCTATGAGGATCATTTTATTCGAGTTGATTTCCGCGACGAGGACCGCTTGCAATACCGTTGGGACCGCGCAGTTGATGGCACCTCCTTTGTGCGCTCCCGTGTTGGCGAAACTCTCAAAGATGGCTTCGAACTAGCAGGTCGACAATTCGTTTTTCTCGCCTATTCCAGCTCAGCACTCCGCGAGCATGCAGTGTGGTTCATGAATCCATTCGACCATCCCGTTGAAGGTTGGATCAACGGAGAATCCATAAGGAGTTCGCTCGGTGACTTCGAAGGAACGCCATTGCTGAAATGTCCTTCAAAGTACGCTGCACGACTGGCGCAGGCTTTTACCGCGACCGACAACTCCGTGGATATTCGCAAGGATGAATGGGAGATGATGGATGACTTGGTGTGCCCCGCCCCTAACGATGACTACATGTTCACCGATGGTGTGGGCACAATATCGAGGTCGCTCGCCGATAGAATATGGAAAGTGCTTCAGGAAGCAAAACACAACCCTGCGAACTTAATCCAGCCCTCCGCTGTGAGTTTGCCTTTTCTACACTACCACTATAGGTACTCAGGATTTTTCTCAGTATCAAATCAGATTCTTGGGATTCAAAGGTGTTGTCGCGATTGACGATGAGCTTGACAAACTTCATAATGGGATCCACATGCGGCTCCGCGAGTCAATGCGCAAATTTGATGTCAGGCATGAAGGTTTGGCGCCTATCGAGATTGCTCAAGCCTTTGAGCAACCGAACACGGCCTATTTGAACCGGTGCGCACTGCTTATATTGATATATGCTGTGTTCTGAGACCCTCTCAGACCTCTTGTAATGATTCTAGAGGATCTTGGAGTACGTAAGGAAGCCTTCATTGACCTTCAAGACCTTGCGGTTGCAGCTGCCCGTACTATCGATGATTCCATTGATAAATTCCGCACTGTGGTGTCGTCTCACAACCTAGGATCTGCATATTGCTTGAGGGACACTCTTCAACGTTTACAGGAAGATTGCAACATGGATCTCAAGTCGGACGGGAAAACTATAGCTATGGACGATCCCTTCTTCCGTAAACTTCGTCGCGTCGCCATGAACGACATTCTACGCGATATCAAACATAGTGCCAGGATTCCCATTGATGGAAGCTATTTGCTCGTCGGCGTCGCTGATGAAGGCCCTGCTTACGAGAAAGAAGGGTTTCCGAACGTGTTTTGTTTGGGAGAATCAGAAATATATGGTAAGGGTCTGAATTGGCTGAAGATTTGGTTTACTTACACATATTGCGGTCAGCATGTGTCCAGAGACCAGGTGATTCAGAGCCCTTCTGGCTGGAAGGAAACGCTACCATTTCAAGGAGTCCAGTTGCCCATCCCGGAGATAGTGAGTAAGTCTATACTACAATGCAAACCATTCTCATCCTCCTGTACCAGTTCAACGGGTGCGTGCCATAGGAAAACCACCCGATGGCATGCTTTGCCTCTTCAGACACCTGAAAAATGTCGTAGTCATGCCTTCTATAGGTGCGTTTTCCTCCAATAGCTAGGAATAGCAAAATTTTACTGATACTTACAGGACCGCGTTCATTGGCGTCCTGTCTTGGTGGCGGGGATGTCGACGGGTAAGTTTTTAATACTGGGATTCTACTTCTCTAATATTTTTCAGTGATATGTTCTCGATCATTTGCCACGAATCGTTACTTCCGAACACACAAGTCAATGCTGCAAACTACGTATCCAAAGGCACATACACGCTTGACAGGGATAGCAACGTGAACGACATATGTGACTTCGTTGTAGAATACATCAACTCCGACGTCCTGGTTCGTTCTGACAAGATGGAATCGGCAATCTCAATGATTAATGTCTTATCTTTGAACAGGGGCTGTTGTCTGATAGGCTTTTAACAATCGCAGGTGCGGGTGGTGTGCACTTGTCCAAAATTTTCATGCTGAATATTCGTCTTGTAGATCAATCGAGTGTAAGGCTGATAAGATCCTTGTGGTTCCTAAGACTAACTGTCCTTTAGTATGGTATACGCGATGAGAACTGCTTGCGGCTTGCGGAGCTTTGTTCCCAGGTACGTTCTTACCAAGGGAGGAGCTGTCTTGCTTATCTGGTTTGTTAGGCTGTCGACTACCCCAAACAGGGCATACCTGTTGACTTGGACGACGAGAACCTGCCTAGGCCTCTAATCCGCTGTAAACCTGACTGGCATGCCGCAGAGGTTGTGTCTCCTCGTCATTCCGACTACTACGAGTCAGCTCGGGCGCTAGGACATCTATTCCGTTCAATCACTCTGGATGATCCTGCGGAGATGGAAGATGCGGGACCCATAACGAACCCGATATCTGATCCAATCACATGTGTATTGCTGGACAAGGTCCTGCCTCACCTAGGAGACTCGGCCTACATCCAAAGATCGCCGAGTGAGATCAGGCCAATCTTCAGGCGATACCACGACGAACTTCGATACATTTGCGCCACGCACACACTTTCCAATGAGCCTGGCACGAGCCTTCTCGAAGCAGAAGTTGTGATCGGGACGATTCTTGCCAAGTGCTCACAGAAACGTTGGAGGAAGGATCGCATATACCGTATGCGCCTTCATGCATCTACCCTAGTCAAGGATGTGCAAAATAACTTGAAGGAGAATATTTCAGAACTCAAAACCTATCCGGAGCTACTTCGTGGACTTGACCTATCGTGGAAAGCATGGCATTTCAGCATCTTGAACCGCAAAGACTTCGGTGCGAACAGCTTTGGCCTCATTGCTTTAGGGACAATATTCGAGTGCCTTGACAAGTTGGAGAGACCATTATGAAGGGAAATGGTAATGTACTTCGTCGACTTGCGCCTAAATTATAATCCGTTCTCATACACTAGCCGTCTCCAGGTTTCTGGCTAGGCGATTCACGGCGCACACGGAGATAGCGGCGGCAATGAATTGTTTGATAAATTCTATTCATCCTGGCAGGTTACGCTTTGTAATTCCCAGCCGATGTACATCAGAGACAGGTTCAATTTCAAGAGTGGGCCGCATAAATTCATTGAGGAAAGGGGTACCAATTTCCGAAGACTGTTACTTCATTACTTTACTAGCAGGACGAGAGCTCCAGGTCAATTCTGAGTACATACACAACGCAACGTTGGAACTGCGCGCTATGTCACATACCACGTGATAAACGCGTGAGGCGTCACTTGATTGGTGACATTGATTTCAAGACCCTGTTCCCTACGTCCCTTCGCAAATTCTCGTCAATAACGACCTTCCTCTTCGCCTCTGCTTCTATTTCATATTGCTCAAGTATATTCAGGAAGAAACGGCCCAATGGGACCGTTGGACGACGTTCCGGAGCAGTCGCCATATGACATATACAACAAAGGTGTCGACGAGAGTAAATGCATTGCTGGCAGGTGCAAGTTGGTCTGGGATTTGAAGACGGCTTTGAAGAAAGTCGAGGCACTGGTCTTAGTACTGCCGCCTGTCGGTACGGGGCAACCAGATGGAGTCTTCAAGGTGTCATTCGAATTGGATGATGAGGCGCTCGCGGCTCTCAACATATCACCAAGTGATGAATTTAGACTGTCTCTGAGAGGTGCCAAACTGGAGAAGCTTAGAAATATTGAAAAACTCTGCTCGCTGTCCATGCGGCTCGTTTTCTCTCAAGGCGTGCACGTTCAATGGAAGCGCCCAGGGCAAACGCTACTGACTTTGAATACCTGGATACGTACGTCGACTGAGGCTTCCATTTTTTCTATCAAAAAAAACAGTACTGAAGCCATTAAACTCAGATACGGACTCTACTTCCGATATGGACGCAGATAATAGCTGGTATCACTCGCCAGCAAGAGTCGCCGCCGCAACCAGGGTCCATATCCCTGCTAAGCGCTCTGCTGATGGACTGGACGAAGATCACGAAACGAGTCATGATGCACAAACTGAAAGTAGAAAAGTCTCAAAACAAGAGCAGAAACGGAGACGAAAGGCGTTGAAAGAGCAGAAAGCTCACACGGTAGCCAGCATCTCTGCCCATGCTCAAGCTTCCAATTCAAGAGTCTCAAACGTCCGCCAGCACCGGGAAAGTAGCTCTGGCGAAATAGATCGTACGCCAGTTTCTACATCAGCTACCAGTTCCGAGCGTAGTCCTGTATCGGGATCAAGCAAAGGCGCCGAGACCTTGGATGTGCGCGCAGGCTATCGGTCAGCATTGGTAGGCAAGATTATTTATATAGAGCCTTTCAGTTATTCAATTTGCACGCTCTAGGCCACATACCCAGCCTTACAACGACTTCATCCCCCTGCTGTTGTAAACTTAATTGGGGTAGTCGTGAGTTGTTCCGACCCGAAGGGAACCTCAACAGGAGGCAAGAGCTCAAATTCTGCACTCTTCTATCGCCCTACACTAATGAATATTGCAGAATTCTCAACCACTGTTGACCTCTTTGATTCAAGCAACTATCAGTCGTCTACTGCATTCAAGGTGAACTGCTTCACCAAAAGATACGTCGCATGGTTGCCTCATCCAGAGATTGGCGACGTGATAGTTATGCGTGACGTCAGGGTAATTGTCTGTCACTCGTCTAGCAAATCTGTCCTAACGACTTTCATGTCCATAGGTAGTGGATCACCGAGGGGGCATTAGAGGGACTGGCTATGGGAACAAGTTACGGTGGGCAGCTTTCTCGCCAACGAAAGGAGCCATACACCATGGACCGCCTCACACCGCACCAAAGCAAGAAGGTCTGGCCATGGACGGCTCTGGTGTGACTTTCTCGCCCTTTTATCATCCAACTCCTGACGAGATAACCTACTGTGTCACCCTCTCTGACTGGTGGAGAGATATACAAAAACGTGATGCGTTGGACGTGCCAACCAAGGCTGGTTCTTCCGCAATCAGTATAAGAACATCGAGACACCAACGGATTCACCGCTTGATCAAAGACGCTGGTCCACTCGCTCCTCCGGATGGTTACTTTGATTGTACTGTTGAGGTTAGTGACCCTACTTATTGATTCGCTTCTCAGCTGACCTACTCAATAATAGATTATCAAAGGGTTCAGGAGTAGCGTTGGTTCTCACAGTGTCTGCACTCTTTACATAACGGACTACACACGGAACGACCAGATGAAAGCGCATCAGGCTCAGTGGTGTCCACCGTCGTTATCCGACATGATACTACAAGCAGAATTTTGGGACCGTTCTGCAGAACGTGCGCAAACGATGAAAGTGGGAGAGTACTATTTCATCAAGAATGCGCGCATGAGGATAAGCAATGGTGGCTATTTAGAAGCGAAAGTTGCAGACGCGACGATCACTCAACTTCACGAAAAGGACGCCGAGAGTGAACCAAATTTGAAGGCTTTGCTTCAGTGAGTCTTGCTCATCTGGCCTTATCGATGCACTACTTATGTTGCTTACAGGAGAAAGCGAGAGTGGGAGAAGAGACAGGCCCAGTCAGAACCTGATATCCCTCATAAGCGCATCGAGGAAGTGGAAGAACAAAGACATTTTCATTGCACTGTGGAAGTAGGTCATAACCAGCGTTTCTCATTTGAGCTTGCTAATGCCCAGGTAGATACTGCAATGCATGCGAAAAGACGACCATGGTTCATTTATTTATGTCACCGACTACACGAGTCATCCGGGACTGGAAGCCCTATCTGTCGATGAACCATGGGCGCGAGGCCTCAAAGGCAAGATCGTCAAGGTCTTTCTGCAGGAAGCGCAGAAGGATATGGCAGAATCCGCCGTTGTTGGCTCCTTTTACTGTCTCCGCAAAATGAGATTGAAAATGAGTCCACTAGAAGGCTGCCTTGTTTGTACTCTTGGTGGAACCGAGAAGTTGGTCATAGCGGTAAATCCCAATAATCCGGGAAACTCAAACCTCAATGGTTTACTACGGTGCGTGTGGATGCGAGTCATGGGTGATTTCTTATTGTTGGTCTATAGACGTCAAGAAGATTGGAGAAGGCGTAAGGCCAGCGAAGTTTTGCCAACCTCTTCCAAAACTACCAAACCATCGCCGAGACGGGTTACTACACCATCCCCTCTAAATACTAATATCGTAAAGAAAACGGGATCTGGTCCTATCACACGCATTAAAGACATTTCCTCGTCTGAGCGAGGTCGAAAGCAGTACAGTATTTGGGCGAGGGCTGTGGATTTCCATCCCTTTGATTTGCGTGATGCATTCTTCCAGATTTGTACCTCTTGCAAAGTAGAGTAAGTTGTTCATGTTTCCCATAGCAGCCACTTAACTTTCGAACTATCATAGGGTGCCGAAAACACGACGGGGCTGCTATACGTGTGATCACATGGAACACACACATGTCCGGGTCATGTATCAGCTTTACGTGATTATCGAAGATGAAGACCGAAATCAAATCGCAGTCTCTCTCAACGATTCGGTAACGTCTTTATCGTCAAAACTTATTCAGCTATTGCTCATTCCAGGCTAGTGCTATCTATTCAATGGCATTGAGCGTGTTGACTTGACAAGTGGAGAATCCGACCCAGTCTTATGCAACTTTGAGACCTTATTTGTACCTATGCTGGGCAACTTACCGAAGGTACATGACTCCCTGCGAGACGGCAAGCCTGTTGACCTGGACGTTCCGTTCGCAAGATATGAGCTGGATAGTTGGATCCTACCAGAAAGCGAAGGCAAAAGAGCTTTCAGTTTGATTCGCTTTGTACTATAACTGAATTCTTACTGCTCTTTACATTCCAAATTTATTCGTCTTCAATGGTTCGCGAAATTTGACCGTCCAAAACTGTCAAAACCTTGAGGACAGTTTGGCGGGCCATCGGGCCGACATTGTCGTGTGTAACTTTGATGTTCGTCTGAGTTCCAACCGGTCCCTATGGTCACCCAGCTACTTCACCGTCAAAAGGCATTAACCCAGACCTTGCTCCTATTCAGAAAACACAATGCGCTGTATATAACGCAAAAACAATCTGATGGATCTATTCCACATGCTTGCAAAGGGAAGGCATGGGCATCCACTACCATTCTCCATTGCCCGAAATTTCAAGCACTCTCGCCGCGTATCCTTCAGAAAATAGGTGAATTATTTGCTTTATATCGTATTCTTCATATTTGACCTCTCAGATACAGAAGCTGGTAAGGAAAGGATAACCCCGCATAGAAGAACATCGGCGTCGAGTCGAAGTCGTTTCCATTCTCCTCTTCTACCTGCCGTATCAGAAAAATGGAGAACCCACGAAAGCCTCAGCTTCTACTCTACCACGTCACTCAAAAATGGCCAGTTACAAGATGGTGATCAACCTCTCCAAACCTTAGTTCCATCATCCCACATGGAGAGAGTTCGACTCGAAGAGTATGCTCCACCATTGCAACAATTCGTACGGCTGTTGATGGAACAAAAGGCGAGCGTCGAAGCTCTTCATGGCTTGAATCGTACCTACAAAATACCACTTCTATCTAGTGACTACGAGAAACTATCCCCTCGGCTCGCTCAGCACCTACTATCCCTCTTCGGAAAACAGATTGATGCGATGTGTATGCTTACATCAAACCAAGAACCCATCATTCGACTGTGGGGCGAGCGGATGGGCCAAATCTACGACTCCCTGCCAGCATCCACAAAGTCAGCTTTGACTCAGTCACGCCACCAGCTGGCGTTCATAACCCAGGCGAACGCTTTTATGCGCAATTCGGCACAGGCTCGCGATGGTCTCATGGCTCTTGGGGACGCCTCAAAAGCCTTGGGGACATATGAGCTATATCTGGATGTTTTGGATAGCTACCTGCTAGGCACAGCCCGACATGAAAATCTTCTCTATGCCTTCGATGACTTGGGAGAAACGCTACTGCGTGACCTACCCCTACCTCGCAAAGGGTCACTCTTCAAGCAATTTGTTGCAAATAGCCGGCTTGTCCCTCCTGTGTCATTCTTAAAGAAATGGCATAATCGACAAAAGGCCTCCCTCATCATCGATTTTTGTCTCGATTCAGCGCTTGAAAACAATGCGCTCGATAACGCTTGTCACGCTGTAGACGAGTGGAAAAGATGGAAGAAGAACGGGCCGCTCCCAGCTGACAAAGTCCTTGAAGTCGTCAATCGCGTGGCAGCGAGTGGCCAAACTTCAAGAGCGCGAACACTACTCCTCACTGCGACTACGTCGGAAACGTCAGGCCCGTACCAACTTTCTAATATCCACACACTCTTCCAAGCAGGCGATTTCATGAAGGCGATGGAGGTGATCACCAATCTCAAGAAAGCAGGCAACTTCCGCGCCAGTCATGCCGTTGGTCTTCTATTTCCTGAGAGACTGCAACCGATCTCCATGAAGAGGGATTTCGAACGGATTTTCCCAAAGGGCGACAATGGAAAACGATCCCCTATGCCAAATCTCACCGTCTATAGCAATTGTCTGCAGGCGGCAGTGAATTCCCAGGCTGGCAAGGTCATGGATTGGTGGTTACAGGATGCGGAAAGCCAGGGCTTGAAGCTCAACCTTCTATTCCTCGACTCTGTGGTTAAACTAGCCACGACTGCAGATAACGAGTACGCTCTTAAATGGGCAAGCGAACGCATTCGGTCGGAGTTTGGGCTCGATCCAGAACATGCCTCATACATTGTCAAGATTGACAAGTGTGGTGTGGATGGGGACTGCAAAGCCGCAGACGACGTTTTAGTGGAGGCTATCGAGAAGGGCATTGTCCCTTGCTACAAGATGTACAAGGCGCTCGAGGCGGCACATATTCGATCAGGTTCTAAAATTGAGGCGAAACGGTTGAGTTTACATTACCACTTCATGGAAGTTATTGCGCAGAGACGGATAGAGAGAGAGAGAAAAGAGAAGCTGCAGGACGAATGAGGTAGACGGCAGTAGGACACGAGATGATATATTCCAACTCTGCGCTGTAAAATGTCAAGATAACTTGTTGCTCGTGAAACCCAACTTCTAGTGCAATAAATATGGGCCAAACAACATTGAGAACCCATCTCCAGCCTTGCGATGCCGTATCACCAACTCCCCAGAGCCAACAAGAGACTTTGAGTAAAAGTGATTGATAAACAGTCGCGGAGAGTCCAAAAAGCACAGTAGTACACAGTATTGATACCTAGAGTAGAACTTATTTGCCCGCTCAGATAGATTGTTCCAACAACTTCTCGTTCAAGTGATGTCTGCCATGAAAATCAGAAATCTATTTTTATCATATATACTTACAACCCCTGTGCTCCGCCACACTCCCTCCCCGCTGCCTCCCTTCCTTCTCTCCGTCCTCCCTTCCTCTCCCCCTCCCCCTCTTCCTTCCATTTCCTCAACAAAAGCACTTGAAATAAAATAAAAAGAATACCGCGACGCCAGCAGGATTTGAACCTGCGCCCTCAAAGAGGAACAGATAAATTGTAAATTCGAATCTGTCGCCGTAACCACTTGGCTATAGCGCCTTGAGGAAAGTAATATGCTAGTAGTATATGTTGTAAATGCACTGAAATTTTTGAAATGCCTGGGTGGTTTCAGGTTTCATCAAAGTTATGAGAGGATAACCCGTGCTTCGTACGGTCTTTCTGAGCAGACGCACACCGTTCCTCAAAACTAAATAAATTGAACTCTCCAGTGCAGACTCGGATCTCCTACAGCCTTGAACTCAACGCCGCGTGGGGACGCGGTGCTGCATTGAGCGGCTTCGGCTCCGGTACAGCCAGTAGACCTAGAATTCAAGTATCATACATCACTTCCAGAAGTCCCTGAGAAGAGGTGAGCCTTAAATCTAACCGAACGCTGGTTTTCGTTCACCAAGAGTATAAACCGTGACAGGATTTCAAATGTACTCCCGATCCAAGGCAGGCGCTTAACACTACTTAGGTGCTCCAGACTCCTGCGACCCAACGGCTTAGTCTGGAGGCTGACTGACATACTCTACTACAAAAACAGTAACGCCATTATTCGGAGCTCTAGTGAAAATCGGCAGCACTGGTGTGCTTAAGCAAAAATTTGAGGTGGATGTACCAATTGTTGATCGTGGCACCGCGATCAGAGCCTAATTGAGACTCGTAGTCACCTTCGGACCTGCATGCGCTTGACTCATTTGTGTGCTCTACTAACGCAGTAAATTTCGTTTTCGTCGACATTTTTTTGATTTATCAACAGCTTGTGCAGAGAAATCAAACTTTGAGACTCAAAAGCGATATGGGACCACCAAGTGTTCAGGGCGGATGCAACTTCAGGGAAAGGGAATACTTAGCATGTCTATCGTGGAACCCTTTGCGGCAGCGCTAGAATTTTATATATAGATGCTTAATTAAAGTTTCGTCTGCAGAAAATGTCCCCTTGAATTATAATGCTCGGGACATATAGCTCATGAACAAAGACAGGCGCTCAATCCGTCGTATTTGAGCAACCAATTAACTATTCAGGGATTCACAATGGCGCGTAATTGAGCGCCAATTCCAAAATCTATGAATTTCTGCTACGGCTGATAGTATTCGACTGCCTCTTCTTTGGAACCGTTAGGAGCGAGAGCCTACAGACAGACAGTAACTCATGCCAATAGCGACATGAAGCGACGGACGTAAGTAAGTATTGCGAATGTGACCGGCGCAGCAAGAATTACCCTCGGTTCGGACGCGGACGGAAACAAAATCAGCGGTACCCTGCACGAACCAATCAGATCGTGTCTTTGACCTCAAATACCGTTCGCAATTCCAAAGGTAAAAGACTCAAACTCAATAATTGAGATAGTGCCAACGTCGCGATACATGTGGCAGGGAATCTCAGGCAGTACTGATATTATTTGTGTGCTACTTGTATGGAATTCCTGTTCAAGTTGAACATAAGACAGCACAACAATTGAGAGAAAGAACCTACCATTTTGAAGCTTCAAAGGAGGTCAGCAAGAATGACATATCAGCAGTAAAAGAACGCACCCTTTGGAATTCGTCATACGCAGTACTTCTCACATTTTCATGCGCGTTACGAATGGTCGACATCATAAATTCAGCTGCTTGACGCTCATTCAACTGCAAAGCAAATCGATCTCGAAGGCGCCGAATGGTAGGTTCTCCCTTGAACGAAGGTAAACCTGTACCGAGCATGAGCTGTACAGTGTCTACGATCTGGTCTGCATATGGTCTGATGGCAAGGAACGCCTTGACTGTAAGATTCTGGAAGAGTTGATAGCCTTGAGAATATCGGCCACCCATCAGAACCACCATCTCATGGTTGAGTTTGAAAGAGTTTGGTTCGAACTTGACACCCTAGATTATCCAATTAGCTTCAATCTGAAGATGACGAGAGAAGATCCTTACTCCAGGACGTAGCTATCGGAAACCAAAGTAAGCTAATCTGAGCACAGAACGAGGATCGAGCACTTATCTATGTCAAAGAGAAAACCAAAATCTACGTATGTGCTTATTAATAATAAACACAGGCAGTGAACTGGAGGCCATACCGACATGGACTATGTGGCCGTCTCCATCAATCATAATATTGCCATTGTGCCTGTCCTTAATTTGCAAGATGTAGCATGCCACCGAGTATGCCGCCATAGACTGGATGAAATTCAACCTCGCTCGTTGGAAGCCTATGGTGTCTTGTCCGCCGTATTTTGCAATAAAGAAGTCTTGAAGATCGTTGACTTTTGCTCGACCCATTTCATCCCTCGAGGTTGCATTCGGAACAACGTCAATGACCCCACACTACATTCCATCAGTAAGAAATCAGTAACAAGATATGGAGGGACATACCCCAGGACCCGTCGCAGTGACTCTGTACGGGAAGAGGTACAACATCAAGCCGACGGTGTGGAAAATGTTCTTGAACATAGCGATGACTTGAAGCGCTAGGACGTCTTGACGGCAATCATCTCCAACTTTGAAGATCGCTTGCTGCCAAACGTCGTTTTCCGTTCGAGTTTCGACGCCACCACCGTCACCATTGAGAAGGGAGTCAGGGTCAGTGTTGACCTCAATTTTCTCCTTTCTGACCTTGAAGGTGGCCATGAAAGGGGCCTACAAGGAAAGGTCAGGTACAAGTTGAACGCCAAGTGATGTAGTCGGACCTTTGCATGACTTTGCAGTGGTCTACCGGACTTCTTGTCAATATCTATGACAATACCGTCAGGATTGCTGGGAAGGTACACTCCAACGTCCACATTAAGCTTGGCCATCTCTTCGTCGATTTTGGCCTAGGACGATGTGAGGGATTTGACAGACCTGATTAGAAGGTGCTCGTACCTTTTTCTCTGGTTTCGTTTTCTTGATGTATGGCTTCAACTTTCCAGAGATGGAAGTAACTTCGTTGAAGAATGAAAATTCCCTGTCATAAAAGGCTCTGGATTCTCCGGAGAGTGATTGAACGACCATGTTGGTCATAGAGTCGAGGCATGGTTTCATTGGGTCCTCCTACACGCATCGTCAAAAGTAACATTTAAATTAGCTGAAAATATACGTACGATCTCGGCGGCATCATCTTTGAAGCAATTTGCCTTCATGTTCCAGATGATTTGATGACAGAATAGTTGGGACATCTTCGCGGTCTCGTATATGAAACGTGCGACATAACCTTGGAGATCCCATAAAATAGACAATCAGCTAGGATAATTAAAAATCATACCGAGATCGTCATAACGCAGTGCCTGAACAACTTGTGGGATGAAGAAAAATGTCAACTCCACCGGATGTTGAGCGAGGACCCTATGAGCATATTGCAAGACCAGTGGATCACTGTTGAAGCGCCGCTCAAAGTACGTATTTGCAACGACCGGTGGAACAGGTGCCCAGAGGATAAGGTGCTGGGGATGTTAATTACACTTCAAAGTTTAACAAGGATGACGAGTACCTTGAGATCCCTCCGTACGTGGGGGTCTAGCCGATCTCCGAGAAGGAAGGCGAGCGCTTCAGGAATATCGAGCGCGTCGACAGTATTTGAACGAACAAGCTTCCCAACTTCAAAACGAATGCTTGCATGTTTGCACCTCTCGGTAAGATGAATGGCAATGGCAGGTTCAAGGTGCCAAAGTGTGCGAACAATATGAGCCCATGCGGTCTGGGTATCCTCAGTCATGGGGCAAAATCGTGACTATACAAAATGCTCACATCAAGGAGCGTCCGCTCCGTATTTCCAACTAAATCTGCACCTTTTTTGGCGTCATTCGTGGGGTTTCCCCAAACAGACAGTCGAGAGATTTCATTTTCCGTAAGGAGTCGTAGAGGTAGATTGAGATTCCGCATTCTGTCGGCATAATCTGTTGGAGGTGTCAGTAGAGGTGTAAAATAACATCAGAAAACGCCTACAAGCCGAGGTTACTCGAGCCGCAGACAAGCTCGATATTGCAGGTGGCCCTCGAACCGAGTCGGATTGAAGGACGGTCAGAAACTCTGAAAGAACCTTGATATCGGCATCAACTTGAACACGATTCGCGCCATATGACCACCTGATAAGGGTGAGTCGAGAAGAATACATGTGTTGCAACACAACGTACTGAGGTCGTACAGCAAACCAGGAGAACGCAGTTGTGTAAAGTGATTCACGAAGTGTGTTTTCACAGTAAGCATCCAAGTGTGAGCTTTTCAGAGTTTCGAAACCAAAGAGCAAGAAGGAGAATCTGGCTTCGCGAGCTAGAGCGTGGGTGCTATAAAAGCTTCAGTGATTTTGCCAGGATCATTCGTGGTTGCGACGGACCTCATAGTTTGGAAGGCACGAGAGGTTCGAAGCACTAGATGCTGAAGCAGGAATATGACTCCTGGACGATGATACCTTGCCGCCTGTAGACGGCTGAATAACATCTGAAGTACGAGCGCATGTGGAGTAAGAGCCCTTCTGGCTCGAGCCAATCCACGGTCGATAACCTCTTTGTCAGTAGGGCTGTAACTAATTGGGTGGAAAAAGGGATCCTCGTAGCTAAAAGAATATTAGTGAGGAATGAAGGAGACCGGGTCAACACGTACTTCAGAGATTTCGAGAAGATGCCTTTGTGCTCCTTTATGGTGTCTGACCATGCAGACAAAATCTCACTCATCAAAGCAACCTCAGTGTCTGAGTTCTCGGCAATGACCCAGCTCCATACGTCAATTCCAGAAGCTATGGCAGAAGGTGTGCTCACGCCAAAGGGCAGCTGAACCAGGTATTGCAGTAAGTCGTAGTCCAGCTGAGAGTTATTTAGTACATGAAATTCATAGAAAATGTTCAGCCCGAACCTTTTCCATGGCGATAAGGGTTGCTGCGCAGCGGAAAAGCAACCTTCTGAGATCGTGAACAGTTAACTTGCTATTCTTCCCGCGAATCTCGTCCAAAGTACTTGAAAGCTTGGACTTGAGTGCATTGATCTCTGCTGAAGGTGCATTTTCTGGTGGCAAATTAGCCAGCTTGTCGGCACCTAGGACATGTTAACATCAGTGGACGGCCATGGGCGGGAACCCTTGTACACACTTTCTCTATTTGCAAGACGAATGCCAGCTGCTTCTCCAGCAAAATACCCCTTTATCGCGATTTGACTGGATAAAGTCTTCGCGGCATCGATTTTCCACTGCGAGAGTGAAGACAAAGAAGCTGTAGGAGGGATTCGTCAAAGTTCACTCTGCTTTCAGATCGGACTAGCGATTTACAAAGTTGCCTGTTCACTGGGCCAATAGCCTTGCCAAACTGCTCGGCAATTGTAGCTCCCAGCTCTGCAGAATTGATTCCTGACAATGACTGATTGACAGCAAGATATTTCTGAGCGAGGCTGAGTGAGTGAGTGAAGGAGATAGTAAACAAAGCCATACCTGCAGCGTGGATTGAAGTTCCATAGGAGCACGTCCCAAGGCCAATTCAAACCAACTATTGGCATTCCGCTTTACTTGACCGAGAATCTCGTTCCGTACTTTGTAACTATCCGTCAGCTGCAAAGTAATGCCACTTCTGTCGGAATGGAACTCGTAGACAGGATTGTACTATCACACAGAGTAAGTGGCTAGCACCTGAAGTGGTAGTAATTCGCACCTCGTCGATGTGCTCATTTTCACAAGCGCGTTGAAGAAGAGTCAAAACTTCCAATATGGCAAATACAAGTGTGGGGTCGCACATGAGCGAAGGGAACGACGTGATGAGGCGATTGAGATATTTGGAGGCTATTTCCCTGGCTTTCGCGATACGATGTGTGCTCAAAACTACAAGCGAATGCAGCTCAGACGACAGATGCCTAGGCAATGCTTGCTGCGAGGCTTTCAAGTTGAGATCAGTGATGGAGTCGCGGATGACCTTTCAAAGGATTAGATCCACGGAATCAATGTTTCTTGGTTCTGAACGCACCTTCTCAGCGACGGCCTCCATGCATGCACTGAGCCCCGGGTGTTCGTTCAGGCTATCGTTTATAAAGTAGGAGACCAAAGACGAGGGTAGTCCAGCAGCGGAACGCATGCTTTCAATGTCGTGTAATGTGAGGACAAATATCACTTGGCCGGACGACAAGTAGCGAATATCGTTTGCCCGATAGGGTATATATCTTGACAAGGAGGATCTGTGTTTTGAGATGACCTAGCAGGAGAGCTCAGGCAATGTCAACTTTAAGTCATAGAACCTACCGTGTTGGCATATTCTAGACGAATCACAGAGTTGTATTCGACATCGCTGGCCACAGCATCATGGGACTCCTCAACGACTGTCGAAGGCGTCTTCACAGATATCCTAGCTAGCGCAGGTTTCAGCCAATCCATTGCTGTCGCTTCGGTGGTATCCTCTGTAGTGAAGCCAAATAGAGTGCACAAAAACCAAGTGTTCCTGAACAGAGATGCGATATCTGGAGATGAACCTTTTCGCGGGTTGAAGTCAGATTGGGCAAGCAATGCATCGATCGGCAGTAAGAGTGATGCAAGTTGTTCTATCATGTCGTCTGTCTGCTCGACGAGTTAGCATCTCCCAAGATATGCATATATACATTCAGCACTTACTTTGACATGGTGGTTGGCAATCTTCAAGTTTTGAATTGCGACCCCCTTGTCCGCAAACAGCGTCAAGAGCTCTACGAGGTAAGTTTCATATAGTTCAGGTCTCCTATGTAATTCTTGGGCGAGCCGCGTCTGAGCTGCAAGGACCTGTGCGATTTTCAGTATTGCGTTCAGGATAGCAATTTGTGTCATACCATATTGTTCGAGAAGCGAGGGTCATCTGGATTTGCAGATCGATTGATAGCAGAGAAGGCCCTAATGATATCGCAGAACGCGCCGCGAGGTGCAGTCAGAGCCAAATCAACAAGATTGTAGGCGATGGCGGCTTCCACCGTTGGCTCCGCAGAAGATAGTCGCTGGAGGAGCATCGAAATGGTTAGGCGAGTAACCTGGGGGTATTATTTAGCAGTACATAGGAAATGTCAGTGGACAATGCAAACCTCTTCCATCTTGAACTCCAAGGCAAGTCGAGTGACTGCTGATATAGTGCTGATGCCAACCATTCTCTTTTCGTCTTCAGATAACCCCCGCAAACCTGTCTCGAGTGAATGCGGACCAGCACGTCCGTGTGAGCCGAACGGATGCGTATGCACACTAGATGAATCGTAGAGATCTTTGCTGGTGGCTGCTATGTAATTCAGCAGAGAATACATATTCGACATGATCAGATCGTCTCCGGGAGCAAGCTTGAACAAGATCAGCGCAAGATGGATGCAATGAAATGGAGCACCTACTCGAATGCATATAGCTAGGCATTTAGCTGCAGCCGAAAGCGGAGGTGGTGCTCGACTCTCAGATGAGTATCCAAATTCGAACAAAGCCATTGGCGATGTAACAAAGCGACGAAGGTGACCGACCATATTGGCCGCAATTTCTGGGAAACTGTGATCCCATTAGCTGGCGAGCCCGAGAAGAAATCAAGAAGAAACCGTGGCATACCTACGAACAAGAACCGTGGTAGCTTTCAAAGCCGCTTCTTGAACGAGATTATCAGAAACTGGAGATTCTGAGCTGAGCAGAAGGAGAATTCTAGTGTAGAGTTGTTCATCGATCTCTCGTTGAGCCAGACAGCAGATTGAGGCCAGTTTCTGAGGAAAGAAGTCAGTTGCCGAACTGACCTAGTAGAAAGCGTGAAGGCTTACCAAGCTCTCCGACATTGTCTCCCAAGCGTAGGTATCGAGCGATGGCTCAGAATCCATTTCTTCGATCTGAAGTAACAAGTCCGTGAAACATTGCATCGCATATTTGATCGTGTTCTTGAGTACTTCCTTCGTTCTTTCAGACTCAATATCAATCTCCACTGCCGAGTTACGGGTTAAAGCCAGCCAAGCACTATTAGCTGCTGCTGCTTCGACAACAGGACTTCTCAACGTCCCAGGTGGCGCTAAAGTCTGCGCAAGAACTGTCCATTCCGTTTCGAGAACGCAGCAAACCATGAAGTAGCCGCTCAAGGGACGGCCCTGTGCGACGTAGCGTGAAACAAACGTTTGCACATAACGGAGGGTATCAGCATCTGCATTCTCCTTTTGCAGAATATCGACAAAGAGGTGGTTCAGGCGTTCAATTGTCTTTGAAGAGCACAGGCTCTTCAGATGCACGGTGAGCGCTTCCCATTGTGAGAGACTCCAGCAATATGAGGTGGAACTGATCGAGCGATAGAACCCGTGAAGGGCAGGCATAAGCTGGGTCAAGACATCCAGAGCTAATATGACCTTCAGCAAGCGAGACCTTTGAAGGATAGAGAACGACTTACAAGTACTCGTATGAATCTTCTGGATGGCTTGCGACACAAATGAGAATATAGCCAACGTTGCCTGCTCGCCATAGGCTGGGTGTTCATTCGAGATTCGTAGGAGAGCCGAGATCGTCGAAAATACGAGTTGATCAGGTAAAGCCCAGTCTAAGGTAGGGATTGTGTAATTCAGTGTAAAGAAGAGGTGATAGCATGTCCACATACCTTTCCAGGAGAGAGATTTATCGAAGTCTATGTAAGGTATATCTCGAAGGATGTCGAAGAGCACGGGTATAATGGTCTTTATAGAGTCGTTGATATGAGTATCGGAGAAATTGACGACAAGTTCTCCAAAAGCAATGTTGCAGTGTACGCTGCTTGCTGACTGACAGGAATGAGTGCCCACGAACATGCAAGTCAGTGTACAGACTCACCATGTACACTCGTTCTAGACCCCCTTCAGCCTTTCCCCCGTTGTCTTCGCCTTCTTCTACTTCCTCTTCCTCTGATGATTCCGCTTCTGTCCTGATAGATATTTTATCGGAGATGAGCTTCTCTGCGTATGGACCGTCGTCGCTGGACGCAATGTCCGACAATATCAACTGGTGGATATTCAATTCTAGGCTATAGCAAGCGTGTCAAACAGCATTCCCGACAGAATGAAAGATGGAAATCATACCAGTCCATTATGGAGTGCGGCGACAAAGCACAGCGACAGTTCTGCTTCGCAACGTGTGCTTGTATGTCACAGTCTAGGGACGCACTTGGAAGAGGCAGCTGTTGATGCCTGTTGGTGCAGACGTCATTTCCCGTTTTGGCAGTCCGAACGCGGTCACGCAACTTCAGGCTTCAAGTCGCGTCGTTCGCCATCTCCTACCAGCACGCAATATTCGTATAATGCCAAGAACACCAAGTAAGACATTTTTATATCATATGGTCATCAAAGATTCCCAAATGACGACTACAAGTCAAAAAAGTGCAGCCGACGAGGAAGACTGCCGCGAGGTCAAAGGCTATGAACGACGAAAATGAGAGGTATATGCAGCAAGAAGAGATACTCGAGGACGAAGATGATCAAGATGGAGAGATAAAGTTACTCCGCCTTTGCTGTCCTCTTGTTTCCCACTGACGCAGCCGCCGCAATCAAGCGTGGATCTACACAAAGCCCTTCGGAAGATTGTAGGTGCATATATTCCCGGCCTATGTATGCATCGTAGTTTCTTAGCAGCTCTCTTCAGATTCCAACAACAAGAAAGCCGCTGCGAAAGCCAATGCGGCCCAGGCGAGAAAAACCGCGATGTATACACAAGCAAGGGCCAACGCAAAAGAGATCGTGAAAGCCAGTACCTTTGGCATGTGCGAACCCAGCTCCTAACTGATACAAACGCATCCATTGATTTTGATGTTATAGGGACGACATATTTTCCAAAATGAAAGAGCTGCGAGCTGCAGAAGTGCCATTCGAGAAATACCACAAAGACCTCCACCTACCAGCACTAGCCAATGCGGTGTGCACTCTTACAGACGGATATCGACGTGTTAGATAACATCTTGCTTCAGAACGCTTTTGGTCCTGTGAACGCTGGTTACCACGCTTTTTTGAAGGATGTAGGAACCGTAAGAGCGGAGCGGATTGACTCAGCTAATATTATGCGTCAGTTGACGAACTATCTTCCCGTTATCGGGGGAAACTAACATCTTATAACAGTCAGAAATTATCCCGTTCGACTTCAGGAGTCCTTGGCCAACTCCTCAAAGCAAGCGCGTCTCCAACTGGAAGCGGCCAAGCAGAAAGAAAGGGTGCGTATATGCACAAGATACTACTGTACGCTAGATGTCTGACCCACACCTCTGAATCAGGAGGCATCTGAAGCTGCTGCTCTCGTTAAGCATTTCAAAAGCTTGCTACGAGCGTAGAAACTTGAAAAGTGTTTTGTGGATCGATGTATTTTGTTAGCGCTCAGGCCTTTGTATTATCATTACACTTTGGTTCGGTTTTTGCAGTGCGAAACCCCTCCACGGAAAACAACACCTGAAATGGCCTAGTATTTGCTTGGAGAACCCTCGGAGTCCAATTCAACAATTTGTTGGAAGTTCGGATACAGAGGAAGATGGAGTTGGAATTTCTCCTCAAGAGCCCTGTGGTTCAAGATATAAGCTGCCATTAAACAGACAGTGTCGGAAGACTAACTTTGGAACAAATCTGCCACCAAGGAAGTGTCTTCCAGTGAAATCCCTCACACCTTCCTTGGGCGCCGTAAGGCTGACCAAGACCTTGGGGTGTAGACCAACTCCAAGGTCGTTACCTTTTTCTACATCCCACCCTGAGGGAATGTCAACGGAAACGATTGGCAGCCGAGAGTCGTTGAGCAAGGGGAGAACAGAGTCGAAAGGAGCACGAATCGGTGGTTTGAAGGAGAAGCCAAAGATAGCGTCCAAAACCACATCAGCATCGTGAAGTGCCTTCTGGAGCGGTTCTACTTCTGTGGAAGGTGGGATTATGGGTATCTTCATGTTTTCGCACTGTTTTTGCAGTCGCTTGATCGAAAGTCAGCCAACGGACTTCATCTCTTGAGTCGCACTATACCTGGTAGATATCTTTTGAGCCGGGCTAGACAAAATAACTATTATCAGGACAAAGGTGCGATTCCAGACGAGAGGAGATCTACTTTGGGCATGTATATGGTAGGGCGATAGCCGAACATGCCTATCCGGGGCTCGCAATTGAGTTCACTGGTTTCCTAGAACAAGTGAAGACTCACCAAGGTGGCGAGCAGCAACAAGGCCATCTCCGCCTTTCAGCTATATCTCAACAAAGCTCTTGTTGACGAAGGTAGGGATACCAACCTTGATTCCCTGGGCCACAGCAAACCAGCACACGAGGGTATACATCCTTGCGGTAGCATGTGGCAACCGTTTGCGCGCAAGCCAAACCAGCAAGTTCCATCAACTAGTAGATCCCATTTGAACAAAAAATTTCTCCAAAGTCTTTAATAATTGAGCTACCTGGTCCAGACTGAATGCCCCAGCGGAACTCATGAGTTCCTCGTCGATCTGGTATGACAATGCCTAAGGTTCAACCAAAAGGCGACCAATATTGTCAGGCTTACTTGCTGGGCGAGCCTAGCAGTAAGATATCGTATATGCATCCGAGTCAGAATAAGCGGAGTCACTCCAGGGCAATGAAGGTGGGAAGTTAGAGAGCAAGCCGTGTGTGACGTAATAATCTCGAATGATTCAAGTCACAAAGGACTTCAAATGCAAGTACAAATTCTATTCCGCCGTTGCGAATGGCCGAGTAGAAGAAGATAAAGTAGGCATAACAGTATGTATACAGCCCTATTGAAGATGGTATCGTGAGGGGTCATGACGGTCCTAGTACGACTAAACAGCTCCAATGTTCGACGAGCGACCACAGAGGAAAGAATACAAACAACAGCGAAAAGCAAGGAAAAGAGAAGAGCACAATATGGGTATGGAAGGAATGATTGAACGGTTACGACGAGGTGCACAAAGTGAGTGGCACTACATCTTGACGCAGACGCGCCGATGCTCATCCCAGTCCTTTCGTTGATGTTCTGGAGAGCAGTACTTGACAAGTTTGCACTTGCTGCATAGTTGCCCGTTTACTTTGATATTGTCCGAGAGGGCCGAGTCCACGCTTGCCTCCGATCCTTCAGAGCTTCCGCTTGCGCTCAAGCGACGCGATGGGGCATCTCCAAAGCAGACGTCGCAGTCAATCCAATTGCACATGTCTTTCGATTTGATGCGCTTTCTCCTCTCCTTTGTTTTGATTTGAAGGAGTGAGGCTGTCTCGAGACCGCGTCTGGGAAAGCGAATCATCTCGCAATCATCGGTGCAGCATGGATTTGGACAACCTGTTGGGTAGTCATAGAAGATGTCTTCGTCCGGCACATAAGAGGGGTCTGTGAAGAATATTTGGGAGTAGGAGGTGGTTTGATGCGAGAAAAGCACTATGAAACGAGGACGCTTTTCGTAGAGAATAGCGCGGAGAGTGAGATCTATCTGAGGAAAACATGGAGTTCGGTGTTGGCGAAGCAGAGTATGGGTGAGACGCATGTCTATAAACTTGTCAGGGAAAAACGAAAGTAGGATATGCGAGGGGACATACGTTCATGCTGTATCCTCGCCTCCATACTTGGTTTACAACTTCGCCCGAAACAATAGCGGCACACGAGTTTGAAGTACTCCGTCACATCATCCATTTCCTGCCTCTTGAGATCGGTGACAATGATAAAGATTTCATCGCAACCAGTGTCGTGCATGCCGCGCAGGAGCATGAGTTCTGGGAGCTGGATTAGGAGATGATGAGCAAAGCTAATCTTTGAGAAAAGATATACACACACCATGGTGAATACTACTGGCATCATTGATAGTTTCCTCTCCTGCATTGAGTGATGATGGTAGACATGGGTGGTCCATGTGCGATCGAGGGGTATAAGGCGACCTGTGTCGACTGTCCTGCAGAAGATGTTTTCTGGCGCGAAGTCTCCTTTGTTCCATGCAACGGTTTGCTTTGAAGCATGAGCATGTTTGCGCTCTCGTACGTCCCTAAACCACTCATAATAGGCATCATGCCCATTGCTGCGATGTTCCAACCACTTGTCAATGAGCATATCGGTCGAGTCGTGATCAAGGGTTGTTTTAACGAGTTCTGTCATTGACAGACTCGGAGGCGAGAAGATCGAGTAGTGTCGGGTTTTCCTGGGCATTGTGGAGGTGTGAGGTGTGCGATGGTGGTTGCAGAAAGAGTTCCAAAACAAGGCGGTGCCACAATGAGGAGACAGGCCTATGCCTTTATCCGTCCATAAACAGAGGCACAGGGCTAATTGTATAGATCCCGAAACGCGCGTGGACCGGCCCTGAACCTCATTTACATACCTAGGACGCGACTCACCCTGTCGCAATTCTCGCGGGAAGAAATAAGCCTCAGAATTGATACAATAAGGTTCCATCGTTTGAATTATATTCGTAAATAAAGATACGGGCGTGTACAACAATCATGACTACTGGCATGAAACAAAGATTGAGTAAGCCATTTTGAGGGATTTTGAGCTAGAATTCAAACTCACGAGTTCAGAATCCGACCTTTGCACTGGACTTGAGGCATCTGATCTCGTAGCCAAGTCTGAAGGTCGGAGATTGAGATATTCAGACATGAATACGCGTAGCAGAATATTCCATCTTCGGAGTGTGGGGAGGTCCAAGGCGGATGCATCGTCCTGGAACATGTCAGCGGCTGCCTTCAACGAAACAAGACTTCCTCCTACCTTGAGCGTATGCCATACATGAGGGAACGGCATCGCAATCACATGAAGAATACTAACACCTCGATGCAAGAAAGGCACATGGTCGTCACCGATAAAACCGAAGTTCATTCCGTTGGTCTCTCGGGGCACGAACCAGCTCCGCCATGAACCAGGTGCCATACTCTGGTCGTCACCATACGAAAAAGCTCCACTATCACCAATCCTCTTCTCGGCGGAAACCATCGCGTCGAAGAGCCAGGCAGTATCAAGGAAGTATGAGCGAATGAGAGGGTTTTTAGCGCCTAGCAAGTCGAGAAGAATGAGATGTTCGATTCCACCAAGTTCAGTTGCTTGAACATTCATCAATCGTCGTCTTTGATGGGGTGCGATGTATGTACTCTCCCATTTTGCCGCAAGATGCCTGCGCGAATTCAACGAGGTGAGACAGAATGCAGAAACGTTGTGACGAACCTTGCACCGTAAATAGAGTCGGTATCCGTCCAATCCTTGAAGGCTTCCTCGCCGTCAAAAAATATGAGCTGCAGCGTGGTGTCTGCGACATCTTCATCATCCTCATTATCATCGTCCAGTCTCTTCTGTCTCGTGTCTAGTAGGGGATTGAGAGTTTCTGCAAGGTCGAGCATCATGGCACAAGGCGCCGCTGAGTCAGTGGCCCCAAGGAACTGAAAAAAGATGAGAGAAAAGATGAGAATATGGATAAAAATACCTACCTGGTTTTCAGGATATGTGGGGAAGAATTTGCTGTCAAAGTGCGCAGACAGAACTACGCGTCTTGAAGCGTCTGGGTTCTTGGTCGCGATGATATTGGCGAAGCGTTTGGTCCCAACGGGAGTATTGTCCGTGAATTCATCGAGTTCAACGTGCCATTTTAGAGCTTTTAGGGTTGACACGATGTAATTGCGAACAAGAGTGTTGTTGTCCGTGTCCGCTAAAAGGAGAGTGAGGTTCATGACTACTACTTTGGATGAACGACGGAAACATACGTGGTCTGGGTATCAAGATTTTGGACAGATGAGACACAGGATTCGAGGAGTCCAAGTTTTTGACAGGATCTCTCACTGCTATCAGCTTGGACACATCTTCAGGAGTTAATGCTGGAAGCTCGCGGCGACCAAGTGTTTGTGCTTGAAAAGATAGTGACGGGAAGATGAACAGAACTACCCCGAAGCTAAGGCACAAATGCCATAGTGTACCCAGCAACAGCATGTAGGGGGAGTGTTCAAGGTAGGCCAAGAGCCTGCTAAAGGAGGTGTTGACACTGGACAGCGAAGAGCGCTGGGTTGAATGTTGGCGTGGCCGGCACAGTAATCCGGAATTCTGCTTGGCGTGTTCACCTGACTCTTTCTCTTACCATGGCTATCTTTGGCCTCTGGGTTCGTCAAATCGCTGCTCATCATCTTCGAGCCTCTAAAAATCACTCCAGGTTATCAACAAAGCAGGCGGGCTAGTCTATCAACGCAATTTTGCAGGTTTTTATCTCCAAGAACCCCGTGAAGACTGTCTAATCAGGCTACAGAGGGACTTGCGCCTCTCACTTCAAATGAATACCTAGTACTTGCGGGCACTTTGCACGGCATTCACGCCATCACGAGCCGCCTATCACCTATGGGCTCTAGCTCGGGGGTTCAAGTTATCGAAGCAGAGACATTCAAAATGAACATCTTATTGACTGTGACTGGTAAGCAACGCCAGCTTTCTTCATGATCCCCACTCTCAGGCTATAGCTTAGGTACCAAATTTGTCCTCCTGACCTCTTTGGCAGAGACAACGGCGGATACTATACTGCAGAAGGTTTATGACATCTACGCGGACGCCGTCATGAAGAACCCTTTCCACACGCCTGAAATGCCTATACGGAATGAAGGTTTCGATACTCGCGTCGGTGCTCTCATTGGCAATGGACAGACCTGATTGTTTGCTGTTTTAATTTGTTATATCTGGTATGTGATTTCATTCTCGTTCTACTGCAGCTTCTCATCGTGGTCAGGCTTGCGTGTACATTCAACCATCGGTCCCTCAATGACGAGTGGCATTTATGCAACGGCCGTTATTCGCCGATTATATTCGTCATTTTTTCCGTTTATCCTCACAGAATGCCACCTTTGACTCAAGTACTTCAAGAGATGACAATGATAGCCAATGCACGAAGCGATTCGGATCTATTATTAGACGATTCTTCACGTGACCACGATTTCAGCGCGTTTGATACCGCGTCCTTCAACAACCTCTTTCTGTCACCACAGCCTGCATACATCTACCGCCGACCGATTAAAATCGTTTGCCTCATATCTTACTCTTATTGTTTTCAATGCAAGCTCTTCAGACGCGGAACAGAGTAGAAGCGTGCACGCAAACCCAGAGTTTGGCGGCGGTGCACACTCTCTTGAGAGCCGGACTTGGGGCAATATCGTTCTTGAGGTTCTCTTACCTTCTGAAGATATGTCTATACGCTCACCCATCTTCTCAGAAATTTACTCCCAGAGGATAATTTCACCTCAAGTAGTCTCTTCCAGAATCAGTGAAATATACGGTGTCCCACTGACTGTGATCTCCCAGGCCACTTTACTACCATGAATGGCAGTTCAAGCGAGTCTTTCGATCTCAATAGCTCACAGGACTCTTCGAGTTCTCGTCGGAATGTAGAGAGCTTCAAAATAATGGTGAGTCAAGTAGATTATGACGACAATTTATATGATTACCGACCTTGTTTGCGAAGACTTTGACCAGGGGATACACCGATGAAGCGGACAAGATTCTGAATTACCTGGTATATGCGCATGATTTTTTGAATCCCGTGTCTCATGTACCGCTAGGAATACGGGATATTTGATGCTCTTGAAAAACGCTATCTCAGGAGCTTTATATTCGCTATATATCTGGTAAGGGACGCACATTTTTGTTGTGGTTTTATCTTATTATTATCTAATTACAGGACAGCAAGGATCCAACTAAGTAAAAACCTGCATATATGCGCGTGAATCTAATCTTCTGACCGGTTCTCAAGCATCGTGGAAGCATACACCTTCAACTTCAAGGCAAGTCTTTCTTCATATAACCCAAGCAACGGTCCCGTAATACGTTCCTGATAGTATCACACTGTTCCTGGTACTGACTTGACAGTACCTATTATGAGTCTCGATGATGATCTGTCGAGGTTGTCATTGAAGCCCAAGAATCGAAATAGACAGGACCACCTACATGATCCCGTCTCGAAAGCCATCAAGGAAGGAAAGACGCCCACGTTCAAGGATGTCAAGGCCAGCGTGAAGGTATGGATCTAGTTAATGTGCTCAAGATTCGACTAGTGAGCTAGTTTTCAGGCGATGCTGAAACGACTTATTCATGCCATGAACCATATGGATACCTTGCCTAGTAAGTCGCTTCAATACCCTGGTGGCGACACCATCTAATAATTGCTTAGAGCGCCGTTTTGCAACTTTCAAGGTCTACTACACTGATGAAACTCCTCTCGATTACGAACCCCCAAACTTTCATGCGGGCGATGCTGATCGAGACAAGTGGTATTTTATGACGCATGGATTCGATGAGGTTCCCGAAAAGACCAGCTTCGGCAAAGTAGACACTGGCCACCACTCGTAAGTTACCGTTCAGCCATTTGTTCTCAAGAGACAATCTCTTATCACGTTTATAGTGTGGATGTCAGCGTTACATCTATTGCATCCTATTTACCATCCGCGACCGAACACGATGATTCCCCTTTCGCCGGCACAACTACCAATGCTAGTCGACTGACCTTGACCCCCCTTCAAGAGGCCACCATCTCTAAGGAACAGGCAGAAGTACAACTGGAAGACGCAGAGAACCGGAATATCGTTTGGGGTGGAGAACCTCCACTGGAGCGACAAATCGACGAAGATGCAGATGCGGAGAGCGAGGATGACCTGGGATATGTTCAAAATATGGACGGCATATACATGCCCAATGTCCCAATAGGCATCAGAGGAGATGGTGGAGTCATTGAACCTCTCCCTCCAGCGGGCGAAACGCTTGATGAAGCACAGTTCGGCGGTGTATCTGAGCGTGTCCCGACCAGGTTGCAGGAGATAGTGAGTATGAATACCAAATAATAGATTTGTGATGAGCTCTGATTTTCTTATCTGAACAGGCTGCGGAGGGGGGTCATGTTGATAACGGCTTCGAAGAGACGCAGCCGTTGTTGCTAACGCCGAAAAACAAGAGCTCAAAGCCATCTTTGCCTTCTTCATCTTCCCCTGGAAGCGATCAACGAATGCTTTCGCCTCTTTCGGATCGTCCTTCAGAACTCTCGACACGTCCCACCAGCGTTGACCCAGCTATACTGGAAGCAATGTCACTTGGACCCACCGAAACAATCGACTCCGAGATGCTTGGTACAGAAGTAATCATTCAATATACTTTCATTGGTCTAACAGTCCGTTTTATCAGACCTCGAGACCCAGGTTACCGGTCAAGTCGAATCCATAGAATCCTTTGGGCCAAGTACCGCTGGTGAAATGATCGATGCAACGTCGCCCGCCCCATCTGCGCATACAGATGACAACGGGCTTCAGTGCGAATGCGAGGTCTCGGTACGCTTCCAATCCTCATCTCACTTGGCCAAGGTAACTAAGAAAATTTCAGGTCGAAGAACAGTCCTGTTACTGCGAAGGCGGCTGCAAGAGATGGTTCCATGTGTGGTGAGTTTAGCTCTCTTTTTTTTAAAACTGCGGTTTTGTTCTGAAGTTGAATCGCCTAGGTGCATGGGGTATGTATGAGGACTTTCTCGCTACTTCGCGAACTAACAAAGAACCAGATACCATTCCACAATGGACTCCCGCATCCCCAACGAATTCATATGCTTTGACTGCCGGTTGCGCTCTGATGCAAAGTGGGAGCTTATCAAACTGGACTTGTACCCACAAATGATGTCCAAATTCAAGGACCTCACACTCTTCAGGTGTGCTTGCGTTTTATTAAACGAAACGATGAGGCCCCCAACAATACCCCATTTTTCAGGAGAGCAATTAAAGTTGCGGAACAAATCAAGTCCTTCTCGCCGGTTGAATTTCATAGAGCGTTTGGTGCGTCAATGTGCTTGGTTTTGAATAACTTGATCTAACATTCCATATAGAATGTGATGCCAGACTGGGAGGGGACATGATCAAAAGACTGGAGGCCGAAGGTAGGACCATTGATACCCATCTCATTCAATAGATGCTTTATCGTCTGCGACAGAGTTCATTCTGAAAGAAACAACAACGCTTGATGACATGGGCCTCACAACAACCACTCTTTCGAAGGCGACAAGGAGTAAGGGCAAGGCAAAAGGCAAAACGAGGCAGTTAAAACCTCGTATAAACTTGCAGAAGCTGCGATATGCTTTCAATTTCTCTATCGTGACTGATACTCAGTATCTGGACTACTTCACGCCCGATGATCAAGGCACTGAGGCTCGACTACTGGGCTTCTCAGAGATGGTTCGAGATTTCGTTTTTATACCAATCTTTGGTTCTTAAATTCATCAGACCGTTCCTCGCCTCGCCAAAGTTCTGAGAACTCCACCTCCTATCGAAGAAACGCAAACACAGGAAGAAACTCAGCTGATCTTGACTCCAAAGCCGCGATCAGCTCCTGCGCCAGAGGCAGGTTCTAAGCGATCGATGCAACAGGCCGAACTCGACAACTCAAAAGTTCACAGACCTTTGAAGAAAGTCAAGATTTCTGTCGCAGACGGCATTGATTTGGCCGAGTAGAAGTAGCGAAGGTGTTTGACACTTCGGTTGGCTCAAGCTGAAGGTTGAAATTTATAATTGCTCTGACCTGCTGCATTCACTCTCCGTAAAAATTTCGTACTCAGTTAGCATTCTGTAAACGTGCTCTGTACTTGTGCTACCAGATCCGTTCGGGCCAATTTCAATGTGATGCGACCCCGTGACTGCTTCTTAGCGCTCAACTACCACCACCTGGCACTAAAGTACTGATGCTTTGAGGGCTGAAATCGATGACACATGCATACTTCGTCATTTCTATACGCGTTCTGGTTGCTCTCTTTACTAGAACATACTTCCAGCCGGACGAATACTTTCAGTCATTGGAACCAGCACATCATCTTGTCTTCGGCTATGGGCATCTCACCTGGGAATGGCTGGCGCGAAAGCCCATTAGAAGCATCCTATATCCAATGCTCAACGTCCCCATTTATTGGATTTTGAGTATTACAGGACTGTCAGAGGCCGGGGCATTAGGAGATTGGCTTTTAGTAGGTGTTTGCAGAGGTTGTCCATCTAGCTGGCTGACGGAAACGCCCAGATCGTGTGTCCCAAGATACTCCATGGATTCTTTGCAGCGGGTACAGATATCTACCTCGCTGAAGTGACGCGTCGCGCGATAGGTCCCAAATACGCGAACACTGCGGTATGTTGTACACCATGCACCTTCATATCCTCGCTAATGGATGATTCGAGCTTCTCATATCCTTGTCGTCTTTCTTCCATGGGTTGGCACTGTCTCGCTCGCTTTCCAACTCTCTGGAAACATCAATCACCACGATAGCTTTTGCTTACTATCCTTGGGATGCTAGTTCCAAGCTCAGCCCTGACTTAATATTCCGTAGGTGAGCTTTACGCACCTTGCTCCTCTCGATGATATGCTCACCCATCGAAAAGGTCCAGATTACGCAAGTTATTTTTTTTCAGTGCACTAGGATGCTTAGTGAGGCCAACTAACTCGGTCATTTGGGTCTTTCTCTTCGTAAACTTATTGTGGTCGGTCCGGTATCACCTTCGTATTGCACGGAGTATCGTGGAAGAACTGGTCTTGACAGGGTGCGGCGTTGCAGAGACCCATTTTGACATCCGCTAATCCTTCACCAGAATCATGGCAGTCGGCTTTCAATTTATTCTGGACACGCTTTACTATGGAAAACCGACGTTGACGGCATTCAACTTCTTACAGACCAACATGTCTTCCGTTTCGCTCTTCTACGGTGCCAACCCCTGGCATTATTATCTCACACAGGCCATACCCATCCTCCTTTCAACTGCTCTCCCATTTGTGCTCCACGGCTTCTGGACGACTTTAACATCTAAGTCAGCGCGTAATAATACGCCCCTACGGACGATGCTAGCGACTATTGTCTGGTCAACTACAGTATATTCCCTCGGGGGACACAAAGAATGGCGCTTTTTACATCCCATCCTTCCTCTGATGCACGTTTTTGCTGCTAAATCACTAGTGGACCTTTCTTCTCGAGCTCCAGAGCGTCAGAAGACTGGCCCGAGCCAAAAGCCGATGTTGGGGAATACAGGAGGCAACAAGAAAACGGACAGACAAGTTCTTCTGGACCGACTTGGCCTCCCAGATATTCCGGCAAGCTATCTCGGAGTGTTGCTGCTCACACTTCCCGTTTCGCTCTACGTTGTTCTTTTCTACTGCGATGCGCCTATCAGCGTTCTCTCGTACATAAGGGCAATACCTCCCAACGAGATGGGTGACAGCACGGTTGCATTCCTAATGCCCTGCCACTCGACACCAGGATTCGCCTACCTCCACCGAGAGAAGTTGGCTTATGGTGGTTCATGGGCTCTTGGTTGTGAACCCCCTCTTGAGTAAGCCGTTCTTGCTTTCTCATCGGCGTCGAGTAACTCATCGCCTTCTACGTCAGACACCAGTCCTTGTCAACATACAAAGACCAAACGAACGTCTTCTTCGACTCTCCCAAGCTTTACCTGGAGACATACTTCCCTCAAATTGTGGACCACTCATTCCCAGCATCACCATATCCAAGGTCCATTCCGGGTGAACCTGCACCCCAGCTCTCTGTGTCTCCAAGTGGCCAGCTGATTTATCCATGGCGACACGAATGGCCAAGGTACCTCGTACTTTTTGGAGACCTCTTGAGGCAGGAGGGCGTCCGTGACATACTAGAAAGTAGGGGATACGCGGAAGTATGGAAAGCTGGCAGAGAATGGGAGGGCGAAGGTGTGAGGAAAGGTGGTGTAAGAGTCTGGAAGTGGCATCTGAGATTTTGAAGGTGTTTTATACATTGTCGAAATAGATTTGGATATTCTACGATCCAATTGCTTTCGAAAATCGTCGTGTAATTAAGTAAATGTGTCACGCAAGTCTGTAAAAAGGTGGTCCATAATTCTACTTAGGCTCCAGCATTACAGGCGGGATAGATCACGGCCCCAGATACCCCTACAAGCGAGGGAACTAAGCTCGTCTTCATTGGAGAGACAATCAGAGAAACTTACCTCACAATCCAGTCGATCATTAGGAGGGCTCTCGTTCTAGTAGAAACTTGCTCGTTCCAATAGATGCTCCTCCAAGCATACATAGCGAGCAAGCCGCCCATAAAGTTGTATTTACCGAAATCAAACACAGCTGCATTGCCAATATATGCCAGGCTGCCAAGATGGAGGTATTTGAAGGGCTTGGACACCTTCTCGTCAAACGAAGAAGCGTATTCCAACTCTGGATGGTCATGCACGAGCTTGTGGAGTTTCTTGCCGAGGTATTTTCCTTGCTGCGCGGCGACTTGGGCTGTGGCGGGAAGTGAGGTGATACGGTTGCCGATCTCCACCAAGAGTTTAAGAAGCTCATTCAGGGAGAGGCTGTTATCGGCGTCTGAATCATAGAGTTGGAAGAGTTCCTTCACTTTCACGAGGTGGTCCTCGGCCATGGGGATACGTTGTTTGATCTTTGTAGCTTTGTAGATAGACCGAGCTTTCAGCATACACCCTGTTGTCTCTCGAAGTGAAAAAATACGTACCCATAAGTTCCCATTCTCCAAAGTCGATTTTTCCATCTTTATCTGTATCACATTCTTCTACCAAATCCATGAAATGACTCAGAAGTGATGTCTCGATCTGGAGAACAGTTTGAGTGGAGAGATGGAATTGAAAAGTAGAACCACGTACAGTAGAGCAATCTCCAATTGCATAGACTTGACCTTTGGGAGCGCCGACAACACGTAGATGGGAATCGACTTCGATGGCTTTCTTATGCACTTGGTTCGGAAGGAGGTCTGACACACGCTGTGTGAAGGGGTTCATGGCGATGCCGGTTGACCATAGAACGAAATTTGTCGGAATGCTATGTTGTTGTGTCTTTCCATTGGCATCCTTAGTCGTGTAGAGCACTGAAGTAGGAGTAATCCCGGCCACTCTGCGAGAGTTGGTCAGTGACTGGCATCGATCAGTATTAGACACCTTACCTAGCGGAAGTGATGAGGTCTACACCATCGCGATCAAATTTATCCTTGTTGAAAGATGAGAAAAGCAAGCAAATATGGTGGGATGTCATGATATACCTCTGCAAACTTCGAGATGACCTCCGAGTACTATCGACAAGTCAATATAAAGAGTGGAATGTTAAGGCGAGAAACATACAGTGTTCAAAATATGCTCTCTCGATTGGATGACGTGAATTGAGACATCTTCTCTACATATTTTTGGGAACTACGGGTGGTAAGCATTAGTTGGAGTCGACCAAGAAGATAGAGACGCACATAATTCACAATATCCTCTTGACAGAAATCATAAATTTCCTGTGACAACTACCGTCAGAACATGTAATTGTCAAAAAATAATATACTCACAGCAGCCGTTTCTACCCCAGTAGGTCCACCTCCGCAGACGACAAAACTAAGAAGCCGTTTGCGTTCTTCAGGAGTTGTGGTCGGTAAACTGGCGACCTCGAAGTTGTCTGACAGCGTGTGAGCTATTTTGAGACCATGATCTCATTGAGCAGCGTACCCATTACGCGGCGCCGAATAGCCTGTGCATCCCCGATGGTCTTGAGCTGGAAGCAGTTCTCGAGTCCAGGAACACCGTGGGTGCTGGAGGAAGAGCCTACAGCGATAACGAGTTTGTCGTAGCTGCGTGTTTGTTAGGCAAGGTACCAGACTAGAGCACGCGACATACGGAAGGTAAATGTTGCTTTTGGTACCATCTGGGGCGGTAGTTTCGACTTCCAAGAGACGCTCGGACATGACGAGATCGACTGCCTTGGCTTGGAGAAAGTGGCCACGGAGCCGAGCAATGACTTTGCGAATGGGTTCAATGAGAGAGCGGACGGAGACGGTGCCCACGGCGGCAGCTAGTCGGGTGGTTAGCACATTTTGGGGCAATAGATTGCGGACTTACAAGGAAGAAGTGGGGTGAATATGGTGTATGTGTCTGTAGATACCACAGTAACATGGTAGTCGCCTGGACTGAGGGTCTGGAGAACGCCCATGGCCTGAAAGAGAGTGAACGGACAATTCCCTTATCGTGAACTTGAACGGAAAGACATACACCCCAACCTCCACCAACAATGACTAGCTTTGGCTTAACGGTAAGCAACTTGGCTTCTTCATCTTCTTCGTCGTCGACAAGGACACGTGCGATCGGCAAGTTCTTGGGACCTCCGAGTTCTGGTTTCAAGGCGAGAGGATTCACTGGGACGCGGTCGATATGTCGCTCATTGTAGGTAAAGGCGTCGTGGGCTAGAATGCCAGCCCCGATAGCTACAACACCAAAAGCCGATGAAAGACAGAACAAGCCAGCGAACTTGGCTGCTGTTTTGGTCTTTTGGAATGCGGATTTCTTCGGAGGCGGTGGGATTTCAGTGGCGAATGTTCTCTGGATCCATTGAGCACGTATGCGAACATGCGAGCATTGAGGGTGACGGCGGACAGCGCTTCGCCATGCCTGGGTGAGCATGGTGGTGGGGAAAGACCAAGGCTGGGTCGGTTAGTTAGTTATGAAGTCATTGTTATTAGAATTTACTAATGTTTTGTTATTAGATTTGAATATTGATGGTTGACTACTAACCGTCACAAACACTTCTTTCTCTTCACAAAGCATGTCTGCACCATCCAACCATCCTCTACCCCCAGTGCCCACCGAGTCGCCAACCACTGGTATAGTCAGGCGCCATCATACAATTTCGGCACATTCTCGTTCTGCTCGGGCAGCAGCAAGAGAGGTGATCTCAGAGGAAGTTCCAGCAGAACAGGATATCTGGAATGACGACGAGGTCGTAGATCAAGACTGGGTCGGCGGAGTCGGTGCAGTAGGCGAGAAAACGTCTCTACATAGGCAAAGTTCTCTTCCAACCCGTTATCATCGCGGTATTTGGCTTCTCTCCTTCGATCATCTACACCCTTTCTGATTAGATTTGGTCCATTCACCAGGGTTCCAAAACCAGGGGGCAAAGTCCGGAACACACACTCCAAAGACAGTCAACAGTCTCGCAGCTATTGCCGGCAATGAAAGAGATGAGGAACCTTGGAAGATTGGATCATACAACGTCGAGGAGGAAGAGGTGGGGCACTGGTCAACACCTCTTGTTCTCCTAACTCTGACTTCAATTTCCTTAAGCAATCTCCCAATGACCATCAGCACGGACAAGTAATCGAAGCTCAACCACATCCACAGGCTGGCAATGCTCCCATCTCTCCTCACTTTGTTAACAACCAGTCCAACGTGCCTTCTCCGCCTCCAGCGGGCTCTGGTGTCCGTCGTCATGTCTCCCTCACCTATGGTGCTGCTGTCGGCGGCCCACGAAAGGTTACTACAGGTCTTAAGAGATCAGGAACGCTTCAAGCACCAGCCCCAAATCATTCGCAACACGTGTCTCCAGACACGTCGGAACACGCGGAGGAAGAAGACTACGGGTATGATGTTGAAGATCCTGCCTATGAAGACGAGTACTATGCTAGGCAGCAACAGCAACAACATCCCAACAACACCATGGGTCGTTCCTCTCCCTGGACATCTGGCAACGAATGGCAACAGGGCTATCCAACAAGTGGAAACGGGAATGCTGCCATCGATGATGTCCAACGCGCTCTATCTACTCTCCAATTGCAAAGTAACCCTGGCGCTACTTCTGGGATGCCACAAGGTGCTTACGGTCAATATCAGCAGCCTCCGGGCACTGGTCATCCACCCCGATTCAATGCTACTCAGCATCAGTCAACCGGATCGCGTGGCAGCAACGGCAATGACGGAGGTTACAACGCCGCAAACGGTGGTGGAAGCAACAAGTCCATGGGCCCCGAATTTGATGGGCGCAAGACTCCTCTGTCACAGCCGCAAAGGGGGGGATACATCGGAGCGCAACAGCACTATGGACAAGGGCAAAATGACCGCGGCGGCTCCTGGGACCAGAAGGACCAAGCTTTACGAGGTCGCACCTCCAACCCCAACTTGCAGTATGGCTACCAGCAAGGTCACATGAAGAGTGGCAGCAGCGGTAGTGGTGCTGCTGGACAGTCAGGTCCGGTACCGAGTGTGCCCCCAATTCCTCAGCAATACCTTCAACAGCAAGGTCAAGGGAGCTCTGGTGGACGACCAGGACTTGGTGTTGCCACTACCTTCCCCAACAACCCTGCTTCAAATGTCCCCTCTGGCCAGACCCCCGTCCAACCCTTCATGAACACGCCTGTCGACGTGCCTTCACTTATTGCTGCTAAGGGTTATAATCCTGCGTCCTTTGAAATTCGTCCTCAATTTGCTCGATTCTTCGTGATCAAATCTTATACTGAGGACGACGTCCACAAGTCTCTCAAGTATGAGATCTGGAGTTCCACGGATCCTGGTAACAAGCGACTCGACAAAGCCTTCAAGGACACCGCCGGTCGAGGACCTATATATCTTTTCTTCAGCGTTAACGCTAGTGGCCATTTCTGTGGAATGGCGGAGATGTTGACACCGGTAAGTTCTAGAAGACCCTCTGGATTATCGCGGAGACCTGATTATTGACTCTTTTCATAGGTTGATTATACGCGCAGCAGTACAGTTTGGGCGTCTGATAAGTGGAAGGGCGTCTTCAAAGTTCGATGGATCTTCGTCCGTGATATTCCTAATCTCAATCTGAGGCACATCAAACTTCTGTAAGTCAGACCTTGCTTGTCATGCCCGATAACTCATCTATTTTGTAGCAACACTCAGGAGCGCAAGCCCGTGACGAATTCACGAGATACCCAAGAATTACTCCCTGATGCCGGCCAGGAGATGTTAAGGATCTTCCATACTCATCCCGCACGTACTTCGTTGCTACAGGATTTCGCATTCTACGAAGTGAGTCTCGCTAAGATATCAGGATTGTGCCGAATACTGAAACACATTGGTCCAAAGCTCCAAGCTATGCAGAAAATGCAAGCCACAGGCGGCGCTGCTTCTCCATCACCACCTGTCCTTGCTTCACCCCAACTCCAGTCCAATAGCTCATTGAACACGAACACGGGATACAACCCCAATTCCTATGGCATGCAGCCCATGATGCAAATGGGCATGGGCATGGGTGGTGGCCAATATGGTGGCGGCAACCAGCAAGGCGGCTTGCAAACCCAAGCCATGCACCAGAGTGTCATGCGTCACCCAAGCCCTGGCCCTCAACAGCACGCGCAAGGTCAGGCGCAAATAGGTGCTCAAGGAGGTTACACCGGATTTTAGCTTTGTTCGCAACATCACAAGTCGGGCCTCGCCCCAGCTGGATTACCTCATCTGCTGCCTAGATTCCCAACCACAAAATCAGGCTTCCTTCTCGTTAACGACCATCATCTTGTTTCTTTGTTCTGACTTCCTCGTTGTCCGGATATTTATTCTAATTGCGTTCGTTCGTGCTGCATGCAAGGATGATCATATCCGAATAATTGCGATACACAGCGTTCCTATTCACAATCCTTCATCCTACACTCACATGACTGGCTAACTCTCCTGTCTATTCCAATTTATGAACCCACCTCCATCTAGTCTTTCCATCTATCTTGTTTCTCGACCTCAACCTCAACCTCAACCTTTCCAAACTCTCAATAGCTCTCAATCCTACCAAATCATTCACTTACAATTGTTGTCATTAGTACCATTGCATGACGGACGCAGGACGGTGAATGGACGTGGACGTTTTCCGCTTGTTCGCTACCTTGTATTTGTTCTGCAGTCGCTACATATATCCTCTTGATGTTACAGCTAGTACGACCCGTGATATACTAAGACCATATTACCAGCTTGATTTTACGCCGCTATATATGATGTATACTACTTTTCGAAATAACAACCTTATGAAGTTGAAGGGCATCATTATCTGAGCTCACCTGGCATACCGAGGGACCAGATTGAAATGTGACATTGAACACCCACCATCTTCGACAATATGAGATTTTATTATTGTGTGTTTTACAAGGCGGGGGTAATTCTACAAGGGATGGACCACAGTGAGAAGTAATGGATACATGAGGTTGCTATCTATTGGCAAACAGTTGGGGTCAATCATGAAAAGTCGAATGATGAATGTCGCTGGTCACCAAGAGTAGCAGGTGGGCAAGGAATTAGGAGAGAGGTGTAGTCTGTTTGGGATCGAAGTAAGTACTTTACGCAAGATTAGGAGGGGCTAATGTTGTGATGATGTTGAGTCAAAGTGTCATATGATGTTCTGTCATGTTGAAGGGAAATGAAAGTGTAGGGAGAAGACTGCGTGTGAGTTGAAAAACTGCATGCAAGATGTCGGATACAGGCCATGTACCATGCTTGAAGACGAAAGTGACAAGGAAAGACAGAAAGGAGGGGGAAATTTCGAAAATCAGAGTCCACCCGAACAGATAAGAAGGTCATGGTCCATCGTTGTGGGTTCCAGGGACAGAATCGAGGACGAGACGTTCCGTATGAAGGCCACGCTTCGCTATCGATGTGTCATCGAAGGTATTCGTCGTTGAAAGGCTCATCAACGGTGTAAGCTCGTCTTCAGCAGAAGAAACGAAATCTGTTGATATGTGACGAGGAGTGTAGAGTGGGAGGGGAGTTGAGTAGTCAATCTTGCGCTCCCCATCCCTGTCGTAAAGTTGAGAGTACGCAGGCAGGGTGAAGGAGGACTCTGGTGATAACTGTTGCAATGACCGAGAAGCCTCTAGCGTGTCCAGACTGACAGGTGCCAGTCTTGGTGCAAATTTGCCAAACGTGAGTGGGAGTGTGAAGGTAAGCCTCTCCCTGGCTACTTCTCCATTATCCAAGTCGTACGTGCACTCCAGCGATATGACCGCCTCGTGAAGGACGCTGAGCAAAGGACTGCGTGTGCTGGGCCGAAGATCGGGTTTGCCTGCCCACTCCAAATTTTCTGGATCAATGGATGCAACACTGCGCTGCAGGAATGGGATTGTTGTGTCCATCGTGTACCAGGAGGGAACAGCTTCTGGGTTTGTATCCTCTGAGAAGATGTAGTTCTTGTTTGGCATCTTATATTTGCCGGTCTCGCACGCGGGGAGGAGGGAGAAGGTACGGGACAAGGCTTCAGAGTAGCCGCAGGACATCATCAGGCCGATATCGTAGATGGAGCCAAGAACGTGAGGATCCCGCAACGGCAGGTTGGGAGGTTGCATGTTCTTGGGTGGGACGGGGTATTGCGACAGATAACCCGCAGAAGGGCGAACTCTGTACATCACAATCAACACCTGCCCTGATGTTTTGGCCGAGGAATATCTGACGTACCTGACTTTCTCCTGCTGCAAAATATCCACAGATACTTCTGTCAGCTGGAGTTTCTTGCAGTGCTCTTCGGCTAGATCCTTAGTACGCATCCGTAGGGTGACAGGTACCGAACTGTCTGCTACATTGACGTACTCCGGAACCGAGGCCAGGACCTGGATCTTGCAGAGAATGTCAGGAGAAATTCGAGCATTATCTCTTGATTTTGACGACGACGGCGTCGCGTTGACGAGATAATTCGACGTAGGCACTTGAAGTATTTCCGTTCTTGGAGCCGCAACGAAACGGCGTAGGTTGATCTGTTCACTAGTCTCTGCTGATCTGAAGCGTGAGCGGAAAGGTGCACAGAGCGCTGAGAAACTCCAGGGCGATGTGTTCTGTTCCTCATCCAGGTTCACGAAGCGCGCCGTTGCGTGCAGTCCGTATCGAATGCCCATCTCATCCATGCCCATTGTGGTTGAAGGAGGTAACCATCCGGGGATAGGTAAATTAAAAATAATGTTCCATACAGCTATCGTTAGAGATAGATAATCAATTAAACCGCATTAACACACAATCAATCCATCACTTACAGGGTTCGCTCAAGTCATGGCCGGCGTTGGAGAGTTCGATGGGCTCGCCGGGAACGAGCTCACGAGTAACAGTACAGAGTCGCACTGCTGAGTATCCGGTACTCGTGGTGAATATTTCCGTCTGGCCTTCGAAAGTCAAAGTGACTGATTGGAGGAGTAAATGCGCAGGCCGGCGTGCTTCGAAGAGAGAATAGGGAGACGTGATGGAGATGGAAACATGGCCGGACAAGGCGTAGGCAGAACTAATGACAAAGTTAGCGAAATTCATCGTAAACATAAAAGAGGACGTACGCTGAGTCGGCAACGCCAAACATGTCGAGGTCCTCATGGAGTGGATGAATTGTGAGGGAAACAGACATGATGGCGTATTGATTACCACCAATACCTTTCGTGTCCTTATATCTATGGAGGGCATCATATGCGCCTTGTCCAAAATGGTAAATGCGTTTGTTATTACATCAATCGCGACAAGAGAACAACACCGGCATTCATTGTTCTGCGAATAGGGAACATTCATCACAAGACCGACAAACACCTGTCAGAAATATAACAAGGACTGTACTATGAGAAAACCTTTGCGACCCCAAGCTCGTCCTCTTCGAGTCGGCGCATTTCTCGTCGTTTTTGGGTCTCGGCCTCTGCGTCTTTGCGCTGGTTGTATTTACCCCCCTTTTCTCGCTTAAGCGCCATTCGCGTTGCCGCAGGAGATACGAATTCTACAAGTCATGGGACTCAGCTCGGATCGAGGATAAGGCACGATCTCAGCTCACCAGGGTTCGAGAACACAGTTGCACCGCCAAACGCGCCTTCGAATATCCTTATGGGAGTCAGTACAAATCGAGGACCAATTTCTACAAGTGTCGTTTGAGGTAGTCCGTGGGGCTGGAGGGGATCCTTTTCGAGAATCTATTGACCATTGAAAATCAGGCTCGCAAGTTCCTGGAAGCCGCGGTCCTGAGAACAAAGTCCTCACCTGAAAGTTACGGAACCAAATCTTGGAGTCGACAATGGAGAACGTCAATATATGATCGATGAAGGGTTTTGCCCTCCTAGCCGTTGACGGTACGCCAAAAATCTAGACCAAATACTGTTAGTACAATATTCACTAAAAAAACAAAGGGCAATGCAAAAGGCGTACACACCTGAGTGAATACTTCCTTTGTTAGTCTTCCCCACTCTGTCTCTTCAAATCCTTGATCGAAGCTAAGCAGACCCCGACTGCCCTTCAGACAATTTCCCGTCATCTTGAGCTCGTCCATGGTATGCACATTTTGTACATGCATTTTAATGCTCGGTCCATTCGGCGTCTTCGCCGCCCAGAGGTATAAATCTTCATGTCGGCGAGCCTCAAAGTACAAAGTGTTATTGCAGTTGTTGAGGTCGGCAAGTTCAGGAAGGAGATGGAGTTGAGATTTGGAATCGAGCTTCGAGTCTGCGGGTTGATTGATTTCTCAGTATATGCTCTGAATACAACTCGCGAAATCAACTCACCCTTTTTGACATGGGGTAAAAGCGCCTCGAGGTCGTTCATAAGATGCCTCATTCTATGAGTGATCCCTCTGGAAGACAGTAAGAGCACCCTCTGTTTATTCTTTTTCATTTTCGAGGGCGGCAGTTCAACAGCAACGTCCTCGTCTTCGTCCACGTCCATATCCTCTGCTTTCCGCTTTCCCTTTCCTTTCAGATCGGCCTTGGATGCATTTGACTTCTGCGCCTTTAGAATCGAAGCCATGGCGGAGAGTAGGAAACGACGACGAGTCGAAAGGGTCAACGAGAAAGCCATCTGCTCAAAAATTTGCCTTACGTAATTATCTCGGGCCGTCATCCGCCCACTACCATTTTGACGCGTCCAGTTGGTTTCAAGATAATAACAGCAACTTTCTCTTTGAAAAGGTATCATACACGCGAAAGTGGGTATGCACATAGGGATGGCAAGAATTGGAATCGATAGATATGTAACAAGCGGAATGCCAGTGCAACTAATAAGTGGAATGCATATGCGACGGATATCGACATGACCGAGTAAGACAAGAAACAGCATGACAGTTTTTTTGGACAAAATGGCGAGTTGGGGAATCAGGATTATGTGACGATAGCAAATTGGAAGTGAATGGGAGGGCCATAGGTCTACGGACGAGGATGCAGCCGTGTATTATTCTTAAACTTCAAGGACTGACTTTAGCAGCGCACTTGTTTAACTCGGGTTGGCAGACCCCTGAAGTTGCTTCTGCTTCTCCTGCTCCAGACGCTTGAGGGCACGTTCTAGTTAGAACGAGACGCTAGACCAGATATAGAGAAATACTCACATGGTAAAGCATCTGCACCGCCATAGTGATGTTCGCAGGCCGACCGGTAATCACCACCAGTCGCTCGTTTTCACCAGGCGTTGGTGGAGCCCCTCCATTGGCAGATACAGCTACTGCGCCTGGCTCCATAATCTTAATCTGACTCGCACTCATGTGCCTAATCTCGTTGATTTTGCTTCCCCCTTTGCCGATGATGCACCCAACCAAATCGTTTGGGATAAAAATCTGCTGAGTTTGCAGCTGCAGAGGGGGGTTGCCGTAGCTGGAATCGCCAGAGTATCCAGATGATGAAGGGGCGTAAGAGGAACCACCGCTAGGTGGGTGGCTGCGACCGCCGCCACCTGACCGAGGGTTGCCAGGACGGTAGGAGGAATTGTTGTAGGAAGGCATCTTTTCCTGAGCTTCTAGAAGGATGTTGCCAATGTAGTACGTTGCAATATGGATGGCATCAGCAACGCCAGCGACGCTTAGAACTCGCTATATTTTGATGTCAGCAAGACGAATTTAATCATTCGACAGTCAATGTACCTCAGTCGAACCAGGTAGCATGCCTTCACTGGCATTCAACCTGGCACCACTAGCATCCTGGATCTCCTTGATCTTAGACCCAGACTTGCCTATCACAGAGCCCATACGAGAATTGGGGATCATGAATTTGATCGTAACCGCCCTGCTCCCAGGAACAGAGGGCACATCGAAAGGTTCGTCGTTAATTCTGCGAACGATGAGTCCAAAAGCCTTTTCAAGACCAAAAATCGAACGGAAAGTATGTGAGTAAATGAAAGGAGATGGAGGTATGGATGCAGGAAAGAACAACCTTGGAGACGGCGTCGAGGGGTCCGCTGACGTTCAGAATGCGCTCGGGATTGCCGGGAATACTTTCGGAGACCATAACACGGGCACCACTCTTTTCGCGAATTTCGTTGACGTGTGAGCCGCCTTTGCCAATGATAATCGATGCATCTTGAGTGACGATGAGACACCTCATGTGGATGTTGCCTGTAGGTGCTGCAGCCGAAGATGAGGAAGTAGAGGGCTCCGCCGAGGTTGTC
>Ga0247735_1000051_pt1 | contig 77249 bp, 72 predicted proteins | sample UWRJL178409R2_FD_180934 | JGI IMG/M metagenome (GOLD analysis project Ga0247735, IMG submission 180934) | Plant litter microbial communities from Arlington Agricultural Research Station in Wisconsin, United States - UWRJ-L178-409R-2 | ecosystem: Environmental > Terrestrial > Plant litter >... | reverse complement strand
CTGCAGCGTGCGCTCTTTCGGCGGCGGCGTGGTCAGCGGGTGATCCGCTTTGTACGGGCCTTCCGGCATGTTGCGCATGCACTGATCGATGATCTTGATGCTCTGGCGCATTTCTTCGACGCGAACCATGCAGCGGTCATAAGCGTCGCCATTGGCCGCGAGCGGCACTTCAAATTCGAAGTTCTCGTAGCCGGAGTAGGGACGCGCTTTACGCAGGTCGAAATCGCAACCCGTGGAGCGCAGGCCTGCACCGGTAACGCCCCATTCCAGGGCTTCCTTGGTGTTGTAGGCAGCGACACCGACGGTACGGCCTTTAAGGATGCTGTTCTGAAGGGCAGCCTTGGTGTACTCGTCGAGACGTTTTGGCAGCCAGTCCACGAAGTCCTTGACCAGCTTTTCCCAGCCGCGTGGCAGGTCGTGAGCAACGCCGCCGATGCGATACCAGGCCGGGTGCAGACGGAAGCCGGTGATGGCTTCGATCACGGTGTACGCTTTCTGACGGTCGGTGAAGGTGAAGAACACCGGGGTCATGGCGCCCACGTCCTGGATGTAAGTCCCCAGGAACAGCAGGTGACTGGTGATCCGGAAGAACTCGGCCATCATGATGCGGATGGTGTCGACCTTCTCCGGCACCTTGATGCCCGCCAGCTTCTCTACCGAGAGCACGTACGGCAGGTTGTTCATCACGCCGCCCAGATAATCGATCCGGTCGGTGTAGGGAATGAAACTGTGCCACGACTGCCGTTCCGCCATCTTCTCGGCACCACGGTGGTGATAGCCAATGTCTGGAACGCAATCGACGATTTCCTCGCCATCCAGCTGGAGGATGATGCGGAACGCACCGTGAGCCGAAGGGTGGTTCGGGCCGAGGTTGAGGAACATGTAGTCCTCATTCGTGCCCGAACGCTTCATGCCCCAGTCTTCCGGACGGAAGCGCGCGGCTTCCTCTTCCAACTGCTGTTTAGCCAGGGTCAGGCTGTATGGGTCAAATTCAGTGGCGCGAGCAGGGAAGTCCTTGCGCAGCGGGTGACCTTCCCAGGTCGGCGGCATCATGATGCGGCTCAGATGCGGGTGGCCCGGGAAGTCGATGCCGAACATGTCCCAGACTTCACGCTCGTACCAGTTGGCGTTGGGCCAGATACCGGTCACGGTGGGCAGGCTGAGATCGCTTTCCGACAGCGCGACCTTGATCATCACGTCGCTGTTACGTTCGATCGACAGCAAGTGGTAGAACACGCTGAAGTCGGCACCCGGCAAGCCCTGACGCTTGGTGCGCAGGCGTTCGTCCATGCCATGCAGGTCGTACAGCATGACGTAGGGTTTGGGCAGCTGACGCAGGAACGTCAGCACCTCGATCAGGCGCGCACGCTGAACCCAGAGTACCGGCATGCCGGTACGGGTCGATTGAGCGGTGAACGCTTCGGCGCCAAAACGGTTGTTCAATTCGACGACCACATCCTGGTCGTCTGCCTTGTAAGGCGGGATGTACAGAGCACTGCCTGTAGTCATGATTTTTTATCGCTTTCGGTCAACGTAAAGAATGAAGCCAGGTATTCGTTCTTTTTAAAGGAACAGTGCTGGATCAGACTTCGTCGGGGCTGCGCAGGTTGGTGACTGCGATTCGCTGTTCGCGGCGCTGTTCCTTTTGCGACGGCATCTCGGCGCGATACACGCCTTGGTCACCGACGACCCAGGAAAGAGGGCGACGCTCCTGGCCGATGGATTCCTGCAACAGCATCAAGCCTTGCAGAAACGCTTCGGGGCGGGGCGGGCAGCCGGGCACATAGACATCCACGGGAAGGAACTTGTCCACGCCCTGAACCACGGAATAAATGTCGTACATGCCACCGGAGTTGGCGCACGAACCCATGGAAATAACCCATTTCGGTTCGAGCATTTGCTCGTAGAGGCGCTGAATGATCGGCGCCATCTTGATGAAGCAAGTCCCGGCAATAACCATGAAATCCGCCTGACGCGGCGATGCCCGGATAACCTCGGCGCCGAAGCGGGCGATGTCATGGGGTGCCGTGAAAGCGGTGGTCATTTCCACATAGCAGCACGACAAGCCGAAGTTGTACGGCCACAAGGAGTTTTTACGCCCCCAGTTGACCGCGCCGTTCAGCACGTCTTCGAGCTTGCCCATGTAGATATTTTTGTGGACTTGATCTTCTAACGGATCGGAAACAGTTTCCCGTTTGCCGATTGGATACTCGTCATTTGGAGCATCCGGGTCGATCCTGGTGAGATTGTATTGCATCGCCAAAGCCTCATTGTTTCAGCTTCGCTTGCCGATTACGGCGACCTTCAGGAGCCCAATCCAGCGCTCCAACCCGCCATAGGTAGACAAGACCTGCCAACAGAATTGCTATGAAAACGAGAGCTTCGACGAATCCGGTCCAGCCGCTTTCGCGGACGGACACAGACCAGGCAAAGAGAAAAAGGGCTTCAATGTCGAAAATCACGAAAAGCATCGCGACCAGATAGAATTTTGCGGAAAGGCGCAGGCGGGCACTGCCTGTAGGCAGCATGCCGGACTCGAAAGGTTCGTTTTTACTGCGGCCCCAGGCCTTGCTGCCGAGCAGGCTGGATACACCGAGCATGAAGGCGCACAGGCCGACTACGCCCAAAAGGAAAATGGCGAAGCCCCAGTTGTGGGCAATCAAACCTGTCGATTCGGGCATGCTGGCAATCCTTGACAGAGATCAACGGTCTCTGAGCTTGAAAAGAGTATATGCAGCGACGATATGTCGCAGCGAAATCAATTCCGGTGATTTTATGTGCAAACACTGGGCAAGTAAATTTTCTATATCAAATTAATTTGTGCAATTAATCACTTACAGCCGCTTGTGAAGGGTGTGGAGCAGGCGGGGCGGGCGTCACGAGGGATTTGACTGAATTGGTTCAGGAGCAGAAAAGTTGCGCCACAAGCACTGTTTTCTAAATGATAATAAGTATCATTTGTTATTGTCGTGGTTAAAGGTGTTTATTCTGGATGAGCTGCGGATGTCAGTTAGTTACTAAAGTTCTGCGTTGACTGCATCGCGGGCAAGCACCGCTCCCACATAGAGCGCATTTCCCTGTGGGAGCGGTGCTTGCCCGCGATTTAGTCACTGCGGTCCAGGCTAGCTGGAATCCGACAGTCCGTCACTCAGTGAAACTGCTCTTCCTCAGTAGAACCCGTCAACGCCGTCACCGACGAAGCACCACCCTGGATCACCGTGGTCATGTCATCGAAATAACCGGTGCCCACTTCCTGCTGGTGCGCCACGAAGGTGTAACCCTTGGCGGCATCGGCGAACTCCTGCTCCTGCAGCTTCACGTAGGCGGTCATGTCGTTGCGGGCGTAGTCGTGCGCCAGGTTGAACATGCTGTGCCACATGTTGTGAATGCCTGCCAGGGTGATGAACTGATGCTTGTAGCCCATGGCCGACAACTCGCGCTGGAACTTGGCGATGGTCGCGTCGTCCAGGTTCTTCTTCCAGTTGAAGGAAGGTGAGCAGTTGTACGACAGCAACTGGTCCGGGTATTCCTTCTTGATCGCTTCAGCGAAGCGGCGTGCTTCGTCCAGGTCTGGCTTGGCGGTTTCACACCAGATCAGGTCAGCGTAAGGCGCGTAAGCAAGGCCTCGGGCGATGGCTTGATCCAGGCCAGCGCGAACTTTATAGAAACCTTCCGGGGTGCGAGTGCCTGTGACGAACGGCTGATCATAAGGATCGCAGTCCGAAGTCAGCAGGTCAGCCGCGTTGGCGTCAGTGCGAGCCAGAATGATCGTAGGGACGCCGGCCACGTCGGCGGCCAGACGCGCTGCGGTAAGTTTCTGCACGGCTTCCTGAGTGGGTACCAACACCTTGCCGCCCATGTGCCCACATTTCTTCACCGAAGCCAGCTGATCCTCGAAGTGCACGCCTGCAGCGCCAGCCTCGATCATGCTTTTCATCAGTTCGTAGGCATTGAGTACGCCACCGAATCCGGCTTCGGCATCGGCCACGATAGGCGCGAAGTAATCGATATAGCCGTCATCTCCCGGGTTCTTGCCGGCTTTCCACTGGATCTGGTCAGCACGACGGAAGGAGTTGTTGATGCGCTTGACCACGGTTGGAACCGAATCCACCGGGTACAGCGACTGGTCGGGGTACATCGACTCGGCCGAGTTGTTATCGGCAGCCACTTGCCAGCCTGAAAGGTAAATCGCCTGAATACCGGCCTTGACCTGTTGCACAGCCTGGCCGCCAGTCAGGGCGCCCATGCAGTTGACGAAGTCCTTGTCCGGGCGGAAAGACGGCTTGGCACCTTGTGTAACCAGATTCCACAGCTTTTCCGCGCCATTTCTGGCGAACGTGTGTTCAGGTTGAACCGAGCCACGCAAGCGGACGACATCAGCGGCTGAATAGTTACGGGTCACATTGTTCCAGCGCGGATTTTCAGCCCAGTCTTTTTCCAGAGCTGCTATTTGTTGTTCGCGTGTCAGTGCCATGAGCGAAACCCCTTTCACATAGGTTTTGTTGGAATGTCCTGCTCCGCCAAAACGCCCCGGTTATCGAAGGCACATTGAATGGCTGCTCGCTGATCAGATATCTGCTGTGTCTGGTTTGCCGAAGGTTTGTGGAGCAGCGACGTGAACGATGGGCTCAAGGGAGGGGAGAGCGGGTTCAGGGCATGGCTGGGGTGTGCAATCCGGCTCGTGGATGCCTCGTTGCAGTCACTCAGCAGTTTACCGATGGACCGTTATACGCTTCCGTCCCTCAGGACAACTTCGTTCCAGTCGCAACCTCGTCAAACTGCCTTGTGGGCGGTGCGGACACGAATCGGCTCGTAGGATTTGAGCGGCGATCCGAAGGCTCTTTACAGGGCCTCTGATTAGCGGGAGCGGGGCAATCATGCCTCGCCATTTTTGACCCGTCAAACATTTTGTAGTGCTTCTTTAGTCTCACTACATTTTTGCTCTGATGCGACCAATCAGTCAGTTTCGGGCGCCTGAGTGTTGGATTTCAGCGAGCTCCCGGTCAGTCCAGGGTTTGCACCATCACTCGCAGCGTCATGTCGTCTCTGCCTTGGGTGGAATAACGCTGCGCATTGCCTTGTCGGTCAGCAACTGACTCGCCGCTCACGCCCGCGAGGGTGATCCATTCACCGATCCGGCCGCTTACCTGACTGTCCGTGCTCTGCACCTTGAAGACGTCAGAACGCTCCTGACTGACACGGTCGCGATTGGTGCTGATGCTCAGGTGCACGATGTCCCCGGTCACACTGGCGGTGACGTAGAAACCCTGGGTGACGTTGCGATATTCGGTATTGCTCTGAGCGTAGCCGTAAGAATCGCTCTGCGAGGTGGTGACCGGAACGCTTTGGCCCACCTGTATCAGCGCCGGGGTACCTTCACTGGCCTGGACCTGTTGCACACCACCTTCGCGGCTGCTGGTGCCATAGTTGATAATCCGGCCTTGATTGGCGCCCGTGGCGTTACGCGTCGCGCTGTCGCTTGTATCGACGCTGATCAACAGGCGTTTGGGCGCTGTGTCCAGTTGCGAGAGCAGGGCGCGAAGCTCATCAATCTTGCGCGGCTCGGCGTTGACGATCAGTTGGTTCTGATAGGCGCTGACCGAGCCCTCCTGGCCGAGGAAGGATTTGGCCACCGGCAACAGCTCATCGCTGGTTCGATAGTTGAGTGGAACCACTTCGGTAGCGGCCATTGCGCAGACGCTACATAGCAGCAGAAAGGAGGTCATCAAGGTGCGGAAAAACATGGTTTCCATCTCCACGGATACTATCGACAGATTCGAGTTTGCCACGTTGTCGGCTTTGCTGAGCGCAAGTTGAGTATCGGACAGCAAAACGCCCCGCCAGACGATCTCGGCATCGTCATGCCGAAACAGTTTGGAGGGGCGTCTGGCGACTGGGTTCAGCCTGCGTGACGGACCATGTCCACGTGGGGCAGGCCGGCCTCAAGAAACTCATCGCTGACCACGGTAAAGCCAAAGCGTTGGTAAAACGCAGCGGCGTGTACCTGGGCGCTGAGCTTCTGCTGCCGGAGGTCGCGGCGTTCGGCTTCGCTGATGACGGCGCCCAGCAGGGCTTCGCCGACTTTCATGCCGCGCCAGTCCCTGAGTACTGACAAACGGCCAATTTCACCATCTGGCAACAGGCGGGCTGTGCCAATCGCATAGTCCCCCTCCAGGGCCAGAAAGTGAATGGCATCGCTGTCTTCGGCATCCCATTCCAACTCCGGCGGCACAGACTGTTCCGCGACGAACACCGCATCCCGCACGCGGCGGATATCAGCGTTGTCCTTTTGCCAGTCAGCAACACGCACGTTGATTCTATTCATCGGCAAACCCCAGGCTTCCTTGTTTGACCAGCTCACAGAGCAGGTTACGTCCATCTTCATCGGCCAGCCATTGGCCGAGGTTGTCACTGTGCAGGGCATCGGCGGCGCAGATCAGCTTCAGCAACTCGCGCAGACTGCCCGGCAGCAGGCGGCTCTGGCCGCTGGCGAACAGTAGCAGGTCGTCATCAACTTCGGACCATGCAAGGCGTGCACTTGGGTTGCGAATGAGAACTGCGCCCTGTTCCAGGCTGCTTAGCAGGTCTTCTTCCTCCAGCTCGGGGCCGGTGACCAGTTCCGGGTAGCGGGGTTCGGTCATGAATTGGCCAAACCAGGTCAGCAACAGGCGCTCATCGCCCATGTGTTCGGCCAGCAAGGCTTTCAGGCGGTCCAGCGCGTCATGCTGAATCTGATGAGGATCTGCAACCGGCTGCGCGTCTGCGTCGGTGTAGCGCTCTTCATCGGGGATGAACTGGCTGAGGAAGTCGGTGAAGTGGGTCAGCACTTCAGCGGCGCTTGGTGCCCGGAACCCCACCGAGTAAGTCAGGCAGTCATCCACGGCAACGCCGCAGTGGGCCAGACGTGGCGGCAGGTAGAGCATGTCGCCCGGTTCCAGGGTCCATTCTTCGGTCATCTGGAAATCGGCAAGGATGCGCAGGTCAGCATGCTTGAGCAGCTGGGTATCGGCGTCGCACATCTGGCCAATCTGCCAGTGGCGCTTGCCGTGACCTTGCAACAGGAAAACGTCGTAGTTATCGAAGTGCGGGCCCACGCCGCCACCCGGCGCGGCATAGCTGACCATCACGTCATCAATGCGCCAGCTCGGCAGAAAGCGGAAATTTTCCAGCAGCTCGCTGACTTCCGGGACGAACTGATCAACGGCCTGGACCAGCAGGGTCCAGTCTTTTTCGGGCAGTTTGCTGAACTCGTCTTCGGCGAATGGCCCGCGACGCAATTCCCAAGGACGCTCGCCATTTTCGATGACCAGTCGGGATTCGACTTCTTCTTCCAGGGCCAGCCCGGCCAGCTCGTCAGGATCAATCGGGCTCTGGAAGTCCGGCAGTGCCTGACGGATCAGCAGGGGCTTTTTCTGCCAGTAGTCACGCAGGAATACGCGCGCGCTGATGCCGCCCAAGAGTTGAAGAGGAATGTCATGATTCATGTGTAACCTATTGAAAAATCGTATTTTCGAAACGGTAATAAAAACGCCCGGCATCGCCGGGCGTGTGCAATGGTGTTACGCAGGTCAGATACGCTTGGCTTGCGCCACTGCATTACCGATGTAGTTGGCGGGCGTGAGCTTGTTCAACTCGGCCTTGGCCTCGGCTGGCATGTCCAGAGTGTCGATGAAAGTCTGCAGTGCTTCGGGGCTGATGCCCTTGCCACGGGTCAGTTCTTTCAGCTTCTCGTACGGGTTTTCGATGTTGTAGCGACGCATCACGGTCTGAATCGGCTCGGCCAATACTTCCCAGCAGGCGTCCAGGTCAGCAGCAATTTTCTGCTCGTTGAGCTCCAGCTTGCTGATGCCTTTGAGGCTGGCTTCGTAAGCGATAACGCTGTGAGCGAAGCCCACGCCCAGGTTGCGCAAAACGGTGGAGTCGGTCAGATCGCGCTGCCAGCGGGAGATCGGCAGCTTGCTCGCCAGATGCTGGAACAGCGCGTTGGCGATGCCCAGGTTGCCTTCGGAGTTTTCGAAGTCGATCGGGTTGACCTTGTGCGGCATGGTCGACGAACCGATTTCCCCAGCGATGGTGCGCTGCTTGAAATACCCCAGGGAAATGTAGCCCCAGATATCGCGGTCGAAGTCGATCAGGATGGTGTTGAAGCGCGCAATGGCATCGAACAGCTCGGCGATGTAGTCATGAGGTTCGATCTGCGTGGTGTAAGGGTTGAAGCCCAGACCCAGCTCGTCTTCGATGAAGGCGCGCGCGTTCTCCTCCCAGTCGATGGACGGGTAGGCCGAGATGTGTGCGTTGTAGTTGCCGACTGCGCCGTTGATCTTGCCCAGCAGGGGGACCGCAGCGATCTGGGCGATCTGACGTTCCAGGCGGTAAACCACGTTGGCCAGCTCTTTGCCCAGAGTAGTCGGGGAAGCAGGTTGGCCGTGGGTGCGCGACAGCATTGGAACGTCGGCGAAGCGGATCGCCAGTTCACGGATAGCTTCCGCAGTCTGGCGCATCAGCGGCAGCATCACGTTGTCGCGGCCTTCGCGCAGCATCAGAGCGTGAGACAGGTTGTTGATGTCCTCGCTGGTGCAGGCGAAGTGGATGAATTCACTGACCTTGTCCAGCTCAGGCAGCTTGGCAGCCTGTTCCTTGAGCAGGTATTCCACGGCCTTCACGTCGTGGTTTGTGGCGCGTTCGATTTCTTTCACGCGCTCGGCGTGAGTGATGGAGAAATCTTCTGCCAGGGTATTGAGGATGGCATTGGCTTCAGCGGAAAACGCTGGAACTTCAGTGATTTCCGGGTGTGCGGCCAGACGCTGGAGCCAGCGTACTTCAACCATGACGCGAAAACGGATCAGGCCGTATTCGCTGAAAATTGGGCGCAGAGCCTGGGTTTTACCGGCGTAGCGGCCGTCAACAGGGGAAACCGCAGTGAGCGAAGAAAGCTGCATAGGGTGTTCTCGGACCGTCGGGCAACGAAATGGGGCGCGTATCATACATGAATTTCAGGCCGAATCGGCTCGGGCTGACCAGCGTATGTCACGCGATGCTTGTCAGTATCAGCAGAGACACCCGGCAAATCAGCCGCGCATCAAGGGATACAGTTCTTTCAATAACTTGCGTCGGCTTACCACCAACTGCCAGCGGTGGCCGCCAACTTGTCGCCACAGGCGAGCGGAACGAATCCCCGCCAGGAGCAGGGCGCGGATCTTGGAGGCGTTGTTGGGCTGCTGCAGGTTGCGCATGTCGCCGTGGACCTGAATCCGCTGACGCAAGGTACTCAGGGTGTCCTGATACAGGGCACCGCAAGCGGCAATCACATTTTCATGTGCGATGCCGAAATGCTCAACCTGGGACTGGATCTGCGGCAGACGCTTGCCGACGACTTCCAGCATGTCGTCGCGTTTTGCCAGCTGTCGCTCCAGGCCCAGCATCGACAGGGCGTAGCGCAGTGGCTCGCGCTGCAGGGTTGACGGGTCGCGTTCCAGAGCGCTGGCCAAGGCACGATAGCCCTCGCGCAGGTTCAGGTCGTCACCGCCATAGACATCCAGCGTGTCCTTGGGATCCTGTACCAGCAGGCTGCCGAGCATGCAGCCCAGGGCTGCTTCGCTGCTCTGGCCAGTCTTGGCGATCCGGTCAACCAGAACGGCTGCCTGGAAGACGCCAGCCAAGGCGATCAGTTGCTCCTGAATCGGGGTCATCAACGCTTGTCCTTGCTGTGCCAGGGTTCGGCAATTTCAATCACGCCGCCACCCAGACAGATTTCGCCGTCGTAGAACACGACCGACTGGCCGGGTGTGACGGCGCGTTGCGGCTCATCGAAAATCGCTCGATAACCGTCAGGTGTCTGTTCCAGGGTGCAGTGCTGGTCGCTCTGGCGATAACGCACCTTGGCGGTCAGCTGGCGTGGTGTGGTCAGATCAACCGGGTTAACCCAGTAGATCTGCGAGGCAACCAGCGCCCGGGAGAACAGCCATGGATGATCGTTACCCTGACCGACGATCAGTTCGTTGTTCTGCAGATCCTTGACCAGGACGTACCACGGGTCATCGCTGGCGTCTTTCAAGCCGCCGATGCCCAGGCCCTGGCGCTGGCCGATGGTGTGATACATCAAGCCGCTGTGACGGCCGATGACTTCGCCTTCGGTGGTTTTGATTTCGCCGGGTTGCGCAGGGAGGTACTGGCGCAGGAAGTCGGTAAAACGCCGCTCGCCGATGAAGCAAATTCCGGTGGAGTCTTTCTTCTTGGCAGTTGCCAGGCCATGTTTCTCGGCAATGGCGCGCACTTCAGGCTTTTCAAGTTCGCCGACCGGGAACAGGGTTTTGGCGATCTGTTCGCCGCCGACCGCGTGCAGGAAGTAGCTCTGGTCCTTGTTCGGGTCCAGGCCTTTAAGCAGTTCGGTACGCCCGTCTATATCGCGACGGCGCACGTAGTGGCCGGTGGCGATCAGGTCAGCACCGAGCATCATGGCGTAGTCGAGAAAGGCCTTGAACTTGATTTCCCGGTTACACAGGATGTCCGGGTTCGGCGTTCGCCCGGCCTTGTACTCGGCCAGAAAATGCTCGAACACGTTGTCCCAGTACTCGGCGGCGAAGTTGGCGGTGTGCAGTTTGATGCCAATCTTGTCGCACACAGCCTGGGCGTCGGCCAAGTCTTCCCGGGCTGTGCAGTAGTCCGTTCCGTCGTCTTCTTCCCAGTTCTTCATGAACAGGCCTTCCACCTGGTAGCCCTGCTCCATGAGCAGAACGGCGGAAACCGAAGAATCCACGCCGCCGGACATGCCGACGATGACGCGTTTCTTTGCAGTATCGGAAAGGGTTGAATCAGGCATAGGAGTTCAATGGGTAGCTTCGAAAAGGACGCGATTCTAACAGGCCCGGGCTCGGGAGTCTCACGCCTTGTCGCGTAGCAGGTTCAGGCTGAAGTGTTCGCCGTTCAGGTAATCGTCCACACACCGCAGCACCAGCTCGCTGCGCCAGCGTTCCTGCTGAACGATCAGTTCCTCGCGAGTCAGCCAGAGCGGGCCGATGATGCCGTCGTCCAGTTGATAGTCCGGATGATGGCGCAAGGCTTTGGCGGCGAAGCAAATGCGCTGATAGGTCACGCCGTTGCTGGGTGCGGTGTAGAGGTAGATGCCGACCACACTGCTCAGCTCGACGTCCCAGCCGGTTTCCTCAAGGGTTTCGCGGATGGCAGCGCGTTGCAGGGATTCATTGGGATCAAGATGCCCGGCAGGCTGGTTGAGTACCGCCTTACCGCCCTTGAGTTCTTCCACGAACAGGAATTTGCCCTGATCCTCGACAATCGTGGCGACGGTGACGTGGGCTTGCCAGTTCATAGGATGGTGCTCTTTGGGGAGAATATTTACGGATTTGCGCCGTGCGCCTGTAGGAGCGCGCTTGCCCGCGATAGCGTAGTGTCAGACGACATCAGTAGCGGCTGATATGACGCCATCGCGAGCAAGCTCGCTCCTACAGTAATTAGGGTGTTGCACAAGCACAAACCCCGGCGCAGGGCCGGGGTTTGTGTAAGCGGTTGCCTTAAACCAGCGAAGCGATCGCTGCGTTCAGGGTTGCACTTGGGCGCATGACTTTGCTGGTCAGCTCAGGGTTCGGGTAGTAGTAACCGCCGATTTCCGCTGGCTTGCCTTGTACTGCGTTCAGTTCGGCAACGATTTTTTCTTCGTTGTCGGCGAGGGTTTTCGCCACTGGGCTGAACTGCGCCTTGAGGGCCGCGTCGTCATTTTGTGCAGCCAATGCCTGCGCCCAGAACAGAGCGAGGTAGAAGTGGCTGCCGCGGTTGTCGATGTTGCCGACTTTACGCGATGGCGACTTGTTACGATCCAGGAATTCACCGGTGGCCTGGTCCAGAGTCTTGGACAGAACCAGCGCTTTCGGGTTGTTGTAAGTGTTGCCCAGGTGTTCCAGCGAAGCTGCCAGAGCCAGGAACTCACCCAGTGAATCCCAGCGCAGGAAGTTTTCTTCAACCAATTGCTGAACGTGCTTCGGAGCCGAACCGCCAGCGCCGGTTTCGAACAGGCCACCGCCGTTCATCAACGGCACGATGGACAGCATCTTGGCGCTGGTGCCCAGTTCCATGATCGGGAACAGGTCGGTCAGGTAGTCGCGCAGTACGTTACCGGTGACCGAGATGGTGTCCTTGCCGGCGCGAGTGCGCTCGAGCGTGAACGCCATGGCTTCAACCGGGGACATCACGCGGATATCCAGGCCAGCGGTGTCGTGATCGCCCAGGTACTTCTGGACTTTCTTGATCATCTCGGCGTCGTGGGCACGTGCCGGGTCCAGCCAGAACACGGCAGGGGTGTCGCTGGCGCGAGCGCGGTTGACGGCCAGTTTGACCCAGTCCTGGATCGGCGCGTCTTTGGCCTGGCACATGCGCCAGATATCGCCTTCTTCGACGTTCTGTTCCATCAGCACTTTGCCATCGCTGTCGGTGACGCGGACAACACCTGGGGTGGCGATCTGGAATGTCTTGTCGTGGGAACCGTACTCTTCAGCTTTTTGCGCCATCAGGCCAACGTTTGGCACGCTGCCCATGGTGGTTGGATCGAAGGCGCCGTGCTTCTTGCAGTCTTCGATAACCGCCTGGTAGATGGTGGCGTAGCAGCGGTCCGGGATCACCGCTTTGGTGTCCTGCAGTTCGCCAGCGGCGTTCCACATCTTGCCTGAGTCACGGATCATTGCCGGCATCGAAGCGTCGACAATGACGTCGCTCGGTACGTGCAGGTTGGTGATGCCTTTGTCCGAGTTGACCATCGCCAGCGGTGCGCGCTCAGCGTAGACCGCCTGGATGTCAGCCTTGATTTCAGCTTGCTTGTCAGCGGGCAGGGCGCCGATGCGATCGTAAAGGTCGCCGATGCCGTTGTTCAGGTTGAAGCCGATTTGCTTGAGAGCATCGGCGTGCTTGGTCAGCGCGTCCTTGTAGTACTCAGCGACGATCTGGCCAAACATGATCGGGTCAGAAACCTTCATCATCGTGGCTTTAAGGTGGACCGACAGCAGCACGCCCTTGGCTTTTGCGTCGTCGATTTCAGCGGCGATGAAGCTGCGCAGGGCTTTTTTGCTCAGGGTCGAGCAATCGATGATCTCGCCTTCTTTCACGGCGGTCTTTTCTTTCAGGACAGTGGCGGTGCCATCCTGAGCGATCAGTTCGATTTTGACGCTGCCAGCAGCGCCGATCAGAGCGGCTTTTTCGCTGCCGTAGAAGTCGCCGTTGCTCATGTGAGCGATGTGGGACTTGGAGTCAGCAGCCCAGGCGCCCATTTTGTGCGGGTGCTTGCGCGCATAATTTTTGACCGACAGCGGTGCGCGACGGTCGGAGTTGCCTTCGCGCAGAACCGGGTTCACGGCGCTGCCTTTGGTCTTGTCGTAGCGTGCACGGACGTCTTTTTCTGCGTCGGTGACTGGGTTCTCTGGGTAGTCAGGGATCTTGAAACCCAGGTCTTGCAGCTCTTTGATGGTCGCCTTCAGTTGCGGGACCGAGGCGCTGATGTTTGGCAGCTTGATGATGTTGGCTTCTGGAGTGGTGGCCAGTTGGCCCAACTCGGCCAGGTGGTCAGCGATCTGCTGATCAGCGCTCAGGAACTCAGGGAAGCTGGAAAGAATGCGGCCCGCCAGAGAGATGTCTCGCGTTTCAACGTCGATATCAGAGGAGGCAGTGAAGGCTTCGATGATAGGGAGAAGCGAGTAGGTGGCGAGGGCAGGAGCTTCGTCGGTGAAGGTGTAGATGATCTTCGAGCGGTTGGACATTTCGTATGAACTCTCTGTTTTGCTGAGCATGCACAAAATCTCGATGCGCGCAGGGTATGCACTTTGCTCGCAGTTCCTGTCGGGACTGAGTCGAGGTTTATTCGCGATGATGATGAAAGGTGCATCAGTCGAGCGTCAAGCGGTCGAGCGGCTGTAGCGGGCTGAAAGTGTCTTTCCAGACAGGTCGGCCCTATCTTGTTCCGGGCTTGTTACAGGCTTGCCTTGGGGTGACCCGTGAGTCACGGCCGCGAGTATATCAAACCATTCGCGCTAAGCATTAATGCTATGCGCTCTAAGGCAGGTCGGCTATTGGCCGATGGTCGAGGTCCGCCGTTTGCGATCGGGGTCGCACTGACTAAGCTCATAGACCAGCCAGGATGGCTAACCCTCTCGACACACCACAAAGCGGAGCACAACAATAATGGGATACCAGAAGATCCAGATTCCCGCGGCCGGTGAGAAAATCACCGTCAACGCTGATCACTCGCTTAACGTGCCCGACAACCCGATCATTCCCTATATCGAGGGCGATGGCATCGGGGTCGATATCAGTCCGGTGATGATCAAAGTGGTCGATGCGGCGGTCGAGAAGGCTTATGGCGGTAAGCGCAAACTATCCTGGATGGAGGTGTATGCCGGAGAGAAAGCCACGCAGGTCTACGATCAGGACACCTGGCTGCCTCAGGAAACCCTCGACGCGGTCAAAGATTACGTGGTGTCCATCAAGGGCCCGCTGACAACGCCAGTGGGCGGCGGTATTCGATCGTTGAACGTGGCGTTGCGCCAACAGCTGGATCTGTATGTCTGTCTACGTCCGGTACGCTGGTTTGAAGGTGTTCCCAGTCCGGTGAAGAAGCCGGGCGATGTGGATATGACTATATTCCGCGAAAACTCCGAGGATATTTACGCCGGCATCGAGTGGAAGGCCGGCTCGCCGGAAGCCATCAAGGTGATCAAATTCCTCAAGGAGGAAATGGGTGTCACCAAGATCCGCTTCGATCAAGACTGTGGAATTGGGGTGAAGCCGGTCTCCAGAGAAGGCACCCGACGACTGGCACGCAAGGCCCTGCAATATGTGGTGGATAACGATCGCGATTCGCTGACGATCGTCCACAAGGGCAACATCATGAAGTTCACCGAGGGCGCTTTCAAAGAATGGGCCTATGAGGTTGCCAGTGAAGAGTTTGGCGCAACGCTACTCGACGGCGGACCGTGGATGGAGTTCAAGAATCCTAAAACCGGCAAGAATGTCATCGTCAAGGATGCTATCGCTGACGCCATGCTTCAGCAGATCCTGTTACGCCCTGCCGAATACGACGTGATCGCGACCCTTAATCTCAATGGCGATTATCTATCTGACGCTTTAGCGGCTGAGGTGGGGGGAATCGGGATTGCGCCAGGCGCCAATCTCTCCGATACCGTGGCGATGTTCGAAGCTACCCACGGAACAGCACCTAAATATGCAGGGAAGGATCAGGTCAATCCGGGGTCTTTGATTTTGTCTGCAGAGATGATGTTGCGGCATATGGGGTGGCTTGAAGCCGCAGATCTGATCATCAAGGGCACCAACGGCGCAATTTCAGCGAAAACGGTCACCTACGACTTTGAAAGGCTGATGGACGGTGCAACCTTGTTGTCTTCATCCGCCTTCGGTGATGCGCTGATTTCCCATATGTAAGCTATGACCGCAAAAAAATCGGCCAGCTCAAGGATCTGAGCTGGCCGATTTCAGGTCTGGCGCTGTGTGACTAATCAGGCAGAGTTTTCAGTGGCTGGCTCGACTTTCCTGGCTGCGGCTGGTTCAGGCGCAGAAACCATAACTTCGGCAGCGGCACTCTGAATATCCACAGCGTGCAGCCCCTTAGGCCCTTGAATGATCTCGAATCTGACGGCTTGACCAGCCTTCAGCGTCTTGTAGCCGTCCATTTTGATGGCGGAGAAATGGGCGAACAGGTCCTCGGTTTTCCCATCCTCGATGATAAAGCCATAACCTTTTGCATTATTGAACCACTTGACCTTACCGCTAACCATAGTCACATCCCTCTGCAAAGGACTCCGTTGGGAGTATCATCCACCTCATCCGCCGGACCGAAAAAAATTTTGGTTGACTGCGCGGACCCTTTTTACCCAATGTGGGTTCTATTGTTTGTAACACCGTTTTGCCGATAGTCAAGGTCATGCGGCGGTCCATTTGAAAACCGGTCAGACTGCGACTAATTATTCAATCCGCCTTCAACGAACCTTTCTTTCCATGCATGCAATCAGCAAGATTCGACTAACATCAAATCAGGACAGTCCCGATTCCCATGAGGATGACGCGTCTGGCACCGCCGTTCAGGATGCCAAGCCGACGTTACAGGCGCCACCGATGTACAAGGTGGTTTTATTCAATGACGATTACACCCCGATGGATTTCGTTGTCGAAGTGCTCGAGGTGTTCTTCAACCTGAATCGCGAGCTGGCGACCAAGGTCATGCTGGCCGTCCATACAGAGGGGCGGGCAGTATGTGGATTGTTTACCCGCGACATCGCCGAGACCAAGGCAATGCAGGTCAACCAATACGCCAGGGAAAGCCAGCATCCACTACTCTGTGAGATCGAGAAGGACGGTTAAACGCCGACCACTTGGGTATGAGGTGAAGCTATGTTAAACCGTGAGCTCGAAGTCACCCTCAATCTGGCCTTCAAGGAGGCACGTTCGAAGCGTCATGAATTCATGACCGTCGAGCACCTTCTGCTGGCCTTATTGGACAATGAGGCTGCCGCCACTGTTCTGCGTGCCTGCGGCGCGAACCTCGATAAACTCAAGCATGATCTGCAGGAGTTTATCGACTCCACTACACCGTTGATCCCGGTTCATGACGAAGATCGCGAAACCCAGCCAACCCTGGGCTTCCAGCGCGTGTTGCAGCGTGCTGTCTTCCATGTGCAGAGTTCGGGCAAGCGTGAAGTCACTGGCGCCAACGTGCTGGTGGCCATATTCAGCGAGCAGGAAAGCCAGGCAGTATTTTTGCTCAAGCAGCAAAGCGTGGCCCGCATTGATGTCGTCAACTACATTGCCCATGGCATATCGAAAGTGCCTGGGCACGGCGATCACTCTGAAGGTGAGCAAGATATGCAGGACGACGAGGGTGGTGAGTCTTCTGCTTCAGGTAATCCGCTGGATGCCTATGCCAGCAATCTTAACGAACTCGCTCGTCAGGGCCGGATCGACCCGTTGGTCGGTCGTGAGCTTGAAGTCGAGCGCGTAGCTCAGATTCTGGCTCGTCGCCGCAAGAATAACCCGCTGCTGGTGGGCGAGGCTGGCGTCGGCAAGACGGCTATCGCCGAGGGGCTGGCCAAGCGCATCGTCGACAATCAGGTCCCTGATCTGCTGGCCAGTAGCGTGGTCTACTCCCTTGATCTCGGCGCGTTGTTGGCGGGCACCAAGTACCGTGGGGATTTCGAGAAGCGCTTCAAGGCGTTGCTCCATGAGCTGAAAAAACGTCCCCACGCGATTCTGTTCATCGATGAGATCCACACCATTATCGGTGCAGGTGCTGCATCGGGTGGCGTCATGGATGCCTCGAATCTGCTCAAGCCGTTGCTGTCTTCGGGTGATATCCGTTGTATCGGTTCGACGACCTTCCAGGAATTCCGCGGCATTTTCGAGAAAGATCGAGCCTTGGCGCGTCGTTTCCAGAAAGTCGATGTGTCGGAGCCGTCGGTGGAAGACACCATCGGCATTCTGCGCGGCCTGAAGGGGCGTTTCGAAGCGCATCACAATATCGAGTACAGCGACGAAGCACTGCGCGCTGCGGCTGAGCTGGCATCGCGGTACATCAACGACCGTCACATGCCGGACAAGGCCATCGACGTGATCGACGAAGCGGGTGCTTACCAGCGTCTGCAACCGGTCGAAAAACGTGTGAAGCGTATTGAAGTGGCGCAAGTCGAGGACATCGTCGCGAAAATCGCGCGTATTCCGCCTAAGCACGTCAACAGTTCAGATAAAGAACTGCTGCGTAACCTTGAGCGCGACTTGAAGCTGACCGTTTTCGGTCAGGATGCAGCCATAGATTCCTTGTCTACTGCCATCAAGCTGTCCCGGGCGGGTTTGAAGTCTCCCGACAAGCCTGTGGGTTCGTTCCTGTTCGCCGGTCCTACCGGTGTCGGCAAGACCGAAGCCGCACGCCAGTTGGCCAAGGCGCTGGGGATCGAGCTGGTCCGCTTCGACATGTCCGAATACATGGAGCGTCACACTGTGTCGCGTCTGATCGGTGCGCCTCCTGGCTATGTCGGCTTCGATCAGGGCGGTCTGTTGACCGAGGCGATTACCAAGCAACCGCATTGCGTGCTGCTGCTCGATGAAATCGAGAAGGCGCATCCGGAAGTCTTCAACCTGCTGTTGCAGGTGATGGACCACGGTACGCTGACCGACAACAACGGACGCAAGGCGGATTTCCGCAATGTAATCGTGATCATGACCACTAACGCCGGTGCGGAAACAGCAGCGCGTGCTTCAATCGGCTTCACCCATCAGGACCACTCGTCTGATGCTATGGAAGTGATCAAGAAGAGCTTCACGCCTGAGTTTCGCAACCGCCTGGACACCATTATTCAGTTTGGTCGCCTCAGTCATGAGGTCATCAAAAGTGTGGTGGACAAGTTCCTCACCGAGCTTCAGGCGCAGTTGGAAGACAAGCGTGTGCTGCTTGAAGTGACGGATGCGGCGCGAAGCTATCTGGCTGAAGGCGGTTACGATGCAGCGATGGGTGCCCGACCAATGGCGCGTTTGATTCAGGACAAGATCAAGCGTCCGCTGGCTGAAGAGATTCTCTTCGGTGAATTGGCCGAGCATGGTGGCGTGGTACATATCGACTTCAAGGATGGCGAAATTACCTTCGACTACGAAACTACGGCTGAAATGGCTTAAGTTTCAGGCTACGAAAAAAAGCCCCGCATCTTGTAAGAGGTGTGGGGTTTTTTGTTGTGTCGGTGGTTTTGTTGGAGCGATAGGCAATGGTGTGCACATCTTGTCGCGTATATATCCGTTGCTGCGGTAACGGCCACTTAGGGTTCCGCCCTTACGGCGGGTCACTTTTGGCAAACGCCCCAAAAGTAACCAAAAGGTCTGTGCCCCACCACTCGGCACCTCGCTTGGGCTCGGTGTACCCGCCCGCAGACCTTGAACCGTTGGCCGCCGCGAAGGGCCATCCCAGGCCCAGCGCGGCTAACCCGGCGTCCTGCCGGGTTGCCCACGGTTCAAGGTCTGCGTTCGGCCAGAGTGGTTTGACGGGGCGCCCAAAATCAAAAGCCAAATCAAAAGCGCGCGAGGCGGTCTGACATCCGGCCTGGTTTTTTTGTGAGCGTGCCTTGCAGTATTTGTTGTTTGTGCCATCACCTTCGCGATGTGCCTGATACACCGCCATCGCAGCCCTCGTAACCTCGGTCAGCTCCTACCGGTCCGGGCTGTGTCTGAAAAAACACCAACCCTGTAGGAGCTGCCGAAGGCTGCGAAAGCGATTCACGTTGACAACCGCAGCGCCTGATTCGCGAGGCGATATTCCGGGCAACGCAGGGTCCAGTGCCTCGCCAACAAGTTGGCTCCTACAGGGATCCGGTTCTGCTTTTGATCTGGCTTTTGATCTGGCTTTTGATTTTGATCTTGGGCGCCCCGTAAAACCACGCTGGCCGGAATTCGATATTGAGGCGGCGGGGCGCCCTTGATTAAAAAGCAGGGCATGGATGCCGGTTTAGCCGCGCTGGGCCAGGGATGGCCCTTCGCGGCGGCCCGCCGAATCAATGTCGGATTACGGGCATGCCGAGCCTAGGCGAGGCACCGAGTGGTGGGGCAAGAGCCTTTTGCTTACTTTTGGGCTTTATCAAAAGTGAGGCGCTGTAAAAGCGCAACCAATAGCTGCCATTACCGCGGCAAAGGATATGTACCCAAAACCGAGGACCCACCCAAACCCCAGGCACACAAAAACGCCCGACAGGTGCCGGGCGTTTTTGTTAAGACCTGATTAGCGGGCGCGGTAAGTGATGCGCCCTTTGCTCAAGTCGTAGGGCGTCAGCTCAACACGCACCTTGTCACCGGTAAGAATACGGATGTAATTCTTGCGCATCTTGCCGGAGATATGCGCGGTTACGACGTGCCCATTTTCCAACTCCACACGAAACATGGTGTTGGGCAGGGTGTCGACGACAGTGCCTTCCATTTCGAAGCTGTCTTCTTTCGACATGCAGTAAAGCCCTCGGTATCCAATGAGTGGCCCGGTGCAAGTGGCGCCAGGCAAAAGCGGCGTGCATTGTGCCCGAAAAGTGAGGGTTAAGCCAAGGGCTTCAATAAAGAGTGACCCATCTCTGGTTCGTAAGCAGCTCAATAGGTCGATATTGGGTCTTGTAATTCATCTTCTGGCAGTTCTTGATCCAGTACCCCAGATAGACTGCGTGCAGTCGCAGACGGGCTGCTTCTGCGATCTGCCACAAAATGGCGTAGCGGCCCAGACTGCGGCGCTCTTCGCCGGGTTCGTAGAAGGTATAAACAGCCGACAAACCGTTGGGGAGCATGTCCGTGACAGCGACGGCCAGCAGGCGTTTTTCCAGGCGAAATTCAAAGAATCGGCAGAATTTCAGATCCCTCACCAGAAATGTCGAAAATTGATCGCGACTAGGGGGAAACATGTCGCCATCAGCATGCCTTTGTTCGATATAGCGCTGGTAGAGGTCGAAATATTCTTCGGTGAAATGCGGTTTTGTGCTGCGCACCTCCAGGTCCGCATTGCGTTTGAAAATGCGTTTTTGCTGGCGGTTGGGCACGAAGAGATCCACAGGAATGCGTGCCGGCACACAAGCACTGCAATTCTGGCAATGCGGGCGGTACAGATGGTCACCACTGCGACGAAAGCCCATGTCGGACAGATCGGCATACACCTGTACGTCCATCGGCTGGCTGGGATCCAGAAACAGAGTCGTCGCCTGCTCTTCAGGCAGATAGCTGCAAGAGTGGGGTTGAGTGGCATAAAACTTAAGCCGCGCCAGCTCTGTCATGATTGCCCCCGAAGTAGAAATCTTTAGTTAAGAGTGTATGTCAGCCTGCTGAACTCGCCTAGGCAGCCAGTCGGCGGAATTGGGCTGGTCCAGGTGCGCTTGCAGGTAGCTGGCAAACGTTTCTCTGGAAATCGCCCTGGCTCCGAAACTCTCGAGGTGGCTAGTGTGCATCTGGCAGTCAATCAAGACGAAACCCCACGCCTTGAGGTGCTCGACCAGCGTTGCGAAACCCACCTTGGAGGCGTTATCTGCATGGCTGAACATCGACTCGCCAAAGAACAGCTGCCCCATCGCCAGTCCGTAAAGCCCGCCAACCAACTGATCGCCTTCCCAGACTTCAACGCTGTGAGCGTGCCCACGCCGATGCAGCTCCACGTACGCCTCTTGTATCGAGCCTGTAATCCACGTGCCGTCTGCATAGCTTCGCGGCCCGGCGCAGGCCCTGATTACCGCGCTGAAGTCCTGATCGAACGTCACCTGGTAACGGCGCTGGCGCATGAGTTTCGCGAGACTGCGGGAAACATGCAGCTCATCGGGAAAGATCACCGTGCGTGGGTCAGGTGACCACCACAGTATCGGCTGTCCATCCTGGAACCAGGGGAAGCACCCATGACGGTATGCCTGCACCAGCCGATCCGGGGACAGATCACCACCTGCGGCCAATAGACCGTCAGGCTCACGCAAAGCTTTGGACAACGGCGGGAAAACTAGACTGTCGCGTTTAAGCCAGGTCAGCATGGGTTGGACACTTTGGAGGAGGGGAGGGCGGCAAACGCTCTGCGGCTGCAACTACGAGCGGTCGGTGTGGTCATAATCGGTCGTCCATTCAATGCTTGCTACTGCAGAGCTGTGATGCGCGAAGGGCTGCCCTGTAAAACCGGACTTTAGCGGGTTTTCAGGATTTGATCGATCAGCTATAAAACGCGCTATAAGTCTTTGTCACGAAAGGCAATGCATGCTCAAATTGAGCCTTTGCGGCGCCGGTTGGCGTCAGGCTGCACCCGGGTCCGGAGCGATGTATCGCCTGGATGGGGCAAACCCCGGCGATTGGCTGCACTCAACAGGCTGTTTCGAGGCAGGATGCCATCGTGGCATCAGCCGTACAAACCCGTACAATGCCCGCTTCAAGGGCCGGGCTTCAAGGATTTGTATGCTCGACGTTGTCGAGTGAACCACCGTTATGGTGTGTGCCCCATTGCTACACGTTATTTGAGTTACGCGACCGTGCAGTTCGTATGTAGTCAATCACCCGTTGTCGGCGCTATTGCGCAGGAATAAAAGCGTTTTGAAGAAATCCACCGCAGTACCCAACTCCGTACCGCTCTGGCGGCAGCAATTGCACTACCGGCTCAAGGAAGGTGCATTGATCGCCTTTGGCGCGCTGTGCCTGTATTTGATGATGGCGTTGCTGACCTACGACCAGAATGACCCCGGCTGGAGCCATACCAGCAGTTCGGTCGAGGTTCAGAATGCGGCAGGCCGTGCCGGTGCATTCTGCGCTGACATCCTGTTCATGGTTCTGGGCTACTTCGCCTATATTTTTCCGCTGCTGTTGGCCGTCAAGGCGTGGCAGGTGTTCCGTCATCGCCACGAACCTTGGCAGTGGAGTGGCTGGCTGTTCTCCTGGCGGCTGATCGGTCTGGTGTTTCTGGTACTGGCCGGCGCGGCGCTGGCGCATATTCATTTCCACTTTGCAGCAGGGTTTCCCGGTTCAGCCGGTGGCGTACTGGGTGAAATCCTCGGTGACATGGCCAAGAAGGCCCTGAACATTCAGGGCAGCACGCTGTTGTTCATTGCCCTGTTTCTGTTTGGTCTGACGGTCTTTACCGACTTGTCGTGGTTCAAGGTGATGGACGTCACCGGCAAGATCACCCTTGATCTGTTCGAGCTGTTCCAGGGCGCCGCCAACAATTGGTGGTCCGCACGCAACGAGCGCAAGCAGATGGTGGCGCAGTTGCGCGAAGTCGATGCCCGAGTAAACGAAGTCGTGGCGCCGAGCACCAGCGACCGTCGTGAACAGGCCAAGGCCAAGGAGCGCCTGATCGAGCGTGAGCAGGCGCTGAGCAAGCACATGACTGCACGGGAAACTCACATACCAGCCGTTATCGCCCCTGCACCGACCAAGGCGCCTGAGCCCAGCAAGCGTGTGCAAAAGGAAAAACAGGCACCGTTGTTCGTCGACAGCGCCGTGGAAGGCACCTTGCCGCCCATTTCCATCCTCGACCCAGCGGAAAAGAAACAGCTCAACTACTCGCCGGAATCCCTGGCTGCGGTGGGACACTTGCTGGAAATCAAACTCAAGGAGTTTGGCGTCGAAGTGTCTGTGGACTCCATCCATCCCGGACCGGTGATTACCCGTTACGAAATCCAGCCTGCTGCGGGGGTCAAGGTCAGTCGGATTTCCAACCTGGCCAAAGACCTGGCACGCTCGCTGGCGGTGACCAGCGTGCGGGTGGTTGAAGTTATTCCCGGCAAAACCACCGTAGGTATCGAAATTCCCAACGAAGACCGGCAGATCGTGCGGTTTTCCGAGGTTCTTTCCACCCCTGAATACGACGACGCCAAATCACCGGTAACCCTGGCGCTCGGCCACGATATCGGTGGCAAGCCAGTGATTACCGATCTGGCGAAGATGCCGCACTTGCTGGTAGCGGGTACGACCGGCTCCGGTAAGTCTGTGGGGGTCAATGCAATGATCCTGTCGATTTTGTTCAAGTCTGGGCCTGAAGACGCCAAGCTGATCATGATCGACCCGAAAATGCTTGAGTTGTCGATCTATGAAGGCATTCCGCACCTGCTTTGCCCCGTGGTGACCGACATGAAGGACGCCGCCAACGCCTTGCGCTGGAGCGTCGCCGAGATGGAGCGCCGCTATAAACTCATGGCGAAGATGGGCGTGCGTAACCTGTCCGGCTTCAACCAGAAGGTCAGAGAGGCTCAGGAAGCCGGCACACCTCTGGTCGATCCGCTGTACAAGCGTGAAAGTATCCATGACGAAGCGCCACTGCTGACCAAACTGCCCACCATCGTTGTGGTGGTGGACGAGTTTGCCGACATGATGATGATCGTCGGCAAGAAGGTCGAAGAGCTGATCGCGCGTATCGCGCAGAAAGCTCGTGCGGCGGGCATCCACTTGATCCTTGCTACCCAGCGCCCTTCGGTTGACGTAATCACCGGTCTGATCAAAGCCAACATCCCGACACGTATGGCGTTCCAGGTGTCGAGCAAGATCGACTCACGCACCATCATCGACCAAGGCGGTGCCGAGCAGTTGCTGGGTCACGGCGACATGCTGTACATGCCGCCGGGCACCAGCCTGCCGATCCGTGTCCATGGTGCTTTTGTGTCCGATGACGAGGTTCACCGCGTCGTCGAGGCCTGGAAGCTGCGCGGCACCCCGGACTACAACGACGATATCCTGGCGGGCGTTGAAGAGCCTGGCAGTGGTTTTGATGGCGGAAGCGGCGAGGGTGGTGAAGACAGCGAAAGCGATGCGCTCTATGACGAAGCAGTCAAGTTCGTACTGGAAAGCCGTCGCGCTTCGATTTCCGCCGTTCAGCGCAAGCTCAAGATCGGTTACAACCGTGCGGCACGTATGATCGAAGCCATGGAAATGGCCGGTGTTGTCACCTCCATGAACACCAACGGCTCGCGGGAAGTCATCGCGCCCGCCCCGATGCGCGACTGATCAACCTTCCACAAATTGACTCGTCCGCGATCTAGCGCTGACGAGACTTCACCGAACTCAATGAGGATTCCCATGCGTCTTATCCGCATGTTGTTGGTAACTGCACTGACCTTTTCGGCGATTCCGGCTCACGCAGACAGCAAAGACGTCGCGCGCCTGACCCAGTTGCTGGAGAAATCCCAGACCCTGACGGCCCGCTTTTCCCAGTTGACGCTGGACGGGGGTGGTACTCAGTTGCAGGAAACGTCTGGTGAAATGGCTTTGCAGCGCCCAGGCCTGTTCAACTGGCATACCGATGCACCTCAGGAACAACTGATGGTTTCCGACGGCAAGAAAGTCTCGCTTTGGGATCCGGATCTGGAGCAGGTGACCATCAAGACCCTGGATCAGCGTCTGACGCAAACCCCTGCACTGCTGCTGTCTGGTGATGTGTCGAAGATCAGCGAGAGTTTTGACATCTCGTCCAAGGAAGCGGGCGGCGTTGTCGATTTCGTGCTCAAGCCGAAAACCAAGGACACGCTGTTCGACAGCCTGCGTCTGTCGTTCCGCAATGGTGTCATCAACGACATGCAGTTGATCGACAGCGTCGGTCAGCGCACTAATATTCTGTTCACGGGCGTGAAGGCTAACGAGCCGATCGCTGCGAGCAAATTCCAGTTCCAGATCCCGAAGGGCGCTGACGTCATTCAGGAATAAGAGGTTTCAACGGTTGTCCATGGACCTGTTTCGAAGTGAACCGATCGCTCAGCCTCTGGCCGCACGACTGCGTGCGACCAATCTGGATGAGTACGTCGGTCAGGAGCATCTGCTGGCTCACGGCAAGCCTCTGCGCGAGGCGCTGGAGCAGGGTGCTCTGCATTCGATGATTTTCTGGGGGCCGCCCGGCGTGGGTAAAACCACCCTGGCCCGGTTGCTGGCGAAAGTCTCGGATGCGCACTTTGAAACGGTTTCTGCGGTGTTGGCTGGAGTCAAAGAGATCCGCCAGGCAGTGGAAGTGGCCAAGCAGCAGGCCGGGCAATATGGTCGTCGGACCATCCTGTTTGTCGACGAAGTGCATCGCTTCAACAAGTCGCAGCAGGATGCTTTTCTGCCCTACGTGGAAGACGGCACGCTGATTTTCATTGGCGCCACCACTGAAAACCCGTCATTCGAACTGAACAACGCGTTGTTGTCCCGAGCCAGGGTCTATGTGCTCAAGAGTCTGGATGAATCTGCACTGCGCAAGCTGGTCAGCCGCGCGCTGACCGAAGAGCGCGGGTTGGGTCAGCACCGCTTGAGTCTTAGTGACGAAGGCTTTGCCATGCTCATGGCCGCTGCCGATGGCGACGGACGACGCATGCTCAATCTGCTGGAGAACGCATCGGATCTGGCGGAAGACGGCAGCGAGATTGATCTGGAGCTGCTGCAAAGCCTGCTCGGTGATAGCCGTCGCCGTTTCGACAAGGGTGGCGAGGCGTTTTATGACCAGATTTCCGCGCTGCATAAATCCATTCGCGGCTCCAACCCCGATGCGGCCTTGTACTGGTTCGCGCGGATGATCGACGGTGGTTGTGATCCGCTGTACCTGGCCCGCCGGGTAGTGCGCATGGCCAGTGAAGATATCGGCAACGCCGACCCGCGGGCGTTGCCGCTGTGCATGTCGGCCTGGGATGTTCAGGAACGTCTGGGCAGTCCCGAAGGCGAGCTTGCCGTCGCTCAGGCGATTGTCTATCTGGCCTGCGCGCCCAAAAGCAATGCGGTTTACATGGGGTTCAAGGCGGCGATGCGCGAGGCCACCGAGCACGGTTCCCTGGAAGTCCCGCTGCATCTGCGCAACGCTCCGACCAAGCTCATGAAACAACTGGGCTACGGCGAAGAATACCGATACGCCCATGACGAGCCTGATGCTTACGCGGCTGGCGAGGATTACTTCCCGGACGAGCTTGAACCACGTCATTATTACCAGCCAGTGCCACGAGGCCTGGAGCTGAAAATCGGTGAAAAGCTTAAGCATCTGGCTGCTTTGGATGCTGCCAGCCCACGTCAGCGGAGAAAGTAGTGCTCAAAACAATTCTTGCGGTGTCCATCGCCGGCATCGCTGGTACATTATTGCGCTTTGCTGCTAGCACCTGGGTCAGCGCCAATTGGTCCAAGCATTTTTACACGGCAACCTTGGCGGTAAACATCGTAGGTTGCCTGATTATCGGCGTGCTTTACGGGCTTTTCTTATTGCGCCCTGAAGTACCCATCGAGATTCGGGCCGGCTTGATCGTCGGCTTTGTAGGCGGTCTTACGACCTTTTCATCCTTTTCACTGGATACGTTGCGCCTGCTCGAAAGCGGGCAAATGCCACTGGCCCTGGGCTATGCGGGTATCAGCGTGTTCGGCGGGCTGCTTGCAACCTGGGTTGGCCTGTCCCTGACCAGACTTTGATAGACGAGAGAACGATATGCTCGATTCCAAACTGTTACGTACTCAACTTCAAGACGTAGCGGATCGCCTGGCGTCCCGTGGCTTCACACTGGACGTAGCGCGCATCGAAGCGCTGGAAACCCAGCGCAAGACGGTACAGACCCGTACCGAGCAATTGCAGGCCGAGCGTAATGCCCGTTCCAAGTCCATTGGTCAGGCCAAGCAGCGTGGTGAAGATATTGCGCCGTTGATGGCCGATATCGACCGCATGGCTGAAGAGCTCACCAGCGGCAAGAAAGAACTGGACGGCATTCAGTCCGAACTGGACGCCATGCTGCTGAGCATGCCGAATCTGCCCCACGAATCGGTGCCGGTTGGCGCTGACGAAGATGGCAACGTCGAAGTGCGCACCTGGGGTACGCCGAAAGTGTTCGACTTCCCGGTTCAGGACCACGTTGCACTGGGTGAAAAGTTCGGCTGGCTGGATTTCGAAACCGCCGCCAAGCTGTCCGGCGCACGCTTTGCCCTGTTGCGCGGCCCGATTGCTCGTCTGCATCGCGCTCTGGCGCAGTTCATGATCAACCTGCACATCAACGAGCACGGCTATGAAGAGGCTTACACGCCTTATCTGGTTCAGGCTCCTGCCCTGCAAGGCACTGGTCAGCTGCCTAAGTTCGAGGAAGACCTGTTCAAGATCTCCCGTGAAGGTGAAGCGGATCTGTACCTGATCCCGACTGCCGAAGTTTCCCTGACCAACATCGTGTCTGGTGAGATTCTCGACGCCAAACAGATGCCGTTGAAGTTCGTCGCTCACACACCATGCTTCCGCAGTGAAGCTGGTGCGTCGGGTCGCGACACGCGCGGCATGATTCGTCAGCATCAGTTCGACAAAGTCGAGATGGTGCAGATCGTCGAGCCGGAAAAATCCATGGAAGCCCTGGAAGGCCTGACTGCCAACGCCGAGCGCGTTCTGCAACTGCTGGAATTGCCTTACCGCGTTCTGGCGCTCTGCACTGGCGATATGGGTTTCAGCGCGGTCAAAACCTACGACCTGGAAGTCTGGGTCCCGAGCCAGGATAAATTCCGCGAAATCTCGTCTTGCTCCAACTGTGGTGACTTCCAGGCGCGTCGTATGCAGGCCCGCTGGCGCAACCCGGAAACCGGCAAACCTGAACTGGTTCACACGCTGAACGGTTCCGGTCTGGCAGTTGGCCGGACTCTGGTCGCGGTGCTGGAAAACTACCAGCAGGCTGACGGCTCTATTCGTGTGCCTGAAGTACTCAAGCCGTATATGGGTGGCATTGAGGTCATCGGTTAAATGGAATTTCTGCCGCTGTTCCATAACCTGCGGGGCAGCCAAGTGCTGGTCGTGGGCGGTGGTGAGATCGCGTTGCGCAAATCCCGCCTGATCGCCGAAGCCGGTGCGATCCTGCGGGTGGTTGCCCCCGAGATCGAGCCACAGCTGCGCGAGTTGATCGCGAAGAGCGGTGGCCAGATGATCCTGCGCGGTTACAGCGTCAGTGATCTGGACGGTTGCGTGCTGATCATCGCCGCAACCGATGACGAGCCGCTCAATGCTCAAGTGTCTCAGGATGCCAAGCAGCGCTGTGTACCGGTCAATGTCGTCGACGCGCCAGCGCTGTGCAGCGTGATTTTCCCGGCCATCGTAGACCGTTCACCTTTGGTGATCGCGGTCTCCAGTGGCGGTGATGCGCCGGTTCTGGCGCGGCTGATTCGGGCCAAGCTGGAAACCTGGATCCCGTCAACTTATGGCCAATTGGCCGGTCTGGCGGCACGTTTTCGTACCCAGGTGAAGAACCTGTTCCCGGACGTGACCCAGCGTCGCGCTTTCTGGGAAGAAGTTTTTCAGGGCCCCATCGCTGATCGCCAGCTGGCCGGGCAGGGCGGCGAAGCTGAGCGCCTGCTGATCGCCAAGATCGCAGGCGACGCGCCCCATGCGCCGGGTGAGGTGTATCTGGTGGGTGCAGGGCCGGGTGATCCCGATCTGCTGACCTTCAAGGCACTGCGCCTGATGCAGCAGGCCGATGTGGTGTTGTACGACCGTCTGGTTGCACCGGCGATTCTCGACCTATGCCGCCGTGATGCCGAGCGTATTTACGTCGGCAAGCGGCGGGCCGAGCATGCACTGCCTCAGGATCAGATCAACCAGCAGCTGGTTGACCTGGCCAAGCAGGGCAAACGTGTTTTGCGACTCAAAGGTGGCGACCCGTTCATCTTCGGCCGTGGTGGTGAAGAAATCGAAGAGCTGGCGGCCCACGGTATCCCTTTTCAAGTCGTTCCCGGGATTACCGCTGCCAGTGGTTGCGCCGCTTACGCGGGCATTCCGCTGACTCACCGTGACCATGCGCAATCGGTACGCTTCATCACCGGGCACTTGAAAGACGGCACCACCAATCTGCCGTGGAACGACCTGGTTGCGCCTGCACAGACACTGGTGTTCTACATGGGCCTGATCGGACTGCCGATCATCTGCGAACAGCTGATCAAGCACGGTCGATCCGCAGATACCCCCGCAGCGCTAATCCAGCAGGGTACTACGTCAAATCAGCGGGTTTTTACCGGGACTTTGGCCGATCTACCGAAGATGGTTGCCGAGCACGAAGTTCATGCGCCAACCCTGGTGATCGTCGGGGAAGTGGTTCAGTTGCGTGAAAAGCTGGCCTGGTTTGAAGGTGCTCAGGCAACTGTCTAAATCAGCCAGTATTCGTCGGCCTTTGTAGGCGCGCCCCCGTTCAGACCTTGCGCTGTTGCGCCGGAAACGCGGGACCCTGTAGGAGCGAGCTTGCTCGCGATGGCGGCATGTCAGTGGATAATTTTTCCGCAGATAAGCCCCATCGCGAGCAAGCTCGCTCCTACAGGTATCTGTTTCAGACGGCATAACGCCGGACTGCCTGGAGCTCTCGTTAGAGCGCTGCTAGCCAGTCCGGCGTTTTTTTGCCTGGTGGGTTACGCTCCGGGCTTGGTCCAGATGCCCCGGCCAGTCAGCCGCTGGCGATCATGTGCCCTGTCCAGAGCTTGCAGCGGCCCTTTAGGCACGATGCCAGTGGGGTTAATGGTCGCGTGGCTGGCGTAGTAATGATGCTTGATGTGCTCGAAATCCACCGTTTCGGTGATGCCAGGCCACTGATATAACTCCAGCATCCAGTTGCTTAGATTCGGGTAGTCCGATATCCGCCGCAGGTTGCACTTGAAGTGTCCGTGGTACACCGGATCAAAGCGCACGATGGTGGTGAACAGTCGAATATCCGCTTCGGTCAGGTATTCGCCGGTCAGGTAGCGCTTCTCGCCCAGCCGTTCTTCCAGCGCATCCAATTCGGCAAAGACATCGTCGAACGCTTGCTCGTACGCGCCCTGAGAGGTCGCGAAACCGGCGCGGTAAACGCCGTTGTTCACCGCAGGGTAGATACGATCATTGAGTTCATTGATGACTGACTGTTGGGCCTCCGGGTAGAAGTCCAGAGTATTGCCAGTCAGCCCGTCGAAGGCACTGTTGAACATGCGGATAATCTCCGCTGATTCGTTACTGACAATGCGTTGCAGCTTCTTGTCCCACAGCAGCGGCACGGTTACGCGACCGGTGTAGTCGGCAGTGTCGGCCAGATAGCGCTGATACAGGAACTGATGGTTATCCAGCGGATCGCCACTGGAGCCTTTTTCTTTGTCGAAGGTCCAGCCATTCTCACGCATTAGCCAGCTGACCACGGAAACGTCAATCAGGCCTTCGAGGCCCTTGAGTTTGCGGTAGATGAGTGTGCGATGAGCCCACGGGCACGCCAGGGAAACATACAAGTGGTAACGACCCGCTTCGGCTTTGAAACCGCCTTCGCCCGATGGGCCAGGCTTGCCGTCAGCGGTGATCCAGTTGCGGCGCTGTGCCTGCTCGCGCTGAAACGCCCCATCCTTGCTACTTTCATACCACTGGTCTTGCCAGCGCCCTTCGACCAAAAGGCCCATATCCGACTCCAAAAGTAATTGCTTACGTGCTTTGGAGAAGAGTCTAAGCCGATTCGTTCGAACAAATAGCGCAAAGGTTCGGGGGTAACAATCAGTTAAATCGATGTGTTCCGGTTTTTCCAGAACGTCTCTGCCTGCTCGAAGGCCTCTGCTCGGGGCCTCCCGAGACCTCGCAATGCCAGCGCCATGGTAGAAATCAGCGCCAGCTGCGGGTAGCTGTCTTCGATTTCACCTTTCCACAAGCTGACGAGCTGCTGAGGATCGAGGGTTGCCGGTTTAACATGGCGACGATCAGACAGGGCTGGCCATTCTTCATCCCAAGGCAGGCCGTCAGTGGTGCCATAAAGATGGCTGATAGTGTCCGGGTTGATCTCCACTTCGCCGCCGTCACCCTTGATCACTATGGTGTGGTTGCCCAGCAAGCCGCTGGCGTCACGGTGCACGCCTTGGTAGCCAGGGTGGAAAATGCTCTGCAAACCGCAACGGGCATTCAAAGGGTTGAGAATCCTCGCGAGGGAATGGATCGGCGAGCGCAAGCCCAAAGTGTTGCGCAGGTCGATCATGCGCTGCAATTGGGGTGCCCAGTCGCTCAGTGGAATGAACGCCAGGTTTTGCTGGTCCAGAGCTTGCTCTACTGCCTGCCAGTCGCGGCACAGCGGGATGCCCAGCAGTCCAAGCAATTGTTCGCTGTAAAGACGCCCGGCGGTATGCGCACCACCGCCATGCATCAGCACTTTCACGCCGTTTTGCGCCAGGCATTTAGCGGCGAGCAGATACCAAGGTAGATGCCGCTTCTTGCCGGCATAGGTCGGCCAGTCAATATCGACCTTCAACTGAGGTGCATTCAATCGCTCACGCACAGCTTCAGTAAATCCCGCCAGCTCTTCAGCGCTTTCTTCCTTGTGGCGCAGCAACATCAGGAACGCGCCCAGTTGGGTGTCTTCGACCTTCTCATCGATGAGCATGCCCATGGCTTCCCGAGCTTCTTCACGGGTCAGATTGCGGGCGCCGCGTTTGCCTTTGCCCAGGATGCGGACGAACTGCGCAAACGGATGCTCAGCGGGCGTTTCAGTGACAAGAGGGGCGTATTCGTTCATATGCAATTGGTCGGCTTGGGCAGGCCCGCCAGTTTGGCGGCGAGTTTGGCGGGAGTGCCGTTGAACAGGCGGTTGAGGTGCATGCTGTTGCCCTTGTCCGGGCCGAGCTTCAGTGCAGTGTATTTGATCAACGGCCGGGTAGCGGGGGACAGCTGAAACTCGGCGTAGAAGTCGCGCAATGTGTGCAGGATCTCTACGTGATCCGGTGTCAATTCAATGCCTTCTTCAGCTGAAAGCGCATAAGCAACCGGCAAAGACCAGTCTTCAAGATCTTTGAGGAAGCCTTCCTTGTCCAAAGCAATGCTGCGTCCTTCGACGTTCAGGTGTTTCATAACCACGTATTGACCCTGTCGTAACGAATCGAGAGCTCGACGAACTCTGGGTAATCCACACATTTGACCCAAGCGGGGATGGTCAGGTTACGGGCGTGGACATCCTCTTGCAGCGCATATAGCTCAAACGCGCCGGCACGGCTTTCCAGTGCCTCCAATGGCGCTGTCGCCTGAGTCAGTGCGTAGGTGGCATCGCCACATAGCAACAGGGCATCTTTGCTGCCAAGCAGACGTAAGCAACTGGTCAGACGGCTGTCAGCGAAAGGGGAGTGGGATAAAACGTGCAAGGTCGCCATTAGAGAGTGATCACGTGGTCGTAACGGTCAATGAGCTCAGAAATATCCTGCTCTTGGGGCAGCTGTTTGATATTGATATTCAGGTTGCCAGGAAACATCCCACGCTCCGCGAGACTTTTTCCGCACGCGTAGACATCCTCAACGCCAAACATCTCAAGAGCTTTGAGGTTGGTGGTCAGGTCTTTCTGTTGCACTGCCGCCGGCCCTTGAGTTTGTGAGAGCTGAAACACGCCATCATCCATGAACAGCAGGCCGATGGGCAGATCAAAAGCGCCGCCGGCCAGTACGATGTCCAGTGATTCCCGGGCGCTCAAACCGGACCAGGGCGCCTGACGGCTGATCACGAGCAGTGACTTGGCCATTTATTGCCCCCCAAAGCAGACAAGACGGTCGGCCGACTGCGCTGCGTCGTGCAACTGGCCAAGTCCGGACAGCTCCCACGAACTTGAAAGATTGGCGGCGGGCTTTTGATAGCGCAGCGCTTCTTCTTCGTTCAGCACACCACGTCGCAAGGCGGCCGCGATGCAGACGACCCCATCCAGTTGATGAGTCCTGACCAAGTCCTGCCATTGCACGGCGATGTCCTGTTCATCCTGGGGAACGACAACATTCGCCGAAGCGCTGTACACGCCATCCTGATAGAAAAAAAGACGCACGATTTCATGACCGCCGGCCAAAACCGCTCGAGCAAACAGGAGCGCCCGTCGGGAGGAGGGTGCATGGGCAGCGGAAAACACGGCAATGGCAAACTTCATGGGCTGCTCTTCAGGAAAACTCTGGCAATGATAAAGAATTCAATAGCTATAGACAGCAAAAAGCCCGCTAAGCGGGCTTTTTGTTGAAACGTAGCTGATGATCAGTCATCGCGGCTCATGATGCCAAAGATCTGCAACAGGCTGATGAACAGGTTATAGATCGATACATACAGGCTGATGGTCGCCATGATGTAGTTGCGCTCACCGCCGTGAATGATCGCGCTGGTCTGGAACAGAATGCAGACCGACGAGAACAGTACGAAGCCAGCGCTGATGGCCAATTGCAGACCGCTGATCTGGAAGAACATGCTCGCCAGAACCGCCGCCAGCAGGACGAAGAAGCCAGCGGTGATGAAGCCACCGAGGAAACTCATGTCCTTGCGGGTGATCAGCACGTAAGCCGACAGACCACCGAACACCAGCGCAGTCATCGCGAAGGCCGAGCTGACAACTTCAGCGCCGCCTTGCATGCCCAGGTAGCGATTAAGGATCGGGCCGAGCAAAAAGCCCATGAAACCGGTCAATGCAAAAGCCGACACCAGACCCCACGCCGAATCGCGCAGTTTGTTGGTGAGGAAAAACAGACCGTAGAAACCGATCAGCACGACGAAAATGTTCGGGTAGCCGACGCGCATTTGCTGAGAGACGTAGGCCATCACGCCGCTGAACGCCAGGGTCAGGGCCAGAAGACCGTATGTGTTGCGCAGGACGCGGCTAACCTCTAGCTGATCGGCCTGCACGCCGTTATTAACTGCGTAATCCTGTTCGCGCATGGCGAAACTCCTAGTGGTTGAAATGTTGAGTTGCAAAGATCATAACAGACGCTCTGCAATCAGCCACCCAGAGAGTTTGACAGCGTGTTTCATTCCGGTATTATGGCGCCCGCAATGCAAACGGAAGTATGGCCGAGTGGTTTAAGGCAGCAGTCTTGAAAACTGCCGACTGTAACAGGTCCTAGAGTTCGAATCTCTATGCTTCCGCCATCTTAGATACGACAAAGCCCTGATTTTTCAGGGCTTTGTCGTTTTTGGGGTTTGGTGGCAACGAGCTACCAACCTGGGGCAAAAAGTCCGCGACTCTCCTTGCTTTCGGTAGCTACCGACCCGGGTTCCTATCTCCCTCTCTCTTCACTGCCTTCCTTGCTCTCCGTTCACGTGGTTGGACGGCTGACGCATGGCCACCTCTACCCGAAGGTTATTTATTGTGACGCAGGATTGAGAAGTTCAGGGCGGCAGCCACGCAGAGCCATAGCAGGTACGGGAATAAGATAAGCCCCGTGACGATGTCCAACTGCATGGCCATCACCACCATTGCGGCCACAACCATCCAGAGCACTGCAAGGATCACCATCGCCGCGACGATGTGGTTCGCGCCGAAAAATACCGGCGTCCACAAGGTATTGAGCGCAATTTGCGCCGCCCATAGGGCTAGCACGGTCTCGCTGCCAGGAAGTAGGGTCAAGCGATATCCGGCCCACGCGAGGAGTAGATAGATCGTCGTCCAGGCGACTGGAAATGCCCAGTTCGGCGGAGTGAAGCTCGGTTTTTGAAGTGACTCGTACCAGGCACCGGGTTTGAAGATGATGCCCGTTGCGGCGGCAGCACAGCATGCAATAAGAAAGATGTAGAAGGTCATAAGGTGTCCTGAGTTGAAGCAGCGGCAAATTTAAGGGCAGGGGCTATTTCAGGTTTGGACGCCGATGGGATAGAAAAGTCCCTTTCTGGTTTTTCTGAGATAACGGGGCCAAATGCCGTCGCCGGATGTCTTGCAGGGGGGCAAGTGCAGACCAACGCAAAAAGGCCCGCAAAGCGGGCCTTTAGTCTGAAGCTTGTTAACCCTTCTCAGCGAGCGGTCAACGCAGAGTAGCTGTTCATCAGGTTGCGGTAGTTCGGGATGCGCTGGGACAGCAGATTGCCCAGGCCTTCAATATCGTTGCGCCAGTCCCGTTGCAGCTCACAGGCCACCGAGAACCAGTTCATCATCTGTGCGCCAGCCTGGGTCATGCGGTTCCAGGCTGCTTGTTGTACGGCAGTGTTAAAGGTGCCGGACGAGTCAGTCACCACAAACACATCAAACCCTTCAGCCAGCGCCGACAAGGTCGGGAACGCTACGCACACATCCGTCACCACACCGGCAATGATCAGTTGCTTGCGGCCAGTGGCCTTGATCGCTTTGACGAAATCTTCGTTGTCCCAGGCGTTGATCTGACCTGGGCGAGCGATGTACGGCGCGTCCGGGAACATCTCTTTCAGCTCTGGAACCAGCGGGCCGTTGGGGCCTTGTTCGAAGCTGGTGGTGAGGATGGTTGGCAGGTCGAAGAATTTAGCCACGTCAGCCAGGGCCAGCACGTTGTTCTTGAACTCGTTGGGGCTGAAGTCCTGCACCAAGGAAATCAGGCCGGTCTGGTGGTCAACCAGCAGAACTACGGCGTCGTCTTTGTTCAGGCGGTTGTAAGTGGCGTTAGTCATGGTGGAATCCTTTTTCGAAGTGGTTAGTGGCTGTCGTTCAACATGGGCTCAGATTAATGTTCAGCCATGAGATGAAAAAGCACTTGAAGAAGGTTTGACTGTCCACTCTAAGGAGACAATCGAGTGGCATGTGCTGGTTGCCGTCATTGCGCACTTTGGCTTATGACAATTTGTTCTAGCGCTCTATTGCCCGGCACCTAATTTAATGGCATGCGAAAGGCGATTCATCCGCAACGGGAGGACAGCATGCTCAGCTATTTGTACATCGGTGCAAACGACGTCAACGCTTCGGGACGCTTTTACGATGCAGTGCTCTCACCGCTGGGGTATGAGACAGAGCTGGCTGACGGGCAATATTGTTTCTCACTCCCGGGTGTTGCTGATAAATCAAACGGGCCCGGAACTGTCCACGTGGCAGAACCTTTCGATGGCAAACCGGCCACTGCGGGGAACGGCGTGATGCCGGCGTTTTGTGCAGGGTCTAAAGACGAGGTAAATGCGGCATACGCAGCTGGAATTGCCAGCGGGGGCAGGGATGAAGGTGCGCCTGGATATAGGGAGGCCTACGAGGATGATTTCTACGTGGCCTACCTTCGCGATCCGTTGGGTAATAAGGTCGCGATTTTCTACATCGGCTGAGCGGCATCAAGAGTAACCGTATGCTCTGCCGAAGGACGCGACGGCGTCCTGAGTCATCGCTTTTTCAGGCATAACCTGGCCATGCCACCGTGACGTCCGGTTGCTCTCATCAAAAAAACTATCTGAACTGAAATGGATTTTCTGAGCTCACGAGCAGCGCGAGGCAGCGATGGCGGCGAATCAGACTCACCGCTATCGCGACCTCGCGGTGCTCGTGCGCTCCTACAGGGATCGTGTGCGCTACGCGACAGCGTGGCGTCTGGACTAAGGGCACACTCCTACAGTGCTGAATTGTTCCGAGACGTCACCCGCCGTAAACCGGGTAATCAACATAACCCTCACCCGTGCCGCCATACACGGTCGCCGGGTTTAGTGGGTTCAGCGGCCAGTCGTTGGCGATGCGTGCGGGCAGATCGGGGTTGGCCATGAACGGGCGGCCGAAAGCAACAAAGTCGGCCAGCCCGGAGTCGAGCAATCTGGCACCGGATTCTGCGTTATAGCGGCCAGCATAAATAATCGCGCCACTGAAGGTGCTGCGCACCGCCCTGCGAAACGTCTGCGGCATCTCCGGCGCATTGTCCCAGTCGGCTTCGGCGATCGACAGGTAGGCAATGCCCACGTCCTCCAGCACTTTGATGGCCTGGATGTAAGTGGTGTGCGGGTCTTCCTCAACCATACCCAGATAAGTCCGCGCTTCGTCGGTGGTGGTGAACAGCGGTGCGAAACGCACACCGACTTTCTCTTTGCCGATGCACTCAGCGACACCCGCGACCACTTCACGAAGGAAACGCAAGCGGTTGTCCAGCGAGCCGCCGTACTGATCCGTGCGCAGGTTGCTGTGGGCGGAAATGAACTGATTCACCAGGTAACCATTGGCGCAATGCAACTCGATGCCATCGAACCCTGCGTCCATGGCATTGCGCGCGGCCTGTATATAAAGCTGAACCAGCTCCTGCACTTCATCCGTGGTCAGCGCGCGCGGGGCGGACGGCGGCACCAGGGCACCGGCACCGGGCGCGGTTTCGATAAATACGCTGACCCGGTCCGTGGCCACGGCGGAGGCTGACACCGGAGCGCCGCCTTCCGGTTGCAGTGCGGTATGCGACACCCGGCCCACGTGCCAGAGCTGGGCGAAGATCACGCCATCAACGGCGTGCACCGCCTCGGTAACCTTGCGCCATCCAGCGATTTGCTCAGCGGTATGAATGCCGGGTGTCCAGGCATAACCCTGACCCCGAGGCTCGATCTGTGTGCCCTCAGTGACCAGCAACCCGGCGCCTGCGCGTTGCTGGTAATACTCGGCCATCAATTCGTTGGCGACGTTACCAGGCTGGGTGCTGCGCTGGCGGGTGAGAGGCGGCAGGACAATGCGGTTTTTCAGAGTGTGCAAACCTAGTGTCGCGGGTTTGAAGAAGCTGTTGTTGCTCATGGGAATGCCTTGTCTGGACTTATTAGACCAGTCGACTAATTTCAATGGATAAAAAAACCGTGCGACAGGCACACGGTTCCATGCAGTGCGGCGCTAGAACGTCAGCAAATGAATCAGCCGAGCATCTTCAGCAGTTTCTCGGCGACGGCAGCGGAGCTGGCAGGATTCTGACCAGTGACCAGTTGCCCGTCCGCCACCACGTGAACCTGCCAGTCGGCCACTTTGGAATAGCGCCCGCCGAGACGTTGGAACTCGTCTTCGATCAGGAACGGCACCACGTCAGTCAGGCCAACCGCAGCCTCTTCATCGTTGGTGAAGCCGGTTACGTCACGATTCTGGATCAGCGGTTTGCCGTTCTCGGCAACCACGTGACGCAATACGCCCGGTGCATGGCAGACAAAACCGTGTGGCTTGTTGCTGCGATCAAAGGCTTCGATCAGCGCGATGGACTGTTTGTCTTCTGCCAGGTCCCAGAGAGGGCCGTGGCCACCTGGATAAAACACGGCATCGAAATCATCAGCGCGAACGTCCGACAGGAGGCCGGTGTGGGCCAATGCCTGCTGTGCTGCGGGGTCTTTGCGGAAGCGATCGGTTTCGGCCGTTTGAGCGTCGGGCTCGTCGCTTTTCGGATCCAGCGGTGGCTGACCACCTGCAGGCGAGACCAGCGTCACCTCGGCGCCAGCGTCCTTGAAAGCGTAATAGGGGGCCGCGAACTCTTCGAGCCAGAAGCCGGTTTTCTTGCCGGTGTTGCCGAGTTGATCGTGGGAAGTCAGAACCATCAAGATTTTCATAGAGCACCCTGGATTGGTGGATGTTATCGGCGGCCATTGATTGGCTCGTCGTCGGCACCCGAAGAATTTGTCGTCGGGGCCCAGCATAAGTTCAAAATAGACCAGTCGTCTAGGATTTTTTTCATCGAAGGTTTTTTTCAGGGAGATGTGGCAAACTCCTGCTCACTGAAATATACGACTGGTCTATTGTTTGCTACTGCGAGCCTCATGAAACCGACCTACGACGATACCCGCCAACACGTGATCGACACCGGCCATCGAATGATGGCCGAGAAAGGCTTCACCAGTGTCGGGCTGAACGAGATCCTGCAAACCGCTGGCGTGCCCAAGGGTTCGTTCTATCACTACTTCAAATCCAAAGAGCTGTACGGCCAGGCTTTGCTGGAGGACTACTTTGTTGGCTACCTCGCCGATATGGAGCGACGTCTGACGCTACCCGGTCTGTCTGCCCGTGAGCGGCTGATGGGCTACTGGCAGGGTTGGCAGGACCGCTGCGTGCTGGGCGAGTACGGCGATGAATGCCTGGTGGTGAAGCTCAGCGCCGAGGTTTCGGATTTGTCCGAAGCCATGCGAGTCACCTTGCGTGACGGCGCGGAGCAAGTGGTATCGCGCATCACCACCAGCCTTGAGGAGGGCCAGGCCGATAAAAGCCTGCCCGACGGCGATGCCCGTCAACTGGCAGAAACGCTGTACCAGCTTTGGCTGGGCGCCAGTTTGCTCAACAAGCTGCAACGTACCGGCCAGTCATTGAACAATGCGATGGCGACGACGAAGCGGCTTTTGGGTGTTTGAGCAAAGCTTTGTCTGCGCAGCCGGGTACTACCGATGCCCGGCAACTCGCGCTACACCCAGCCATCGACCCACATCCACATCGGCAAGGTCGCTGCCGAAAAGAGTGTCGACAGGCAAATCGCCGAGCTGGTTTTTTGCACATCCTCCTGGGTGCGAGCGAAGCCCAGCACGTTCACGCCGCACGGATTGGCTGCCATCAGCATGAGCACGGCCCGAGCGGTGCCGCTGACGCCGAAGACCTTGCAGGTCAGCAACACCAGCAGTGGCATGATCAGCAGTTTGGCGACCGTGATGCCAATGGCTTCGACGCTGGGGCGCAAGCGGAAACCTGCAAGGTTGGCGCCCAGGACGATCAGCGCGCACGGCAGGGCGGCCTGAGCCAGCCACGTGGTGAGGTGGTCGGCCCACAAGGGCAGGCTCAAGCCTGACAAATTAAGCAATACCCCCAGCAACAGGCCGATGATCATCGGATTGGCCAGGCTGGCGATCAGGGTCTTGACGCTGAATGGTTCGCCGCTGGCAAAGCTGTTGTAAAGGCTCTGGAAGCTGAACAGCAGCAAGCTGTGCACTGCCAGGATAGTGAACAACAGCACCAGACCGGGGTTGCCGAACAAGCTGGCAACCAGAGCAATGCCGATCAGTCCGTTGTTGCCAAACGCGGCAGTCAGCCCAAAAGGCGTCGGATGGCCGATGCGCGAGTGCGCTACCAGGTTGACCCCGGCGAAGATGATCAGGGCCGGGATGAAATAAGCCGCCAGAATCGTCATGTTCAAGCCGTCATGCAACGGGGCCTTGGCCATGCCGGTGAATAACACCATCGGCATGAATATCTTGAATGCGACTTCTCCGAAAGCTTTGCTGCTTTCTGCCGTGAGCGTGCCTCGCTGGCGAAGGAAGTAACCCAGAACAATCAATAGAAAGATCGGCAGAATAGCTTGCGGGACGGCCACGGCTAAAGGCTCCGGCTGAAAAATGTGCGGGCATTATTACCGTGCGCACACCGATCTGCTAGCGCTTTCTCAATAGACTCAACAGCTTGGCATACTAATTGCTATACCTCGTTAACCTGATGTTAAGTACAGCGAGTCGGCCCCTGTAGGAGCTGCCGCAGGCTGCGAACGGCGTAGTGTCAGGTTTACAGCCTTCGCAGCCTGCGGCAGCTCCTACAGAAAACGCATAACCCGTAGGAGCTCACGAGCCGCGCGAGGCGGAGATAGCGGTCTGCCTGACACACCGCCATCGCGGGCATCGTAACCTCCGTGCGCTCCTACAGGTAATCGCCAATTCAGTTGGAGCCGGGCCTGCCCGCGAAGCAGTCGACGCGGTCAGCCAGGCATACCCGGTTATCGTTCATCGCGGGCGACCAACCGCACCTGCAGTGCATCCATAGCTAATGAGAGGCCCCATGCAGTCCCTGAACCTGCGGCAGATTGAAGTCTTTCGCGCAGTGATGATTACCGGCTCGATCAATGGTGCCGCCCAGTTATTGCTGGTGTCCCAGCCTGCAGTCAGTCGCATGCTTTCTCACACCGAAGCGCGTATCGGCTTTCGGTTGTTCGAACGGGTCAAGGGACGGCTTTATCCCTCTCCGGAGGCGCGGCGTCTGTTCACCGATGTCGAGTCGGTGTACCGCAATATCCAGCGGGTCAACACCACGTTGCTGGACCTGGTGCAGCAACGCCACGGGGTCCTGCGTATCGCCAGCAGCCCAAGCATGGGCCATCAGATGGTGCCGGATGCGGTGGCTGCATTCCGTCGCAGCAATGACGATATCCGGGTCAGCCTGGAGTGTTTGCGTCATGTGCTGCTGCGCGATCGCTTGCTAGATCAGCAGGCAGATCTGGGCATCTCGCTATTCCCCATCGACCATCCCAACCTGCGCGCCGTGCCCTTGAGTGATATCCGCGTGCTGCTGGTCTGCCCGGCCGGGCACGCGTTGACTGAGGTGCCTGCCGAGCAACTGCCCGAGGCACTGCTGGAAACACCCTTCATTGGTTACCCGTCTGACACGCCTTTTTTCAACGTCATGAAGCCAGCGTTCGAACAAGCCGGACTGGCTCACCGACCGAGCATTGAAGTCGATTCGCCGCACCATGCTTGTGCGCTGGTCAAAAATGGGTCGGGATTTTCCGTGGTCGACGAAATTTCCTGGCGTGCTTCCGGGATGGAGCACATGGCGGTTCTGCCGATTCTTCAGAAAGAACGCCTGACCGTCAGCCTCGTGCACCTGCGCCGGGAACCGCTGGCGCAGTTGGCGCAGACCTTCGTCGAGCAGCTGCGCGAAACCCTGCGCAACAGTGGTTTTGAGTTGTTCGATGCCCCATAACAAAAAGTTAAGTACTGGCGATGTATTGGCATGCGACAACCGCAGCGGACCTTTTCACAATGACCCAGACACGGCGTAACGGTTCGTCGGCACGGGGAGAATGCGCAATGCGTGAGATAGTCATCGGCGGTGCCCAGTTGGGTGCGATCCAGAAGAGTGATACCAGAGAAAGTGTCGTTCAGCGCATGCTGGTCCTGCTTGAGCAGGCGCGTCAGCAAGGCTGCGAGCTGGTGGTGTTTCCCGAGCTGGCGCTGACTACGTTCTTCCCTCGCTGGTACATGGAGGATCAGGCTGAAGTGGATACCTGGTTCGAACCTGAGATGCCCAGCGCTGCCACTCAGCCACTGTTTGATTTCTCCCGCGAGCATGGCATCGCCATCTCCTTTGGTTATGCGGAACTGACCCCCGAAGGTCGTCATTTCAACACCTCGATCCTCACTGATCGCCAAGGCAACATCGTCGGCAAATACCGCAAGGTGCATCTGCCGGGTCACGTTGAGTTCGACACCGGTCGTGACTTCCAGCATTTGGAGAAACGCTACTTCGAACCCGGCGACCTGGGCTTTCCGACCTGGGAAAGCCAGGACACCGTGATGGGCATGTGCATCTGCAACGACCGTCGCTGGCCGGAGACCTATCGCGTGATGGGCCTGCAGGGCGTCGAGCTGGTGATGCTGGGATACAACACGCCCTCGATCAATTCGCAGAATCGCGGTGAAGGCGAAGAACACCGCCTGTTTCACTCCGAACTGGTCATGCAGGCTGGCGCTTACCAGAACGCCACTTGGGTGGTGGGCGTGGCCAAGGCCGGTGTCGAGGATGGCTTTCCGCTCATGGGGGGCAGCGTGATCATCGACCCTAACGGCTTCGTGGTCGCAAGAGCCGAGGGGCAGGGCGACGAACTGATTGCCCATCGCTGCGACATGGATCTGTGCAATTTCGGCAAGACCACCATCTTCGACTTCGCCCGTCATCGACGGATCGAGCACTACGGCATCATCACCAGCCAGACTGGTGTGAAGCGCCCCTGACTTAATCTGTAGGAGCTGCCGAAGGCTGCGAAAATGGTGTTTCTGACACACCGCGGTTCGCAGCCTGCGGCAGCTCCTACACGGAAATTGTTAGAAGGAGAGGATCCATGCGCACGGTGTACCTCAACGGTCAGTTCGTTCCAGAGAACCAGGCCAGTGTTTCGATCTTCGACCGCGGTTTCATGTTCGCCGACGGCATCTATGAGGTCACGGCCGTGTTGCGCGGCAAGCTGGTGGATTTCGATCTGCATCACGCCCGGCTGCGCCGGTCCCTGGGCGAACTGTCGCTGGAACTGGACCTGAGTAGCGAACAGCTGCTGGGGATTCATCGTCGTCTGATCGAAGCCAATCAGCTCGATGAAGGGCTGGTCTATATGCAGGTCACTCGCGGCGTGGAGGACCGTAATTTCCTCTATCCCGCCAAAGGCAGCCCGTTGACGGTGGTGCTCTACACCCAGGCAAAAGTGGTGATCGACAGCCCGATGGCAGCGCGCGGCATGAACATCGTCGGTCTGCCGGACCTGCGATGGGGCCGCAGCGACATTAAAACCACGCAACTGCTTTACGCCTGCATGGCCAAGGAGCAGGCCCGAGCCTTGGGAGCCGATGATGCCTGGCTGGTCAAAGACGGCGTGGTCACGGAAGGCACCTCCAACAACGCTTTCATCATTACCCACGATGGCGTGGTGGTGACCCGCGAACTGTCCAGCGCCTTGCTGCCGGGCATCACCCGTGGCGCCATGATCGCGTTGCTCAAGGAGACCGGTCTGCGCCTTGAAGAGCGGGCTTACTCTCTGGATGACGCCAAACAGGCTGCCGAGGCGTTCATCACGTCGTCCACGTCCTTCGTTTACCCAGTAATCAGCATCGATGGCCAGGCTATTGGCGATGGCAAGCCAGGCAAGCTGACCCAGCGTTTCCGCCAGCTGTATATCGACCACGCACTTGAGGTGCTGGTTTAGCCCCGTTGGAGCGAGGCTTGCCCGCGAATGGGCCGCCGCGGTGTATCAGACATACAGCATCATCGTTCTTCGCGGGCAAGCCTCGCTCCAACAGATGTCAGCGGACTCAACAACAAACCGCCAGGGCACCCGCAGAGGCGCCCGGCCTTACGCCAAATTTCACACAGGAACCCTGCCGCCCACGACCTTCGCTCTCTGTAAGGAATGTTGCGCATGAAATTATCCCGTTCCCTGGTCACCCGCCTGTTCCTGCCGGTGGGACTGATCGCCTCTCTGCATGCACCGTTCGCGCTGTCTGCCGAGAAGACCTTGCACGCGGTGATGTCCTCGTCTCTGCGGGTACTTGATCCCATTGCCACCACCGCGCAGATCACCCGCAACCATGGCTTCATGATCTACGACACGCTGATCGCGATGGACGAGCATTTCGAGCCCAAGCCGCAAATGGCTGACTGGACGATTTCGCCGGATGGCCTGACCTACACCTTCAAACTGCGTGACGGTCTGCTCTGGCACGACGGCAAGCCAGTGACCGCAGCCGACTGTGTGGCCTCCCTCAAGCGTTGGGCGCATTACGACGTGGGCGGCAAGTTGATGATGCAGTACACCGCCAGCCTGGCCGCCAGTGATGAACACACCATCGTCCTGACCCTGGCCAAACCGTTCGGCTATGTATTGCCGCTGTTGGCCAAGCCGTCGTCGGTGGCTGCCTTCATGATGCCTGAGCGGGTTGCCAACACCCCGGAAGGCAAGATGATCACCGACTACACCGGTTCCGGTCCGTACAAGTTCGTCGCCAGCGAATTCGACCCCGGCAACAAAGTGGTCTACGAAAAATTCAAAGAGTACGTGCCACGCAAAGAAGCGCCAGGCGGCACCGCTGGCGGCAAGGTGGTGAATGTCGATCGCGTCGAATGGATCAACATGCCGGACCGCATGACCGCGATCAACGCCCTGTCTTCCGGCGATATCGACTTCATCGAGCAACTGCCAATCGACCTGCTGCCGATGGTTGAAGCCGACGACAACCTCAAGACTGGCGTGCTCAGCGATCTGGGTTCGATGACCGGCGGGCGGATGAACTTCCTTCATCCTCCGTTCGACAACCCGGACATCCGTCGCGCCGCGATGCTGGCGCTGAATCAGAAAGACGTGCTCGACGCGCTGGTGGGCAATCCCAAGTACTTCCGCCAGTGCGCGTCGGTTTTCGCTTGTGGTACCGAACTGGAGACCGAGGCGGGCGGCGAATCGCTGCTCAAGGGCAACGGCATGGAAGAGGCCAAGGCTTTGCTCAAGAAGGCCAAGTACGACGGCACTCCGGTAGTGATCATGCAGCCGACCGACGTACCGAGCCAGGCACCACAACCTGTGGTCGCTGCTCAAGCCCTGCGCAACGCCGGTTTCAAAGTCGACCTGCAACCGATGGACTGGCAGACCCTGGTGTCGCGTCGGGCTAACCAGAACCCGCCGGCGCAAGGCGGCTGGAACCTGTTCTTCACCTACTGGAACGTGCAGACCATCTGGAACCCGGTGGTTAACCCGATGCTCGATGGTGGCGGCAAGAAAGCCTGGTTCGGCTGGCCGACCGATCCGCAGATGGATGAGTTGCGCGTCGCTTTCGCCACGGCCACCGATCCGGTCAAGCAGAAGGACATCGCGGTCCAGATCCAGAAACGCGCCATGGACCAGGTCAGCTACATCCCGCTGGGCCAGTACCACGACGTTTCGGCCTGGAATACCCATGTCAACGGCCTGCTGGCCGGGCCGTCGACGGTGTTCTGGAATGTGAAGAAGGATTGAAGGCTGAACGCGGGGCAAGCTTCTGTGGGAGCGGTGCTTGCCCGCGATAAGGCTGGACGCGATTGACCTGATATCTATGTGTCCTTATCGCGGGCAAGCACCGCTCCCACAGGTGATTCGCTGGCCCTGCACCAAAGTAATTAACACCCCCGACAACGGACCCTACCCATGCTCAGTTATTTCTTTCGCCGCATCGCGGCAGCGATCCCGGTCATGTTGGTGGTGGCGCTGTTCGTTTTCCTGTTGCTGCGGCTCTCGCCCGGTGATCCGGCGGCGATCATTGCCGGCGACATGGCCACCCCTGAACAACTGGCCGCGATCCGTGAAAGCCTGGGGCTGAACCAGCCGCTGTATCGGCAATTTTTCGTCTGGATCTGGCAGTTGCTGCAAGGCGACTTCAGCACCTCGCTGATGGCCCATACCCCGGTGTTGAGCATGATCGGCCAGCGGGTCGAACCGACTATCAGCCTGGCACTGGTGTCGATCATCTTCACCATCCTCATTTCTGTCCCTCTGGGTGTGCTGGCGGCCTGGAAGCACGGCAGCTGGATCGACAACCTGGTGATGTCCACCTCGGTGCTGGGTTTTTCCGTGCCGGTATTCGTCATCGGTTACGTGTTGATCACGGTGTTCGCCATTGAGTTGAAGTGGCTACCGGTCCAGGGCTTTCGCAGCATCAGCGACGGCATCGGGCCGTTCGCCCAGCGCATCGTTTTACCTGCGCTGACCCTGTCTTCGGTGTACGTCGCTTTGGTCGCACGGATGACACGGGCCAGCATGCTTGAAGTGCTCGGTGAGGATTACATCCGTACCGCACGGGCCAAGGGCCTGGCGGAAGTGCAGGTGTTGTTCCGCCATGCACTACGCAACGCCATGATCCCGATCCTGACGGTGATCGGCACCGGTTTCGCCATGATGATTTCCGGCGTGGTAGTGACCGAAAGCGTATTCAACATTCCGGGTCTGGGGCGTCTGATCGTCGACGCCGTGCTGGCCCGGGACTACCCGGTGATTCAAGGCATGATCCTGCTGACCAGCGGTGTGTATGTCGTCATCAATCTGTTGATCGATCTGTCGTATGCGATCAGCGATCCACGCATCCGCTACTGAGGACTCGACCATGAACAAACCTGTTCCGCTGATCCTGCCTGCACCCCGGCGGCGCCTGATCGGCCTGCCACGCGTGCCGCTGATCTCTGCGCTGTCACTGCTGGTTCTGGTGGCGATCATGGCCATGGCGATCTTCGCGCCCTGGGTCGCCAACCACGATCCCATTGCCTTGGCGCCCGCCAATCGCCTCAAGCCGCCCAGTGCTGACTTCTGGCTGGGTACCGATGCTTACGGCCGCGACCTGTTCTCACGCATCGTCTATGGGGCGCGAATTTCCCTGATTGTCGGCATTGGCGTCACCGTCCTGAGTATCCTGATCGGCCTGCCGCTGGGTCTGCTGGCGGGTTATTTTCGGGGCCTTGACGCCGTGCTGATGCGGGTCATGGATGGCCTGATGGCGATCCCCGGCGTGCTGTTGGCGATTGCCATTGTGTCCCTGAGCAGCGCCGGAGTCTGGACCGTGATGATCGCCATCATGATTCCGGAAATCCCACAGGTGGTGCGTCTGGTGCGCTCCCGGGTGTTGTCGGCCCGGGAAGAACCCTATGTCGAAGCCGCCGTGCTGATGGGCACTTCGACGTTCAAGATCCTGCTGCGCCACCTGATGCCCAATACAGTTGCGCCGTTGATCGTGCAGGGCACCTATATATGTGCCTCGGCGATTCTGACGGAAGCCATCCTGTCCTTCCTCGGTGCCGGTATCGGCACGGAAATCCCCAGCTGGGGCAACATCATTTCCGAAGGTCGGGTGTACTTCCAGCTCAAGCCGTCCCTGGTGCTGTGGGCTGGGTTGGCGCTGTCGTTGTGCATTCTGTCGATCAATCTGTTGGGTGACTCGGTGCGCGATGCCCTCGACCCGCGAATGAAGAAAAGGGGGGCGGCATGAGCGAAGTCCTGCGCGTTGAACAGTTGTGCGTGAGCACCTGCGAAGGCAAGCCGATCCTCGATAACATCTCGTTCGAGATCGCTGCCGGCGAAACCCTGTGCCTGGTGGGCGAGAGCGGTTCGGGCAAATCAGTGACCTCGCTGACCACTCTGGGCCTGCTGCCCAAAGGCTCGCTCAGTGCCACGAGTGGGCGAATCCTGCTGGAAGGCGAGGATGTACTTGCTGTCAGCAACGGCCGTCTGAAGGCATTGCGCGGCAGTCGCATGGCGATGATTTTTCAGGAGCCGATGACCGCCCTCAATCCGGTGCTCAGTGTCGGTCGGCAGATCGATGAAGTGTTGCAAGCCCACACTAGCCTGGGCGCCACGCAGCGTCGCGCCAAGGTCATGGACGCACTGTCCCAGGTGCACCTGCCGGACATCGAACGTATCCACGATGCCTACCCGCACCAACTCAGCGGCGGCCAGCGCCAGCGGATCATGATCGCCATGGCGCTGGTCCTGGAGCCGCGTCTGCTGATCGCTGATGAACCGACCACCGCGCTGGACGTCACCACCCAACAGCAGATCCTCAAGCTGATCCGCGAACTGCAGCAACAACACGGCACCGCGGTCCTGTTCATCACCCACGACATGGGTGTAGTGGTGGACATCGCCGACCGGGTTTGCGTCATGCGCCATGGCGAGATCGTCGAGTCAGGCAGTGTCGATGACGTGTTGTCCCGGCCCCAGGAGGACTACACCAAGGCTCTATTGGCGGCGGTGCCGGCGCTGAAACCTCGGGCTGCGCGACAGGAGACCAGCCCGCAAGTGGTGCTCGACGTCAGCGAGCTGGGCAAGGTGTATTCCGCGCCCGGCAGCGTGTTCAGCTGGTTCGTCAAGCGGCGTCAGGGCACTCGTGCGGTGCATGACGTGTCGTTCCTGCTCAAGCGCGGCCGCACGCTTGGGATTGTTGGCGAAAGCGGTTCCGGCAAATCGACAGTGGCCCGCTGTGTGATGCGTTTGTTGTCGCCGACCCATGGCGCGGTGCGGGTCACCGGCAAGGATATTTCCGAATTATCGCCTGCCGGGCTCAAGCCCCATCGCAAGCGTATCCAGATGATCTTTCAGGACCCGAACCGCTCGCTCAATCCGCGCATGACCATCGGCAAGAGCCTGATCGAAGGCCCGATGAATTACGGTGTGAGCTTTGCCGACGCCTGGGCTCGGGGTCAGCAATTGCTGGAGCTGGTGGGCCTGCCCGCCGATGCCATCGAGCGCTTCCCCCATCAGTTTTCCGGTGGCCAGCGTCAGCGCATCGCCATTGCCCGCGCCCTGGCCATGGAGCCGGATGTGATCGTCGCCGATGAAGCGGTGTCGGCCCTCGACGTCTCGGTACAGGCGCAAGTGCTGGCCTTGCTCGATGACATTCAACAGCGTCTGGGTGTGGCGATTCTGTTTATCACCCATGACCTGCGGGTCGCCGCGCAACTCTGCGACGACGTGCTGGTGATGCAGCACGGCCAGCTCATCGAGTACGGTCCCGCCGCACAGGTGCTGGGTAATCCGCAGCAGCCTTACACCCGCCAGCTGATGGACGCAGTACCAGGCAAAGGCTGGGATTTTTCCACAGGGCAGAGGGCCTGAACATGACCTTTGATTTGCTATTTCGCCAGGTCAGGGTGGTTGATGGCACTGGCGCTGAACCTTATGTTGCCGATGTGGCGGTTCAGGGTGATCGGATTGTCGCTATTGGCGAGCTCGCCGGGCATGACGCGCAGCGGGTCATCGAGGGTAACGGGCGCTGCCTGATGCCCGGTTTCATCGACGTGCACACCCACGATGACACCAACGTGATTCGCACCCCGGACATGCTCGCCAAGATTTCCCAGGGCGTGACCACCGTGATCGTCGGTAACTGCGGCATCAGTGCCTCACCGGTGACGCTGCCGGGCGTGCCGCCGGACCCGATGAACCTGCTGGGCCCTCGGGAAGCGTTCGTTTACCCGACGTTTGAGGCCTACGCGGCAGCGGTTGAACAGGCGCAACCGGCAGTCAATGTCGCCGCCCTGATTGGCCATACGGCGCTGCGCAGCAATGTGATGAGCGGTTTTGATCGTCCGGCCGAGGCCGATGAATTGCAGCACATGTGCGCGGCCCTCCAGGGCGCACTGGATGCTGGAGCCATCGGCCTCAGCTCCGGCCTGGCGTACACCAACGCCAAACAGGCACCGGTCAGCGAAATGCAGGCGCTGGTGGATATCGTCGGCAACGAAGGCGCGCTGTACACCACTCACATGCGCGATGAGCACGCCGGTTTGCTGGATTCTCTCGAGGAGTCGTTCAGCACCGCGCGCGAGGCCGGTGCCGATCTGGTGATCTCTCACCTCAAGTGTGCTGGCGCGGGGAACTGGGGGCGCGCACCGCTGGCGCTGGCCGCGCTGGAAAAAGCCGCGTCCGGGCAGTCCTGCAATTGCGATTGCTATCCGTATTCCGCCAGCTCCACCACCCTGGACGCCTGGCGGGTCGACGGCAAGATGGAGATCTACATCACCTGGTCTGACCCGCATCCGGAAATGGCCAAACAGACCTTGAAGGACATTGCCTCGCAATGGGGCGTATCGCAGCTGGAGGCCACCGAGCGCCTGCGTCCGGCGGGCGCGATCTACCACATGATGAGCGAAGACGATGTGCGCAAGATTCTCGCCCATCCGCTGTCGATGATCGGCTCCGACGGTTTGCCCAACGACCCTAATCCGCACCCGCGTCTGTGGGGCACTTTTCCAAGGGTGCTGGCTCATTACTGTCGGGATCTGAAGCTGTTTGATCTGGCCGAAGCGGTGCGCAAGATGACCGGGCTGTCGGCCACGCGCTTTCGTCTGCAGGATCGCGGCGTGGTGCGTGAAGGGGGCTTTGCCGATCTGGTGCTGGTGGACATGCAGAAGATCGAGGATGTGGCGACTTACAGTGACCCGTGTCGACAAGCCCCAGGCATCGATCTGGTGGTGGTCAACGGCGTGCCCAGCTATGAGCAGGGCCAAGTGGTCCAGCGGCAGGGGCGCTTGTTGAAACGGCTGCCTGCCACTGCGCAGGCCTAGTCGATGGCAGCGGTCAGCATGATTTCCACTAGCACATCCGGCGACGCCAGATCGGCCTTGATGGTGGCGCGGGCTGGTGCCGCACCTTCCGGCAGCCATGCGTCCCAGACTTCATTCATGGCGGCGAAATCCGCGTCGATGTCCTTGAGCCAGATCTGCGCGCTGAGCAGTTTTGATTTGTCGCTGCCGGCCTGTGCGAGCAGGGCGTCGATCTTGGCCAATACCTGGCGGGTCTGCCCGGCGCAATCCTGGCTGCGATCGTCAGGTACCTGGCCGGACAACCAGGCCAGGCCATTGTGAACGACAGCGCCTGCAAGACGCGGGGTAACGGAAATTCTATGGATGCTCATGGTGACTCCTCATGGGATTGACTGATGAAATTCAGGTAACGCGAAACTAGCCAACGCAATCAACAAGCGCCAGTACCGATATGGCGGTCAACCATAACCCAGTGCTAACCCGTTCAGGAGACACAGTGTGCAGGTAATCGTGATAGGTGCAGGCGTCGTCGGGCTGACCAGCGCCTGGTATCTGGCTAATCAAGGTGTGCAAGTGACCCTCGTGGATCGCCACCTTGATGTTGCCCAGGAAACCAGCTTCGCCAATGGTGGGCAGCTGAGCTACAGCTATGTCGCGCCCCTGGCAGATCCGGCGGTGATCAGCAAACTGCCGCAATGGCTGCTGCGCGCCGATTCGCCCCTGCGCTTTCGTCCACGTCTGGATCTGGCGCAATGGCGCTGGTGCACCGAGTTCCTGGCCAACTGCAACGACGCTGCGGTGCGCCGCACCATCGGCGACATGTTGAGCCTGTCGTTTCTGAGTCGCGATTCTCTGGACGAGCTATTGACTCAGCATGCCTTGCCATTCGACCTGCTGCGCAGCGGCAAGCTGGTGGTGTATCGCGATGCGAAAGCCTTGGCGGGTGCCGAACCCATGGTCGAGTGGCAACGCACGTTGGGCGCCGATCAGCAGATGCTCGATGGCCCGGCGTGTGTGGCGCTGGAGCCGACTTTGCGGGGTATCGCCGCGGACTTGGCTGGAGGGATTTATACCGCCGGCGAAGCGACAGCCGACTGCGCGGGGTTTTGTGTCGGTCTGCGTGGGCTGCTGGAAAAGCTGCCCAACGTGACCCTGGCATTGGGCACTCAAGTGCGCGAGCTGGTCCGTGAAGGCAATCGAGTGGTGGCGGTGCGCACTGACAAGGGCGATATGCATGCCGATGCGGTGGTGGTTGCTGCGGGGATGTTCAGCGTGCCGTTACTGCGACCCTTGGGTGTGACGCTGCCGCTCTATGGTCTGCGCGGTTACAGCCTGAGCGTGCCGCTGCCGGATGGCAGCGAAGTCCCGAAGTTGAGTGTCACCGATGCCTCGCGCAAGGTGGTGTATGCACCGCTGGGCCAGCGTATGCGGATCGCAGCCATGGTGGACATGGGCGTGGATCGCGCCGAAGTGGACCCGGCGCGGATTAGTTTGCTCAAGCAGCAAGTGGCCGAAACCTTCCCCGAACTGAACCTTAATCAGGCGCAAGCCTGGGCAGGCTTGCGTCCCAGCACTCCGCACAGCAAACCCATCATCGACCGGGCCGGACGCTTCAGCAATCTGTGGCTCAACGTCGGTCAGGGCGCACTGGGTTTCACCCTGGCTTTGGGCAGTGCGAAATTACTGACCGCGCGAATGCTGGACCAGCCACTGCCGATCGATCCCGGGCCATTTCGATTGGGGTGATGCATTCTCTGCAGGAGCGTGTCATTCGTCCAAACCAGGACCTACAGGACTGAACTTGCTCGCGATAAGGCTGGAACCGACTTCAACCGGATTCGAATTTGCACCCATTGCCAGCGCTGCGCGCTGGATCGCGAGCAAGCTCACTCCTACAAAAAATCTCATACATTCCGGTTTAGCGATCACGGCTTCCAGATTTCTACATCTTTGGCGGTTTCAGGCGACTTTTTCCTGAGCTTCACGTTCATGCTTGGCTACCAGTTCGCGGGTCAGCGGGATGAGTTTTTTGCCGTAGTCGATGGCGTCGTCCAGCGGGTCGAAGCCGCGAATCAAGAAAGTGGTGATCCCCAAGTCGTAGTAGTCGAGCAGCGCTTCGGCCACTTGCTCCGGGGTGCCGACCAGCGAGGTGGAATTGCCTTGCGCACCCAGCAGCCCGGCGATGCCGGTCCACAGCCGTTTGTCCAGGCGGGAACCTTGCGCGGCGGCGGCCAGCAGGCGGCGCGAGCCTTCATTGGGTGGTTCGCGACGTACGAAACCATTGCCTTCGGCGATCGCCTTGGCCCGTTCCAGGATGCTGTCGGCACGGGCCCAGGCTTCCTCTTCGGTTTGCGCCAGAATCGGCCGCAGCGACAGGCTGAAGCGTACGGTCCGGCCATGTTTGGCGGCTTCGGCGCGCACCTGTTCGACTACCGCGCGCACTTGATCGTAAGTTTCGCCCCACAGCGCATAGACATCCGCATGCTTGCCCGCCACGGCGATTGCCGCTGGGGAGGACCCGCCGAAATACACCGGTATGTGCGGCAGCTGGGGGGATTTCACCAGCGAGTGCGCGCCTTCAACCTGGTAATACTCGCCCTGGTGATCGAAGGGTTTTTCGCTGGTCCATTCCTGACGCACGATGCCCAGATATTCATCGGTTCGTGCGTAACGCTGGTCCTTGCCGATATGGCTGCCGTCGGCACGCAATTCCTTATCGTCGCCACCGGTAATGATGTGGATCGCCGTGCGCCCGCCGTTGAATACATCAAGGGTCGCGAACTGCCGGGCAGCCACAGTGGGCGAAATGAAGCCTGGGCGATGGGCGATCAGGAACTTGAGTTTTGTGGTCACGCTTGAGGCGTGGGCTGCAACGAAGGCGCTGTCCGGGCTATTGGAATGGTAGGCCACCAGGGCGCGATCAAAGCCAGCGTCCTCATGGGCCTTGGCGACCTTTGCGACGTACTCCGGCTGGATGGTCGGGCCGCTGCGTGGGTGGATTTCCGAGCCTGGCTGGGTGGCGATGTAACCGATGAATTCGATGCTCATGAACCGCTCCTTCTTGTAGTCATACCGCATGGGTTGGACGCGCTCGGGGAAGTCCCCGGTCCGTACCTGCAACATATGGCTATAAGAGTGAGCTGTGAAATTCTATTTAGAGCTAAGGTTATTATAAAAATATTGCATATACGCTGCTGTCTCATATCAGCTTGATAAATTCACCAGTCGAGTCAAACGGCCGTAAGACCTGTTGCGTCCCACCGAATGTCGACCGACTGCGCTAACCAACATTTCCCGGCAAAAGTCAGTGGTCTTGCGACCGAACCGCTTTCACCGGGGAGCTGCAGCAGGCTTTGATTCACTCCGCCAACGACGGTTTTTCCCACAGGTTGATGCCGCCTTCCTGGGCGAAGCGGTCGATTTCGGCCAGCTCTCCCTGACTGAATTCGAGGTTTTTCAGGGCGGCGACGTTTTCGATGATTTGCTCCGGGCGGCTGGCGCCGATCAGTGCCGAAGTGACTCGCGAGTCGCGCAAGGTCCAGGCCAGGGCCATTTGCGCCAGGCTCTGGCCGCGGCGTTTGGCGATTTCGTTCAGCGCCCGAACATGGGCGATGTTGGCTTCGGATAAATGCGAGGCCTGCAATGAGCCGCCACCGGGGCGATTGACCCGGGCATCCTGCGGCACGCCATTGAGGTATTTATCGGTGAGCAGCCCTTGCGCCAGGGCGGTAAACGCAATTACCCCGGCGCCCAGTTCTTCTGTGGTTTGCAGCAGATCTTTCTCGACCCAGCGATTGAGCAGGTTGTACGCCGGTTGGTGAATCAGCAGCGGCACTTTCCAGCCTTTGAGCAGCTCGGCAATTTCCCGGGTCTTGGCCCCCGAATAAGACGAAATACCGATGTACAACGCCTTGCCCTGTTGCACAGCGGTCGCCAGGGCGCTGGCGGTTTCTTCCAGTGGTGTGTCCGGATCGAAACGGTGGGAATAGAAAATGTCCACGTAGTCCAGACCCATCCGCTCCAGGCTTTGATCGAGGCTGGCCAGCACGTATTTGCGCGACCCACCGCCCTGACCATAAGGGCCTGGCCACATGTCCCAACCGGCCTTGGTGGAAATGATCAGCTCGTCGCGATACTGCTTGAAGTCCTCACGAAACAGCCGACCGAAATTGATTTCAGCGCTGCCATACGGAGGTCCGTAATTGTTGGCCAGATCGAAGTGATTGATGCCCAGGTCGAACGCCGTGCGCAGCATGGCTCGTTGGGTGTCGATGGGCGTGCTGTCGCCAAAGTTGTGCCACAGGCCGAGCGACAGGGCAGGCAATACCAGCCCGCTGCGGCCAGTGCGCCGGTAGGGGATTTGCTCGTAGCGGTTTTCGGCAGCGGTATACGTCATGGTGGTTCTCACTTTTTGTAATGGCGCGCAGGTCAGGCCGGCGCGTGCTGACGGCGATGCGCGGGACGTTGCAAACCAGGTTGTCCCGAAACGGGTTGCCGCTGTATTCGGTGCGCGACAGACCCCGGCGCTGCAACGCTGGCACTACATGATAGGCAACATCCTCCAGGACGCCTGGCAGATGTTGTCTTCAGCCCTTCGGCCAACCCCCGCCCAACGCCCGATACAGCCGAACCCGGTCAATCGCCGCCGCCGTTGCACTGTCGACTAATGCACTTTGGGTTTCCAGCAACGCACGTTGCACACCCAGCACGTTGATGAAGTCTGCAGCGCCCTGGGTGTAGCGATCCCGGGCGGTGCTCAAGGCGATGTTGTTCTGGCTGACGGCTTCCATCAGTGCCGTGTGCCGTTGTTTCTGCGCGGCATAGTCCGTCATGGCGTTATCCACTTCATGCCAGGCATTGAGCACCACGCGCTGGTAGTTCAGGGCTGCTTCCTGTTGCTGTTTTTTGCGTAATTCCAGGGTGCCGGTCAGACGTCCGCCTTGAAAAATCGGCAAATACAGGCTCGGCCCGTAGGACCATTGCCTGGCGCTCCAGCTGCCCACGTCCGAGCCATCCTTTGCCTGGGTGCCGAAACTGGCTCCGAGGCTGATGCGCGGATAAAAGTCAGCCTGGGCAACGCCGATTTCTGCCGTGGCCTGATGCAGCGCCGCTTCACTTTGCTGAATATCGGGACGGCGTTGCGCCAGTTCCGACGGCAGACCCAAGGGCACGTCCGGTGCAGGATGGGGGATGCTTTTGGGTTCGATCAATTCTGCGGTCAATGCCTGTGGCGGCGCGGCGAGCAAGTAGCTGAGAGCATTGATCAGTCGATCCTGCTCGGCGCTCAGTTCGGGAAGCACGGCCTCGATGCTCGCCACCTGGGCCGCAGCGTTGGAGGTGTCGAGATTGGTGGTGACGCCATTTTCGAAACGGGTCTGGGTCAGTTGACGGCTCTGTCGGGCGATTTCCAGGTTCTGCCGCGCCACGCCCAGTTTGGCCTGCACACCCCGCAAACGAATGTAGTCAGTGGCGGTTTGCGCAGCGATGCTCAGCAGCACGCCATCGTGTTGCGCCTGGGTCAGCTGGATTTGCGCATCGGCGGCTTCGACGTTGCGCGCCACGTGGCCCCAGAGATCGACTTCCCAACTGGCGTCCAGGGCGCCGCTCCACAGCTCGAAAGGCGCCTGGCCGGATTCGCCGGATGGATCGTTCAGACCCTCGGCGCTGTTGCGTGCCCGGCGATAACTGCCGTTGCCCGCGACGCCGGGCAACTGCTGGCTGCCGGTGACCTGACGCATTACCCGGCTTTGTTCCAGGCGATTGCTGGCCGCCCGCACGTCGAAGTTGGCTTTGGCGGCGCGCTCCACCAGATCCGTCAGCTGCGGATCGCCCAACTGCTGCCACCATTGGCTGTCGGCCGGGCTACCCGGTGCGCTGCCCGCATGTGGCAAGGTCTGCCAGGTTTGCGGCAGCTGTGCCTGCGGCCGCTCAAAGTCGGGGCCGACCGAGCAGGCACCCAGGCTGAGCATGGCGGCGAACAACAGACAATATTTCATCTCAATGTGCCTTTGCCTGTGACTGTTGCACCTGTGATTGCTGCTCCTGAGTCTGGGCAGTATCGATCCGCGCCACCACCGACATGCCGATGCGCAGCTTGTCCAGATCCGGCTGATCGGCGTCGAAGCGGATCTTGACCGGGATGCGCTGAGTCACTTTGGTGAAATTGCCGGTGGCGTTATCCGGGGCAATGGGCGAGAACGACACGCCGGTGGCCGGGGCGATGCTGTCGATATAGCCGCTGAAACTGTGATCGGGGAAGCTGTCGACGCTGAGTTCGACTTTCTGCTGACGATGCATGTGCGCCAATTGGGTCTCGCGGAAATTGGCGACCACGAAGGCCTCCTGTAACGGTACTACTGCCATTAAGGCCTGACCTTGCGACACATACGCGCCGACCCGCACCGAGCGCTGGCCGACCATACCGTCTTGAGGCGCAGTGATACGGGTATAGGAAATATTCAGCTCGGTCTGTTGTAGCGCGGCTTGGTCCTTGGCCAGTGCGGCCTTGGCAACTTCCAGTTGCGCTTTGAATACGTCGAGGCTTTTCGATGCTGCTACGCGGGACGCTTCGTCGCGGTCACGGGCGGCTTGCCAGCCCAGCAATTCGGCATCGGCTTTCTGCCGTTCCTGCTGGGTACCGGCTCCGGCATTGGACAGGTTCAGATAACGCCTGGCGTTTTCCTGGGCAAATTTCAAGGAGGCTGCAGTGGCGCGGGTGACGGCCGACGCCTGGTCAATCACCGCTGCCTGACGCTGAATGCTGGCTTGCAGATTCTGGATCTGCGCCGACGCGGCTTCGACGTTGGCCTTGGCCGACAGGCGTGCGACCTGAAAGTCGGCGCTGTCGATTTCCGCCAGCAGATCACCGGCCTTGACCCGCTGGTTGTCCTCCACCGCAACCTTGATCACTTGCCCGGACAGCCGCGACGAAACCAGCACCGAATCGGCCCGAATGTAGGCGTCGTCGGTCTGTTGCACGCTGCCGCCACTGATCAGGCGGTAGCCGATGTAAACGGCGCAGACAACGATGGCGATGCCAGCCAGAGAGAGGGCGGTTCTATGCTGTTTCATGACGGTACCGGAAGTTGCGGTGGATAGGCGCGCTTGGGCAGGGTCACGAGAATGACCAGCAAAACGGCGATGACGACCAGCAACGCCAGGAACGCGTCGCTGTAACTCAATACATAGGCTTGTTCTTTGACCTGTTGGGCCAGAGCGGCCGTGCCCTGTGCGGTGTGTAGCGGATCCAGCCCTTGCAGCCTTGAGCCAACCCCATCGAGCAACACGTTGGAATGGAAGTGCTCACGATGGGTGACAAAGTTTTCCAGCGCCGCCCCGGCAATCACCGAGAACAAACCGCGCAGGGTGTTGACCATGGACGAGGCGAACGGGCCTTCCAGCGGCTGAATGACGCCGGTCGCATTCATCAACAGCGGCACGACCACCATGGGTTGGCCGAAGGTGTGCAGCAGTTGCAGCAGGTAAAAGTCGTCGCGGATCCATTCACTGGTGATCAACGATCCGCCGAGGCAGGCGAGGGTCAACAGGCCCAGGCCGCAGGCGATCACGTAGCGTGAGTCGACCCAGTTGCGGTTGATCAGCAGAGCCACCAGTGGCGCGATCAGCAATTGCGGCAAGGCAATGATCAATGCGGTGGGCATGGTTTGCAGTGGGCGGTAGCCCTGAATGTTGGTCAGGTATCCTGCCGGTATCGCGCTGCCTGCCAGGCCCACAAACATGAACAGGCACAGGGTGATCAGGCCATAACTGAAATTGCGCCTTTTGAGCAGTTGCAGTTTGAACAACGGCAACGGGTGAAACCATTCGTTGATCAGGAATGCCGGGATGCACAAGGCGGCACCCAACAGCAGAAACGTAATCAGCGGTGAATTCAGCCAGTCCATGCGCTCACCCTGGGTGAGGGCGACCACCAGCATGGTGACGCCGCTGACCCCCAGCAAGGCACCGCGCCAGTCTGCCTGCTTGAAACGTTCCAGGCGCAAGGGGTCCTGCGGCAGTCCATAGGCGATAAGTGCGGCAGCGATCAGACCCGACGGGATGATCTGCCAGAACACCATTCGCCAGTCGACGCCTTCAGTCCAGAGTGCGGCCAGGGGCATCGCCAGATTCGGGCCGAAAGTGGCAGTCAGCGCGTAGGCCGACAAGCCATACAGCTTGATATGCCAAGGCAGAAAGCGTAGCGCCGCCGTCATCAGCAATGGCGGTAACGCACCGCCTGCCAGGCCTTGCAGCACACGGAGCGTGATCAGGCTTTCCACATTGGGTGCGAACGGGATAATTGCGCCAAACAAGGTGAAGGCGAAGGTCGCGACGATGGCGAAACGGCGCAGGGAAAAAGTCACCGCGAACCATGGCGCTACCAGCATCGCCGACACTTCCGCGGCGGCATACACCGAACTGATCCAGGTGCCCTGATCATGCTCCAGGCCATACACGCCCAGAATGTCTGCCAGGGTGATGTCCGTGACCCGATCATTGATGCCGGAAGTCAGCGCCGCAATCAGCACGCCAATCAGGCCCAGCGCCAGACGGGAGGTGAAGGGAGCGGGGGCGGGCGGCGAGGGAGGGGATGACACGTGAAAAATCCTGTTACGGCAGTTCAGGTATGGCCTATTAGACGGTACACTGTATCAATCAGTAATACATATATCAAGGTGTGTCATGACAGCTACAGATTCGGATCGCGGTGGCGTTCAGGTGATTTCAAGGGCTGCGGCTATCCTGCGTAGCCTTGAAGGCGAGCCGGCGGGTTTGAGCCTGGGGGAAATTGCCAAGCGCTGCGGTCTGCCGCGTTCCACAGTGCAGCGTCTGGTCGACGCGCTGGCCCTTGAAGAACTGCTGGAAGTTCATGGTCGTGGCGGGATATGCCTGGGCCCGGCCTTGATGCGGCTGGCGTCACGTAGCCATGTGGACATCGTGCAGAAGGCGCGGCCGTATCTGGAAAGCCTGGGCGCCGAAACTGGCGAAACCGTTGTGCTCGCCAGTGCGGCAGGTGCCGAATTGCTGATCCTGCACACGGTGATTTCCAGCCACGCGCTACGGGTATCTTCCGGCCCCGGGGGCTTTCTGAATATCTATGGCATTGGTGGCGGCAAAGCGCTGCTGGCCAGGATGGACAACGAGGCGGTGATCAAGCTGATCGGCCGGAAAATCAAGGCGCTGACCCCTAACACCCTGACCTTGCCCCGGTTGCTTGAGCAGCTCGAAGAGATCAGGCAGACGGGCATCGCCTTCGGCAATGAAGAACACACTCAGGGTGTGGCCTCAGTCGCGGTGAGTCTGCAGACCCCACAGGGTTTTTACTCCATCGACGTCGCGGGTCCAGCCTGGCGCATCGCCCAGGCCAGGGACAGCATCGAAAAAGCTTTGCTCAATTGTCGGGATGAATTGATGAGCGGGTTGCGCGGGCGTGAATGACTTCTCACCGTGGGCGAATTCATTTGCGAAGCGCGACCTGAAAAATACACGGGTCTGACACACCGCTATCGCGAATGAATTTGCTTCCACAAGGGGGGGCCTGGGTTGGCACCGCAATCGTGCAGGCTCGGCGGGTTGCTGTTTGATTTGGTATAACATAACATTTGCGCGGATTTATTAAGATCACTCGCAGTGCTTCGTTCTATTCATACCAGCCGTTTCTGCACCAACCCCTCACCATGAGTTTCTCGATGACGACCCAACTTCTGAAGCCGTTGGCTTCCACGCGATTGCAATCGATCGACGCGTTGCGCGGCCTGATCATTCTTTTCATGCTGCTTGATCATGTTCGCGAAACCTTCCTGCTGCATTTGCAGGTCTCGGACCCCATGGACGTCGCCACCACGCCGCCGGACCTGTTCCTGAGCCGGACCCTGGCGCATCTGTGTGCGCCGTTGTTCATCTTTCTGACCGGCCTTTCAGCCTTTCTTTATGGTGAGCGCTACGGCAAAGGCGAGGTGTCGGGCTTTCTATTCAAGCGCGGCCTGTTTCTGATCGTCCTTGAATTCACCCTGGTCAATTTCGCCTGGACCTTCCAGTTTCCGGCCACATCGGTCTATCTGCAGGTGATCTGGGCGATTGGCCTGAGCATGGTGGCGCTGGCCATTCTGGTGAAGCTGCCCAGACCCGCGCTGGTGGGCCTGGGCGTGGTGATCATTGCCGGGCATAACCTGCTCGATGGTGTGCACTTCGCCAAGGATTCGGCCATGTACGTACCCTGGGCCATTCTGCATGACCGCAGCTGGCTGATGCCGTGGGAAGGGCTGCGTTTGCGCACGTCTTACCCGGTGTTGCCATGGATCGGTGTGATCGCGCTGGGCTATGCGGCGGGTCCCTGGTTTGCATCGGGTGCTGATGCGCGCAAGCGTCAGAACCGTCTGATTGCCTCCGGTCTGGGGCTGCTGTGCTTGTTCTTCAGCTTGCGGCTGCTCAATGGCTATGGCGAGAAGCCTTGGGCATTTGGCGAAACCGCGGTGCAAACCGTGATGAGTTTTTTCAACATCACCAAGTACCCACCCTCGTTGATGTTCGTGTGTCTGACCCTGGGCATCGGCCTGCTGTTGCTGGTCTGGTTCGAGCGGGCGGCAGGGCGGGGCTGGCTCAAGCCGCTGTTGGTGTTCGGCGCGGCGCCGATGTTTTTCTACTTGCTGCATTTGTACGTGCTGAAAATTCTGTACCTGATTGCCACAGCGATCTGGGGTGCAAACAAGGGTGATTATTTCGGCTTCGATTCGGTGGGTGCAGTGTGGCTCTGCTCGGCGCTGTTGGCCGTCGGCCTGTACCCGGCAGTCAAGGCTTTCGCCAGCTTCAAGGCGCGGCGCAAGGACATTGCCTGGTTGAAGTATTTTTAGCCAGTGGCAAGGAACAGACGCGGGGTCCTGTGGGAGCGGTGCTTGCCCGCGATGCAGGCACCTCGGTCTGGCAGACAGACCGAGTTATCGTTCATCGCGGGCAAGCACCGCTCCCACACATGTAGACAGAGCCGGCGTCCGCTTTCACAGAGAGGCCGGTTTTTCGCCTGTTACTCGTGGTGCGCTTCACCCAGGAATGTCAGCGAGGTAAACAGCCCTTGCTCGTCGATGTCCGGGTTGCCGCTGACTTTGACAACCGTTTCGGCCGCAACGATGTTCAAGCCTTCGTTGCGCACCACTAGAGTGGCTCGGCCTTCAGCGTCAGTGGTCGCGCTGACGACGTCCGGTTGACTGCGGTAGTCGCCAATCAACTTGATCCCCGCCAACGGCTTGCCATCGAGCAGCACTTTCACCGGCAATGGTTTGCCCGGCCCGACGCTCAAAGGATCGGCTTGCGGCACGATCACCAGTTTCAGACCTTTGAGATTGGGCAATTTCACACCTGGCTCATAGATCACCAGACTGTATTTGAACGTCTGCAGCGCGGTGACGGCACCGGGAACCTTGCTGCGGCCTTCATTGGTCCATTTCTTGTCAGCAGTCTGCGACCACATGCCGTTGTTCAGGGCAACCGACATCACCGCTGGCTTGCTCAAAGGCACCAGTCGGGCATGATCGCTCAAGCGTTCAACGGTCACCGGGATCATCTTGCCGCCCTTGTCATAGGCCCAGGCGCCGCTGATTTTTTCTGCCTTGAACTTGCTGTCTTCGGCGCCGTGGCCATAGACCACCTCGATGTTGCCGCGACGTTCTTCAGTCCACAGGCCATGGGCGCTGGCCTGGTGGAGAGTGCCGAGCAGGCTTAGAGCCAGAATGGTTTTTGCAAAGTGCATTGGTAAGTCCTTGTTGATCAGAGGCTAAGGGTGAGGCTGACGGTGAAGTTGCGCGGTTCGCCGGGGTTGACCCAGTAATTGCTGTAGGAACGCTCGTAGTATTTCTCGTCCAACAGGTTGTTCAGGTTCAGGCCCACGGTGAGGTTTTCGCTGGCTTTGTAATGGGCCAGCAGGTCGACGGTGTGATAAGCCGGCAACTCGAAGCTGCCGCCGGCTTCACCTGAGCGGTCGCCGACATAAGTGAAGGCCGCGCCCAGGTCCGAGCCTTTGAATGCGCCGTTCTGGAACTCGTAAACCCCCAGCAGGCTGCCGCTGTGTCTGGCGACGCCCAGAATGCGGCTGCCGGTGGGGATGGCCGTATCGCCTTTGGTGACTTCTGCGTCAATCCAGGCGTACGCGCCAATCACCCGCACGGCATCGGTCACCTGACCGTTGAATTGCAGGTCGAAACCCTGACTGCGGGCCTTGCCCATGGCGCGGCTGGAATCAGTGCCCGGGTCCAGCGCCAACACGTTTTCCTTCTCGATATAGAAGGCGGCGAGGGTGGCGCTCAGGCGCTCGTCAAACAGCTCAGTTTTGATTCCGGCTTCGTAACCCACGCCTTCTTCCGGCTTGAAGCTCTTGCCAGTGGCGTCCAGCCCGTTGTTCGGTTTGAAAGAGGTGGACGCGTTGGCAAAGACGCCAATTTCCGGAATGAACTGGTAGAGCATGCCGACGCGATAGGTGACCTCGTCATGCCGCTGCTTACTGGTGGCGTTGCGGGTGAAGTCGTCGGTGCTCTGCTCGAAGTGTTCGAAACGCGCGCCGATCATGCCCCGCAGTTTGTCGGTGAACATGATCTGGTCTTGCAGATTCAACGCCTGGCTTTCCACGTGCTCGAAGAAGTCCGTCCCGGAGCGCAGACCAGTGGGTTTGGCCTGACCATAAACCGGCTGATAAATGTCGATGGCGTAAGGGCTGCCAGCGGTGTTGGTCACGCGCTCGTTCTTGCGATAGTTCTCGTACTCAGTGCCGATCAACAGCTGATGTTCCAGCCCGCCAATGTCCACCAGCCCGCGCAGTTCCAGCTGAGTGATGCTGTCGTGCCAATTCATGTCCCGCTCGCGGTAACGGCGGTTCACGGTATGACCGTCGGCATTCAGCGCCCGGCTTTCCGAGGCGTAACCCGACAGCTCACCTTCCTTGTAATGGCTGGCCAGGCGCAAAGACCAGAAGTCATTCAAGTGGTGCTCCAGGGCGGCCTGGATCATGTTGTTGTCGTTATCGATATCGCCGTCGTTGGGCTCGCCGAGGAAAGTCCGGCGGGACATGCCACTCCACCTGTCATTGGGCGCAACGATGCCGCGATCGAAGGTCGAGCTGTGGCGCACGAACTCGGTTTCCACCGACAGATGGGTGTCGGGATTCAACTGCCAGCTCAGGGTCGGCGCGACGAAGATCCGCTTGCCTTGAACATGGTCACGAAAACTGTGGTTGTCCTCGACCGCCAGGTTGACCCGTGACAGCAAGCTCTTCTCGTCGTTGAGTGGGGCGTTGACGTCCATGGCCGTGCGGTAGCGATCCCAGCTGCCTGCACTGGTTTGCAGGGTGGCGAAAGCGTCAGCCTGAGGTTTCTTGGTGACGATGTTCACCGTACCGCCCGGATCTCCTCGGCCATACAGGCTCGCGGCGGGGCCTTTGAGCACTTCGATGCGCTCGACATTCGCGGCGTCCGGGGTGCTCGGGTAGCCGCGGTTGGCGCTAAAGCCGTCCTTGTAGAACTCCGAAGTGGTGAAGCCGCGAATGCTGTATTCGTAAAGGGTCAGGCCGCCGAAATTGTTCTGTTTCGACACACCGCCCGCATAGTCCAGCGCACGCTCCACGTTATGGCTGCCCAGATCGTTCAATACGCTGGCGGGGATGACGCTGATGGCTTGAGGAATGTCCTTGATAGCGCTGTCGGTCTTGGTGGCACTGGCCGAGCGGGTGGCGCGATAGCCGCTGACGGGCCCGGTGGCTGATTCATAACCGGCGTCTGCATTGACAGTGATGGTGTCGAGTTCATAAGTCTGTGCGGGTTGTTCGGCGAAGCTGGCATCGGTCAGAAGACCAAAAGCGAGACCTGCGAATGAGGCCATTTTGCGAGGTGGCATTGCGTTGTTTCCTTATAGATTCGTTACAGTATAACGTCTCTAACAGGAATTATTTCTGTTTGTGTGAGGGTGTGGATGTTGCTGGATGTGTCTAGGTTTGGGGGAGGCTAGAAAAGACGGCGTGGTGTCCGGGAGAAAACGGGGGACCTGTAGGAGGGACCGGGGTGGCGCTCCACCTTGCTCGCGATGGGTTGCGAAGCAGCCGTGAAAAATACCGAGCTCACCATCGCAGGAAAGTCGTTCCCACTTTATCGCGAGCAAGGTGGAGCGCCACCCCGGTCACTCCTACAGAGAAACGCATTTCGGTGTCAGATCAGGTCCTGAACCGCTTCACCAATCCGTCCAGTTCAGCGGACAGCGCCGCCAGGCTGCGGGAGTCGGCGCGGGCCGATTCCGCCAGCTCGGCCACCAACTGTGCATCACCATGGATCTGGCTGATGTGCCGGTTGATGTCTTCCGCGACGTGATGCTGCTCTTCAGCCGCCGTCGCGATCTGGGTGTTCATGTCACGAATCACATCCACCGACTCACGGATCTGGCCGAAGCTGCTGCGTGCCTGGCTGATTTTCTCGACCGACTGGTGGGACACGTTAAGGCTGGCGTTCATCTGCTGGGTGACTGACGAGGTGCGACGCGCCAGGGTACCGAGCAGGTTGTCGATCTCGGCGGTAGAGTCGGCAGTCCGTTTGGCCAGTGCCCGAACCTCATCGGCCACCACCGCGAACCCACGCCCTTGTTCGCCGGCCCGCGCGGCCTCGATAGCCGCGTTGAGGGCCAGCAGGTTGGTCTGTTCGGCGATCGAGCGGATGGTGTCGAGAATCGACTGAATCGCGTTGCTGTCTTTTTCCAGTTGCACCATGGCGGTAGCCGACTGGGAGATCTCCGCACTCAGCTGGTCAACGCTGGCCACCGCATCATCGATCTGCTGCTGGCCTTCGCGGGCTTGCCGCTGGCCGTTGTCTGCCGAGTCAGCGGCCTGGCTGCAGGAGCGGGCGACTTCGTTGGCAGTGGCGACCATTTCGTGGAATGCGGTGGAGACCATATCCACCGCTTCACGTTGACGCTCGGCTGCGTCGGCCATGTTGTTCGACACCTGGGTCGAGCTGGTGGAGGTATCGAGAATCCTGTTCGCCGCCAGACCAATGCTCTGGATCAGATTGCGGATCGCCGCCAGGAATTTGTTGAACCAGTTGGCCAATTGGGCGGTTTCATCGTTGCCGCGAACATCCAGGCTGCGGGTCAGATCGCCTTCACCCTGGGCAATGCCTTCCAGACCGCTGGCCACACCACGAATCGGCCGCACGATCAGCGAGGCGAAGCTGGCGCCGATGATCGCGAAAATGACGGCCAGTACTGCTGCGATGACAGCGATCAGCCAGGTCAGGCGCGTCACCGAGCTCATGACCTCATCCTGCTTGATCAGGCCGATAAAGTTCCAGCCCAGCTGTTCGGAAGGAAATACGTTGGCCATGTAACGCTCGCCATCAAGTTCGACTTCCACCAGGCCGCTGCTGACCTTGGCCAGATCGGCGTAGCCAGTCCCCAGTTCGGCGATTTTCTTGAAGTTGTGCTCGGGCTTGCGAGGGTCGACGAGGATGTTGCCGCTTTTTTCCAGCAGCATAAGGTAGCCACTTTCGCCCAGCTTGATCTGTTTGACGATGCTGGTCAGCTGCTTGAGCGTTACGTCGATGCCCACCACGCCACCGGGGTTGCCCAGGGCATTGGTGATGGTGCGTCCGGTATTGACCATGACCGCATCGTCCGGTGCCCAGTAATACGCATCGCTGCGCACCACTTTGCCCGGATTGGCCAGGGCTGCCTTGTACCAGGGACGTACGCGCGGGTCGTAATCACCGAACTTCTGACCTTCCGGCCATGGCACATAAGTGCCGTTGGCCAGGCCGTAGGAAATGTAGGAGTAAGCGGGGTGGCTGATCCCCAGGCGATTGAACAGCGCAATGATGCTCTTGTCCGTTTCCGACTCTGGCGCATTCTGCTGTTCGGCGGTCATGAAGCTTTTCAGGCCATTGCCTGCGCCCGTCAACAGCGGGTTCGCGGCAAGGTACTCGACGTTCTGGCTGATGCCGTCGAAGAACAGTTGCATGGCATTGGCGACCTGACGGATTTCCCGGCCGCTGCTGTCAGTAAAGCCATCGGTCGCGTCGCTGCGCAAATTGATGATGACTATGCTGGCGACGACAATGATCGGCAAACACGCGATCACCGCAAAAGCCCACGTCAGTTTCTGTTTGATATTCATCAGCGCTCCGATTGCAGTTCTGGCTCACGCCCCAGGCTCATGCCCAGGGTGGTTTTGGCAGGTGCGTACAAGTGTTGCCCGTTGTTTTTATGGTATCGGGCTATCGGCTCGGATCATCCGTTCTTGAAGGCCTCGCGGGGCTTTTGCCAGGCAGCGGCATGCATTTCGTCGGCCTCTTCATCCGGTTCCCTGAACGCCTGTTTGTCGTGCCACTCCACTCCCATGACAGTTGCGTCATGCAGGCGTGGTTTTCGCAACAGTTTGAAGCCCATAGAACCATCACTTTCAACGAGGTGCCGACATGGCCAAAACAACCGCAAGAACTACCGTTGCCGACCTGTTCATTCATGAACTGTCCGACGTTTACAGCGCTGAGAAGCAGATCACCAAGGCCTTGCCGCGGCTGGCGCGGGCGTCCACCAATCCTTTGCTCAAGGAGGCGTTCGAATCTCATCTGGAAGAGACCTACGGGCAAATCGAACGTATCGATCAACTGGTGGAACAAGGTGAGCTCAAGCTCAAGCGCATGAAGTGCGCGGCCATGGAGGGGTTGGTCGAGGAGAGCAAGGAACTGCTTGAGGAGATTGAAAAGGGCGAAGTACTGGATGCGGCCCTGATTGGTGCCTGCCAGAAAGTCGAGCACTACGAGATTGCGGCCTACGGTACGTTGATCGCCATGGCCAAACAGCTGGGCATGAAAGACGCCGCGAAATTGCTGGGCGATACCCTGGCGGAAGAGAAGGGCGCCGATGAAAAGTTGTCAGCGATTGCCGAGCAGGGTGGCAATCAGGCGGCGACCATAGCGTCATAGCTCGAACCGTAAACTTCTGTTGGAGCGAGGCTTGCCCGCGAATCAGGCAACGCGGTGTTTCAGGTATACCGCACTAATATTTTTCGCGGGCAAGCCTCGCTCCAACAGAAACGCCGTCAAGCGATGCTATAACCCTCAAACGCCTTGCCCTGTTGCAGTGCGGTCACGATGTTTTTGCGGGTCACTGGCAGCTCATTTCCTTCGCTGTCAGTGAACGTTTCGCTCTGCAGCTCGGCTTCGTCACCTTCACCAACAAACACAAAACCGAGGAACTCCAGGGCTTCGCGGTCAACGTTGAGTTTCGAGCGTGGGGTGCGCAGGGGCAGGGTGATGCTCTGGCCATCCTTGCTGATTGTGTAGATCTCGGCTTCTTTCTTGGCGCGGGCAGTTTTGCTTTTGCCGGTGCTCGGGTTACTGATCGCCTGATGCGTGTGGTTCAGTACCTTGAGGGCCAGGCTGTAGACCAACTCCTGGAAGGCCGGGTCGTCTTTGTAGCTGGACAGAATCCGGCTGATCGGGAACTGCGTGCTCAAATCGGCCAGGGCCGCGCTGTCGGCCGCTTCAGCATCCTTGAGGCGCTTGAGTTCGCCCATCAGCTCATATGCCTGGTCGTCGTCCAGGTTGTCTTGCGCCTGGCGGATGGCGGCGCGCAACTGGCGGATTTCTTCGCTTTCCTTGGCGGTCTGGAATGCGTCGAGGACCATCTCGCTGATGGTCTTGGCCTGAGGCACGTGCTGGGACAGACCAATGGAGTTTTCATACTCCAGCTTGGAAGAGGTCACGGATTCGTTTGTCTGGGAATCGAGCATTGAATTTCACTATTTCAGGTTTGAGGCGCGAAAAGCCACGGGCCTTTTCGGGGCGCCTAATCTAGTGGACCCGAGCCCGGTTGTCACGAACCAATGGCCGAGAGGTCTGGATGGCCGCTTTGCGAGCGGATATCGAGCCTCACACCATCGCGTACTTGTTTTTTCCGTCGCGGCTGTTGATCATCGCGCCCATTGATCACTGATAGAGAGAACGCTGCACATGAGCACAGGGTTGACCGAAGACGATATGCGCCGAGCGTTGGGTCTGGATGTTCCTTCATCGGCAACGCCAGCCCCCGCAGAGCCTGAGCCCATATTTGAACCTGCCCCTGAAAAAGTGGCCGAGCCTGAGCCAGAGCGAGTAGTGGAAGCTGCGCCGGCACCCAAGCCAAAGCCCAAGGCCAAACGCCTGTCTCCAGCACTGGTGGTCACGTTGCGGGTCACCAAGGAGTTCGAAGGCGAGGAAACGCTGTTTGTGCACGAAGCGAAAACCCTGAGCACCTTCGACGCCGAGCAGGAAGCGCGTAAAGCGGCTGCCAAAGAGAAGTACAAGTATTTTGAAGTGGTGTCGATCAAGCGGGTTGATTGATTCCGCCACCTGTGGGAGCGGTGCTTGCCCGCGATAAGGCTGGATACGATAGACCTGATATCTTCGGTGTCCTTATCGCGGGCAAGCACCGCTCCCACATTTTATGCGTCAACAGGTCAGGCGTACGCTACCCTCCAACCCCATGATAAGCCCGGTCGAAATACACCAGCCCCGCCGCATCCTTCTGGCGACTGAGCGCCAGCACTTCGCAGAACAAAATGTCATGGGTGCCGACGCTGACGGTCTGGCTGACCCGACAATCGAACGAAGCCATCGCACCCTCCAGCACCGGTGAGCCAGTCACCCAGGTTTCCCATTGCCCCGCCGCAAAACGCTCGGCCATGGGCGTTTTGCCGCCGAACAGATTGGACAGGGCCTGTTGGTCGCAGCTCAGGGTGTTGACGCACAGTGTTGCATTGGCCGTCAGCGCGGCATGAACAGACGCGGAGCGATTCAGGCAGACCAGCAAGGTCGGCGGTGAGTCGGTCACGCTGCACACCGCTGTGGCGGTGAATCCACAACGGCCATGAGGCCCGTCGGTGGTGATCACATTCACCGCTGCTGCCAGGCCGGCCATGGCGTCGCGGTAGTCCTGCTGCGGGATGGGCAGCAGCGTCTGGGCCACGGCGAGAAGTTCGCAAGCTTGCATGGGTATATCTCCGTTCAGACCTGACTGGCCAGATAGTCGAGCAACACCCGATTGAAGGGCTGCACATCGCTGACGCTGGAAGCGTGACCGCCGTATTCGAGAAGCAGCAGTTGCCCGGCCGACAGCTTGTCAGCCAGATGTTGTGAGCGCTGCCAGGGCACCAGCATGTCGTCGCGGTTAGCGATCAACAGGGTCGGGGTCTGGATCTGCGTCAGTCGATCTTCAATATCGAAGGCCTGCAACGCGGCAATGCGCCGAAGCAGATTGTCGGATTCGGGAAAGTGCGCCAGGGCGTGAGCTTCGTCCTCAGCCAGTTGCGCACTGTGTTCGGCGATCCAGTCGGCAGGGTACAAAAACAGTGCTTGTGCCTGCACATAAGCCGCTGGCCCGCTATCTCGCAGCAAGTTCTTGCGCACTGCAAAGCAACGGGCACTGTGAGGGTTAGGGCTGCTCCAGGCGTTGATCAGCACCATGCTTTGCAATAGTTGCGGCCGTTGCAGGGCCAATTCCAGCCCCACCAGCCCGCCCAGGGCATGGCCGATGAAATGGCAGCGTTCGACGCCAATGCTGTCGAGCAGGTCAAGTAGCTCGCCCGCCATGCTCGCAATCGAATAGTCCTCGGCCAGATTCGCCGGGCTGCGACCGGTGCCGGCCTGATCGTAAACCACCACCCGATACTGTTCTTCCAGAGCCGGCAGTTGCGGCGCCCAGAAACGGGCCGAACCGCCAAGCCCGGAACTCAACACCAGCGTCGGCGCGCCGGTTGCCTGATTGCCGAGGATTTCGTAATGCATGCAAGACTCCAGTGCAGGCGTTCATGCGCCTGCTTTTTGGGGTGAGCCTGTGACTCAGCCGATGTGGGCGATGCTGGCGATTTCGATCAGCGCCTCGGGTTTCACCAGGCCGCACTGGATGCAATAGCGGGCAGGTTTTTCCCCGGCGAAGTATTCGGCATACACCTCGTTGACGCTGGCGTAGTCGGCCCAGTCCTTGATCATGATCATGTTGAACGTGACGTCATCCATCGTGCCGCCCGCGGTCTCGATCACGCTTTTGATGGTCTCCAGCACGTGTCGGGTCTGGGCCGCGGCATCGCCGACGTGGACCACGTTGTTGTCCTTGTCGAAGGGCAGGGTGCCGGACACATACAACACGCCGTCGGCCATGGAGCCAGGGACGAAAGGGGCGATAGGTTTGCTGGTGTCGGCTGGAATGATCGCTTTCTTGGTCATGGTATTTCCTCAGATGGACGTGCTTGGTTCAGCAAAAGTGCTGCAGAAATCATCAACACTCGATACCCAGCCAAAAAACGTCTCGATGTTGAACAACGCCGCCTGTTGCGCGAACGCAGGCCCCGCCTGATGGGTGGCATCGGCCAGCACCACGCCGAAGTATTCGAGGAAGAAACCGTCCCGCAGGGTGGATTCCACGCAGACGTTGGTAGCGATCCCAGTGAACACCAGGTTACGAATGCCACGGCTGCGCAGCACGCTGTCGAAGTTGGTATTGAAGAAGCCGCTGTAACGGGTTTTCGGCAGCACGATATCGCCGGGCTGGGGTTGCAGTTCATCCACCAATTGATAATCCCAGCCGCCCTTGGCCAGCAGCGTGCCCTGCAGTTCGGGACGCTTGCGCATGGTTTTCAAGGCATTGGACTTGTGCCAGTTAGGCGAGCCCGGGCCGCCGGCTTCTACGTAATCCGAGTCCCAGCCATTCTGGAAAAAGATCACCTGAATGCCTGCTGCTCTGGCTGCCGTCAGCGCTTTCTGAATGCTGGCGATGACCGGCCCGGTGCTGCTCACATCAAAACCGGCCAGGTCCAGATAGCCGCCGGCGGTGGAGTAGGCGTTCTGCATGTCGATGACAATCAGCGCCGTTTCGCTGGCTTTGAGGCTCAAAGCTTCCGGACGGGCTGGCAGCTCCCGGGCCGGGACGGAGGACTCCGGCAACAGATAGCCGGAAAGTGATGCAGGTGCAGTCATCAGGCGGATTCCTTGAGCAGATTGATATGTTGGCGGCAGGTCATCAGCGGCTGAATCTTCTGGCCGAAATCTTCCACGCCCTTGACGAAGTCATCGAAGGTCAACATCACCCCCTGAGTGCCTGGAACGGTTGCCACCTCATCGAGCATTTTTGCTACCGAAGCCCAGGAGCCAACCAACGTGCCCATGTTGATGTTCACCGCTGAAGTCGGGTCGGCCATCTGGCGCATGTTCGAGCCGGGGCTTTTGTCCGCCGCGCCTTTATCGCTGAGCCAGGCGATGGCTTCTTCGTCGGCGCCTTCCTTGATGTGCTCCCAGCGGGCGCGGGCGGCTTCGTCGGTGTCGTCGGCGATGATCATGAACAGCGGGCAAGAGGTGACATTGCGCCCGGTTTTCTCATTGGCTTCGATGAGCTTGGCCGCCGTCGGCGCGTAAGCCATCGGGGTATTCACGCCCTTGCCAAAGCAGAAGTTGTAATCGGCGTATTGCGACGAGAACGCCATGCCGGCATCGCTCTGCCCGGCGCAGATTATTTTCATCTCGGCCTGGGGTTTTGGGCTGACGCGGCAGTCGTTCATGGTGAAGTATTTGCCTTTCAGGTCGCAGTGCCCGGTGCTCCACAGATCGCGCAGCACCTGGGCGTATTCGGCGAGGTATTCGTAGCGTGTCGAGAAGAACTCATCCCCCGGCCACATGCCCATTTGCTCGTATTCCGGTTTCTGCCAACCGGTGACCAGATTGACGCCAAAGCGGCCGTTGGAAATCGAATCGATGGTCGACGCCATGCGCGCGACGATGGCCGGCGGAATGGTCAGGGTCGCCACCGTGGCGAACAGATGGATGCGGCTGGTGACGGCGGCAAGGCCAGCCATCAGCGTGAACGACTCCATGTTGTGTTCCCAGAACTCGGTCTTGCCACCGAAGCCACGCAATTTGATCATCGACAGCGCAAACTCGAAGCCGTAACGCTCGGCCTTCTGCACGATCTGCTTGTTCAGTTCGAAGGTCGGCATGTACTGCGGCGCATTGCTGGAAATCAGCCAGCCGTTGTTGCCGATGGGGATGAAGATTCCAATATCCATGAGAAGGCCTCTTGCATTCGGTTGCGATGAACAGTGCGCCCGGAACACCCGGCAGCACGCGACACAAGCCGTTTTGCATGAAGCAGGCCAGTTTTGGATTGTCTTTCTAAAACAACGAGTTGGTTTGACGGGTGTGATTGTTTCAGACCATTTGGTCTAGGTTAGAGCACTTGGTTTGTGCGTGGTGCACGGGGACGGGGCAGGGTGGGATTCTGTTGGAGCGAGGCTTGCCCGCGAATCAAGCATCTCGGTTCGTCAGCAATACCGCGACATCGTTCTTCGCGGGCAAGCCTCGCTCCAACATGCAGCTCCCTGCGCCGCCAACTATTTACCCCACCCCCACCACACAAGGTAAAGTGCCCCGGTATTCCAGATAGATCCGGTCGTGAACGTGAACAACAAACCACCCGCCAAACCCGCCAAAGCCAAGCCTGCCCTGAAAGGTAAGAGCACCCGAGCTGCCAGTGCTTCGACGGTCAATCGGCGTCTGCGTCTGATCGAAGGCAAGCGCACGGTCATCCTTGATGCGGCGCTGGAAATCTTTTCCCGGTTCGGTTTGCACGGCACCAGTCTCGATCAGGTGGCGAGCATGGCCGATGTGTCCAAGACCAATCTGCTTTATTACTTCGCCAGCAAAGAAGAGCTCTACACCAGCGTGCTGCGCCAATTGCTGGATGTCTGGCTCAAGCCGTTGCGCGGGTTCAGTGCCGAGCAGGACCCGATCGAGGCGATCAGCGAATACATTCGGGTCAAGCTGGAACTCTCTCGCGACCATCCGGCCGAGTCCAGGCTGTTCTGTCTGGAGATTGTTCAGGGCGCGCCACTGATGCTGGCTGAACTGGAGCAACCGCTGCGCGAAATCGTCGAAGCCAAGGTCAGCGTCATTCAAGGCTGGATCGAGGCGGGCAAGCTGGCACCGGTCGAACCCCATCACTTGATCTTTTCCCTGTGGGCCACGACCCAGCATTACGCCGACTTCGCCAGCCAGATCAACGCGGTGACCGGCAAGAGCCTCGCCGACCCGGCGTTCTTTGCCCAGACCCTGGAAAACCTGCAGGCGTTGATCCTCAACGGCATCCGCCCGCGCTCCGCTTTATCTGGCTAATACGCGGCCGGGGTAGGAGCGAACTTGTTCGCGAGGCGACATTCTCTGCGACACAGGCCCATCGTCTCGCCAACAAGTTGGCTCCTACCGGATACGTGGTAGTCGAGGAAGACTGTAGAAACATTGACCCACCTCAACCCCCATGCCCGCTTTTCGTGCTACTGCGCCCAAACCAAGTGCTCTGCTTCGGACCATTTGATCTGTTTCTATTCCGCCAAATCCTTAACTCACTGAAAGCCAAGGTAATTCCGATACTGGCACAGTTACTGCTTTTCTCCCTCGCACATTCAGGCCGGGTAACCGGTGCATGTTCCATGTCGTGTCGAGAGAGGAGTGAGTCGTATGACCCTGCAATCCGTGCCCATCATCGATCTGGCACCGTTTTTTTCCGGTCAGCCTGAGGGCAAGGCCGCTGTGGCGCGCAAGGTAAGTCAGGCGTGCAAGGACATTGGTTTTCTGGTGATCACCCATCACCAGATCCCTGCCGAGCTGATCCAGCGGGTCTCCACGCTGACCCGTGCTTTCTTCGATTTGCCCCTGGCCGAGAAGCGCAAGGTCGATCGGCCCAGCCCTGAGATGGTGCGTGGCTACAGCGCCATTGCCGAAGAAAGCCTGTCCTATTCCCTGGAAGAAAGTGCACCGGGAGACCTGAAGGAATCCTTCTCCATCGGCCCCAGCGATGTACCGGATGAGGACTACTACCACAACGCAATCGCCGGTTCCCATTTCGCCCCCAACGTTTGGCCGCCTGAGGCCCTGCTGCCAGGTTTTCAAGAGGCCTATCGCGAATATTTCACGGCGATGAGCGAACTGGCCGCCACGCTGATGCGCATCTTCGCCCTGGCCCTTGAACTGGACGAAGACTATTTCGACAAGACCATCGACCGCCACATCAGCATGTTCCGCAGCCTGAGTTATCCGGACATCAAGTCTGAAGTCGAAGCCGGGCAGATGCGGGCCAGCGCCCACACCGATTACGGCAGCATGACCATCGTCCGTCCGGACAGCGCGCTGGGCGGGTTGCAGGTGCGCAACCAATCCGGCGAGTGGGTGGAGGTGCCGTACGTCGAAGACGGTTTCGTGGTCAACATCGGCGACCTGATGATGCTGTGGACCAACGACCGCTGGATTTCCACCTTGCACCGTGTGGTCAATCCGCCGCTGGAGAGTGAATCCGACAACCGCCGCCAATCCCTGGTGTTCTTCCATCAGCCCAATTACGACGCGCTCATCACCTGCCTGCCGGGTTGCCTGGCCGAGGGCGAACAACCGCGTCACGCGCCGGTTACCTCGGGGGATCATCTGCTGTCGAAATTCGTCAAGCAGACCACCTTCGGCGGCAGCAAGGTGGCCTGATGAACAACCTTTCCTACGTCAACGTGTTTGCTCGCGACATCGTCGCCCTGAGCGATTTCTACGCGCAGCTGTTTGGCTTCACGGAGATCGAGGCGATTCGCTCACCAATTTTTCGTGGTCTGGACACTGGCAAGTCATGCATCGGTTTCAACGCCCCTGAAGCCTACGAACTACTCGGGCTAGGGGAGTACGCCGACAGCAGCGGCGTGAAGTTTTTGCTCAATATCGACGTCACTTCCCAAGCCGAGGTCGATCGCCTGGTGCCCTTGGCGCAGGCCAAGGGCGCGACGCTCATCAAGCCCCCTTACCTGACTTACTACAACTGGTACCAGGCGGTGCTGCTGGACCCGGAAAAGAACGTGTTCCGCATTAATTTCATGCTTTGAACTCCCTCTCTGTTTCTTGCTAGCCAACCATCAGGATGATCAACAATGCTCAACAGATTTCTAAAGCGAACCTTGGGAGCGGCGGTATTGCTCGGGCTGGCGAACGGCGCTTCGGCAGAGGGTCTGACCCTGGAAAAACCGGCCAAGATCGCCATGGTCTACATCAGTCCGCGCAATGACGGCGGCTGGACGCAAGCGTTCGACGAGTCGCGGGTCAAGCTGGAAAAAGAGCTGGGCACCAAGATCCAGTACGTCGAAAGCGTGCCGGAAAACGCCGCTGCGATTACCCCCGTGGTTGATCGACTGATCGCCCGGGGCGCGAACGTGATCATCGGCACGGCGTTCGGCTATTCCGACACCTTCCTGGATCTGGCGAAAAAATATCCGAAGATCGCGTTTCTCAATGGTTCCGGCACCACCAACGCGCCGAACCTGGAATCCTTCTATGGCCGTACTTACGAAAGCCAATACCTGTGTGGCATGGCTGCCGGTGCCGCGTCGAAAACCGGCAAGCTGGGCTTCGTCGCCGCCAACCCGTTCGGCCAGGTCAACTGGACCGTCAACGCCTTCGAGTTGGGCGCGCAACAGATCAACCCCAACGCCACCGTCAACGTGATCTACACCGGGGCCTGGAACGACCCGGTCAAAGAGCGCGCTGCCGCCATGGCCCTGATCGACAACGGCGCCGACGTGATCGGCCAACACGTAGACAGCCCGACCCCGCAAATCGTCGCTCAGGAGCGCGGCGTGCTGGGCACAGGCCACCATCGTGATCTCAGTGAATTCGCACCCAAGGCGACCATCTGTTCATCGGCCTGGGTCTGGGACCGTTTTCTCGCCCCAGAGCTGAAGAAAATCATCGCCGGTAACTGGGTGCCGAATCCCAATGGCGCCTTGTTATCCATGGAACAGGGCGGGACCGACATTACCTTGACCGCTGGCGAGCACATTTCTGCCGCGAACAAAAAGAAAATCGAGCTGGCCCGTGAAGAGCTGATGAATGGCGAGAAGATCATTTACAGCGGCCCGATGAGTGATCGTGACGGCAAGGAGCGTATCCCGGCTGGCAGCCATATGTCGGATGGCGATTTGTGGAAAATGGACTGGTTCGTCAAAGGCGTGGCCTCCCAGCAATGAGCCAGGCGAAAGCGATCCAACTCACCGGCGTCAGCAAATCATTCGACGGTTTCCAGGCCCTGACGGACGCGCACTTCACCGGAAAATGGGGTGAAGTGCACGCGTTGCTGGGCGAGAACGGGGCCGGTAAATCTTCGCTGATGAATATCGCCGCCGGGCTGTATGCCCCGGAGAGCGGGTCGCTGTTCATAGATGACAATCCGGTACGGCTGAGCGGTCCGAAAGACGCCAGCCGTTACCACATCGGCATGGTGCATCAACATTTCAAACTGGTGCGGCCGTTCACCGTCGCTCAGAACATTTTGCTCGGCCTGCCTGATACACAGGGGCAGGGCAGCTACAACAAGCGGCTGCAAGCCCTTGAACAACAGATCAGTGCCAAGGCTCAGGCGCTGGGCTTTGCCATTGATCCCCGGCAGACCATCGACAACCTGTCGATTGCCGAACAGCAACGGGTGGAGATCCTCAAGGTGCTGTTGGCCGGTGCGCGGATTCTGATTCTCGACGAACCCACCGCAGTGCTCACCGATCAGGAGGCCGAACGGCTGCTGGCGACGGTGCAGTCCTTCGCCCGCCAGGGCGCGGCGGTGATTCTG